>Ga0315281_10013503_pt1 | contig 11051 bp, 14 predicted proteins | sample YL17G07_0_MG_FD_204540 | JGI IMG/M metagenome (GOLD analysis project Ga0315281, IMG submission 204540) | Sediment microbial communities from Yellowstone Lake, YNP, Wyoming, USA - YL17G07_0 | ecosystem: Environmental > Aquatic > Freshwater > Lake > Sediment | place: USA: Wyoming | collected... | reverse complement strand
AATATACTTTTTTTACCCGGACCTTATACGCCAAACTTTAGCTCCCTTAGTAGCCATTAACAATACTATTGTCCTTGTAGTAATAACTCTCATTATATTTCTTGTGGTGACTCTCAACATCTTGTATCACTATGTATATTACAAGACGTATTACTACAACATAAAGGATGATGTGCTTGTAATACGGAAGGGAATTTTCATTCCCGATGAGATATCAATCCCATACAATAGAATACAGGATATATACGTGGATAGAGACACGCTGGATCTTATACTCGGGCTTTATGATGTGCATGTATCCAGCGCAACCACTGAATCTGGCAAGGACGCCCACATTGACGGGGTCAAATATGAAAATGCGGTCAGGCTAAAGGATATGATTCTTGAGAGAGTCAAATCATCGTCTTCCGGGGGAAGCCCGCTTTAAAAAGAGGTGGAAAGATGGAGAGCAGAGTGTATGAATGCGACTCGCAGCAGATTGCAAATCTGAAAAAGCTATTGGAAGAAGACCCTTATGGTGACAGGAGCTTCGCAAGGCAGGGCTATAAGCTCAAGGAGGGCAGGGCCATAGGGGGGGAGCAGAGCAAATATTACTTATATATAAAGGCTGATGCTGATTTCTTCAAAGCTGCAGAGGAGAAGCTCAAGGGCGTAAACAGCTTTAAGAGGAGCGAAAAAAAACTTGAGGAGAGCATAGTGAAGAAAATTGAGGAGGAAGAGGGTTCGGCTGAGCAGGGCTTTGGAGCTATTTTCGGCTGATTTCAGGATGGTGTATAAATAACTAGGGTCAGGGCGGGTAAGTCCTGAGGAGTTCCACTAAGGAAACCTGCCTAACACCTGCAAAGCAGGCTGGAGTCTTCCAGCCCAGGCTTCTATGGGCCTTCAGGAAATTATGTGCAAAGAAGAATACAGTAAAGAAATCCTCCGCAGCTTCAAGGCTTCTGAATGCTGAGAACCACTTCACCCTCCTCTTTGGCTCTCTGAAGAACCTCTCTATTGGATTGTTGTGTCCAAGCCCTCTCTCAACTCTGTGCTTGACAAACCTCCAGCCAAATGCCTGTTTCACTGCATAAGGCGTGTGCACATTACCATCTGAAACTATCTCCATGGGGCGGAAGCCTGCGTTCTCCACTGCCTGCCTGAGAGCTGCCTCAAGCTCCTTGCTGTTGTTCTCCCTTGCAAGCCTCCATGAAAGGACAAGCTTGTTTGTGGAGCAGAAGACTACAATTAGCCACCAGTACTTCCCATCTATGTTGATGCAGGTTTCATCTATGTGCCACACAGGAGACCTGTCCGGGTCAAGCCTTGGGAGCCATGGACTTTTTGCCGTCTTCCTCACCCAATAGGCAACAGTCCCGTGGACTACCTTGACTCCGAAATACTTCAGCAGCACTGCCGTTATGGTCCTGAAGGAAACGCCGCTTCTGCAGTACAGCTCCACAGCAAAACTCACTATGTGGCTGTGGTTCCTCATCCTGTAGAGGTCACTCCTCCCTAAGATGCATCTGGCGCCGCACAGCTTGCACTTGTATATCCTGTCATGTGTCCTCTTGTACCTGCCGTCCCTCACCACCCCAAGGCTGCCGCATGCCTTGCAGTGAAGCGAAAAGCTAAAAGCACAGCTACCCAAATCCATCTGACAATACATTTTATCAACTCCGGGGTCCTGCACACCTGCTGGATTATACCTCTGGCAGGCGGACCCCACTAAAGATTATGAAGTTCCAGAAAAAGGCTTACGGTCATCCCAATTAATTAGACACCATCCTTAAACACATATAATTAAATACCATAAATAGCCTGGTGGTTTAATGAAAAATTCATGCTCCCCGTAGCGCTTCTTCTAATGATTGGCATTTCCTTTGCACTACCCCACCCCGCTGCTGTCTACTGCCAAAGCCTAGGCTACAACTATTATAATATTATAAAAACACCTAGCACTCTTGGGGCTCGGAATTGGTTACTTCATACTAAAGGAAGCATTGCTGGTAAATCTACCAAGAAAGAAAAGATGATTAAATAAGCTACCTAGTTGCAAACGACAGCTCGCAACGCTAGATTAATATAGTTTATTTGACTAAACTTATACTCTCTGAGGTGAAGAGATGAAAAGTGTTTACGATGTGCCGGCAGACAGAGTAATAAAGAAAGTGGCAGAAAAGCTCAAGGAAATACCTGAGGTGAAGGCGCCCGGCTGGATGGAGTTCGCCAAGTCCGGAGCTCACAGAGAGAGGCCTCCAGAGCAGGAGGACTTCTGGTATATTCGCTGCGCTTCAATACTGAGGAAGCTCTATCTAGATTCGCCCATAGGGGTGAGCAGGATGAGAAGGGAATACGGAGGAAGGAAGCACAGAGGGGTGAAGCCTGAGAGGTTCAAGAAGGGAAGCGGCTCTGTGGCAAGAGAAGCTTTGCAGCAGCTTGAGAAGGCCGGCTTCGTGGGGCACACAAAGAAGGGAAGGCACATCACAGGTAAGGGAAAGGCATTTCTTGATTCCGCTGCGTTGGATACATCAAAGGTGGGTTAATTGGGGGAAGATGAGCTCGAAGGCATGAGGGATAAAGAGCTGAAGGAGAGGCTCTTGAAATACCAGCAGGTTAGGGAGCTTGAGATGCAGAAGAAGTTTGCATTGAAATATATTGTTGACGCACAAGCGTACGAGAGACTGATGAACGTGAAAATAGCAAACCCCGCCCTGTACGACCAGATAGTCACAATGCTTATATACCTTTACCAAAACAAGCAGGTGAAGGGCAAGGTGACAGATGCGCAGCTGAAGGCGATTCTTGCAAAGATAACGGCAAGGAAGGAACCTGAGATAACATTCAGGAAGAAGTGATACTATGGGAAGTATGAAATCAAGCAAAAAGAAAACTGCCCTAGGGGCAGCCCTGAGAAGGAATAAGAGAGTACCCGTATTCGTCATTGCAAAGACGAACAGGAGGATAAGGACAAACCCCCATGCCAGGAACTGGAGGAGAAGGAAGCTTAAGCTTCATATCAAATAGGTGAGCTAATGGTTGAAGAGCTAGAAAGAATATACACTGTGCCGCTCATTGGGGCATACAAGACGGTGAGGGGCAAGAGAACCTCGAGAGCAGTCAAGATATTCAAATCCTTCCTCGCGAGGCACATGAAAACGCAGGAGGAGAGGGTGAAGGTCAGCGCCGAGGTGAACTCGTTCCTCTGGCAGAGAGGGATGCAGAGGCCTCCCAGAAGGGTCAAGGTGAAGGTTAAGAGGGATGCAAAAGGGGAGGTTTCAGTAAGCCTTGTGGAGGAGCCCAAGGCAGAGAAACCAGCTGAGAAACCTGCCGAGAAGCCGAAGCAGGAGGAGACGAAGGGGTAAGTTGATGCATTTTGCGAAGGCAGCCATGGAGGGAAACCCTTTCCTCGGAATCTTTGCAAAAACCAACGACTCCATAACCCTGCTTCCAAAGAACTCTTCAGAGAAATTCAAAAAAATCTGCTCGGAAGTGCTGAATACACGGGTTGTCACGGCAAGCGTTTCCAATTCAAACCTCATAGGACTATTCTCCGCGATGAATTCAAATGGGATTGTGCTTCCGGCTTCGGTCTACGAATACGAGCTAAAGGAGCTCAAAGAGGCAGGGCTCAATGCAGCGGTTGTTGGCGACAAGAGTTCGGCATTTGGAAATAACATACTGGCGAATGACTCGGCATGCCTCGTCAACCCTGCCATGGGCCGCAAGAGCTTAAAGAGCATTGCTGACTGCCTTGGCGTGGAGGTTGTGAAGGGGACAGTTGGAGGGTACAAGACAGTGGGAGTATCTGCCGTTGTTACAAACAGAGGGATGCTGGCAAAGACGAGCGTGACTGATGAGGAGCTGGTCTCGTTGGAGAGCATTTTCAAGGTGAAGGGTGCCGTGGGCACTGCAAACATGGGCGTGCCTTTCGTCGGGCTGTGCATGCTTGCAAATAAGCATGGTTTTGTTGCAGGAGAATTAACAAGCGGGTATGAACTGAACAGGATTGATGAAGCATTCGGCTTCATATGAAGGTGATTGAGTGACAATTGTGACATTTGATGAGTTCAGGACTCTGGATTTCAGGGTGGGGCAGGTTGAGAGCGCCGAGAAGGTTCTGAATACCGAGAGGCTTGTAAAGATGATTATAAATATAGGAGAGGAGAAAAGACAAGTGATAGCAGGCATAGGCAGCAGCTATACCCCGGAGCAGCTTGTGGGGAGAAAACTTGTGATTCTGGTAAACTTGGAGCACAAGAAATTCAAGGGTCTCGAATCCGAGGCAATGATACTTGCCGCAGACTGGGAGGGCGGCGTGGCAGTCATTTTTGTTGGCGATGATGTTCCGGTTGGAACAAGAGTGGTGTAACTATGAAATACTCAATAGATGGTGAGATGCTCCTGAAGGGGCAGAAGAGGAAGTTTCACAAGGAAGTGGAGGCAGAGAACCAGAAGAGAGCCCTTGAGGCAGTATACATGGCGCTTGGGAGCAACCATAGGATGAGCAGGAAGAATATAACCATAGCATCAGTGCAGGAGGTGAAATGATGGCGGGCAAGGACGAAATGGCAAAGATTGCCTATGAGATGCAGCTCTACAGGGAGGAAGCTCAGGTGATTCAGCAGCAGCTTGCAAACCTGCAGATAAACTACTCCTCAACAGAAGCCGCAGTGCAGACTCTTGAGAACCTCCGCAAGCTAAACAAGGATGACGGCATGCTGCTCCCAATAGGCTCCGGCGCATACATAAAGTCAAAGGTTGACAACAATGATGTCGCGCTTATAGATATTGGGGCCGGCGTCATCGTGGAGAAGCCTGTCCCGGAGGCAGTGACATTCCTGAAATCAAAAATGGGTGAAATGGACTCAGTAAAGGACAAGCTCCAGAAGAATTTCATGGACATCTCCAACAGGATGAAAATGCTGGAGGAGTCTGCAAACAAACTAATGGAGAAGCTGAGAGCGGACAAGGAAATTAAACCCTACAAGGATGAGGATGTGGAGCATCAGGAGTATAGGTAAAGATAAAAGCAAGGCGCATAGGAATGTTCAACCTTCTAAAGAGCAAACTCTCTTCTTTTGTTAACTCTCTTTCCAAGAAGGTTGAGGAAAAACCCGAGGAGCCTGCTCCAAAGCAGGCTGAGGAGAAGCCCAAGTCTGCAGTTGCAGAGAAGAAGCCGGAGAAACCTGCCGAGAAGCCCAGGGAGGAGAAGAAACTGAAGCTCAGCCTTGAAACCCGTGTGAAAAGCATACTCTCCTCGGAAGTTGAGATACGGGAAAAAGACGTCTCAAACCTGCTTGAAGACCTTGAGCTTTCACTGCTGGAGGCTGACGTTGCGTATGATGCTGCTAAGAGCATAACATCCAATATGAAGAGCAAGCTTGTGGGAATGCATGTCCACAAAAATGAGGTTGGCCGGACTGCCAATGATGTCGTGAAGGCAACACTTCTTGGGGTCATGGAGAGGGAGAAACCCAATGTTGTTGAGCTCGCACGGAAGAAGACTTCCAATGGCGAGGCATTTGTCATACTTTTCCTGGGGCCCAACGGCTCTGGCAAGACTACCACCATCGCAAAGATGGCAAACCTATTCAAAAAGAACAATCTTTCCTGTGTGATTGCAGCTGCGGATACCTGGAGGGCAGCCTCCCAGGAGCAGGCGGAGGTGTGGGCAGGCAGGCTTGGGGTGAAAGTTGTTGGGGGTCAGTACGGATCGGATCCGACTTCCATAGCATGGAATGCGCTCGCGCATGCAAAAGCAAAAGGAATAAACGTTGTGCTCATAGACACTGCAGGAAGGCAAGAGACGAGCAAAAACCTCATGAAGGAGCTTGAGAAAATGAACAGGGTAGTTAAGCCGGATTTAAAGATATACATTGGAGAGGCCCTTACTGGCAACGCCATTGTAGATCAGGTGAAAGAATTTGACAAGCTCATAGGTGTGGATGGAGTCATACTCACAAAGGCGGATGTTGATGAAAAGGGAGGAGCTTCTCTATCTGTCTTCCACTCAACTGGCAAGCCAATCCTATACCTGGGAGTTGGGCAGGAGCTCGATGATTTGCAGGAGTTCTCACCAGAATTTGTCGTCAGCAGCCTCCTAACCTGATTTAGTCAGCTTTCTCCACAGAACTATCTTGGATGAGAGCTCTACTGGAGAAAGTATAAGGGAGCCTATAATGGATACAAGAGGCATCAGACAGAAGGCGCATGTGCACATCAACAGGAGGGTTAACATAGATAGTCCACCAATGATGGAGTACCAGACGATAGAAAAGATCAATGCATCCCAGAAGTTGCCTGCGACAAGCTTTGTCGATTTTACTCCCGCTTGGAGTATCCCGTTTTTTCCAAGAATCATTTCAACCTCCAGGAACATTAGCAAGAAGTTCAGGATGGCGAGGACTATAAATCCCGCAATTAAAACAATTATCAGCACCGCAAGCCCGCCAAACGCCACCAGCACGCCACCGACCAGGTCGCCAAATAGAGCGAGATTACTATTGTTACTCTTACTAAGACTACCCAAAGCAAACAATACGGACATATTGGTGATGAGCACGATTATTGCTGGTGCAAAGCAGACAATAGTCACAACCGCCCTGAACACCATCACGAGAATTGAATTTACAAGCTGTTTTGAAAAATGACCCGCCCATTCCGATATCTTATTGCCGCTTGCCATCTCATCAAGCGGTTTTATCACCGCCATTGTCACCATCAGGTTGATAAGGCCATTGATAAAGTTCAGGATGTACTGAAGGAGCTGCGGGGCTATGCAGAACAAAAGCAGGATTATAAGATTGTTACTATCACACAGGAACTGCCTCGGCAGCCCTATGAAGAAGTTTGCTATCCCAAACACAATTCCTATAAGGAGTATTACCAAAAATGCTGTGATTACGCTCCGCCAACTAGCCCGGTACGCCCAGTATGCCTCCCTTATTACATCAAGGACTTCTACCACATGACCAAAAAATTTTCCTATCAGTTCAGATGCATCCACCACATTACCACCATACTGCCAGATTATATATTCATGTCATATAAACTACTATAGGTTATCGCAGGTCTGCATCACTGCCATCCATACCTTCTAATGAACCATCCTTTCAGCACCTGCACGTGCACCAGGTAAACCGCAATTATTATGACAATCAGCAGAAGATACTGAACTGGAGGATGCGAGAAACCCAGCATGCCCGCAACCGGCGACAGTGTAAGAATCAGTGCGGTGAGCACAATGCCTGCAGTTGTTAAAACGAGCCACTTGCTGGGGCTGCTCTGAAGGAATGGTACTTTCGATGTGCGAATGATATAAATTACAAAAGTCTGCGTGCCCAGCGATTCAAGGAACCAGAAAGTCTGGAAGAGGGCAATTGATCCATTGAGGTAGTAATAGAAATACAAACCGATGGCGTAGGTCATTAAGTCATACAATGAGCTTATAGGCCCGAAGGCTATGATAAAATTCTTAATATAATCAATCCTCCAGGGGGTAGGTTTGAGCAGGTATTCTGCATCAAGGTTATCTGTGGGTATTGTCAGTTGCGACATGTCATAGAGGAAGTTGTTCACAAGTATCTGCAGAGATGTCATGGGCAGGAACGGCAGAAAAACGCTCCCCACACTGACGCTTATCATATTCCCGACATTGGAACTTGCACCCATTTTTATGTACTTGAGCACATTTCCGTATACCTTTCTTCCCTCCATGACTCCGTCTTCCAGAACAAGAAGGCTTTTCTCAAGGAGTATTATGTCAGCTGTTTCCTTCGCAATATCCGCTGCATTGTCAACAGAAATTCCAACATCAGCAGTCTTTATAGAAGGAGCATCATTTATCCCATCGCCTAGGAAACCCACAGTATGCCCTGCTTTTTTCAGTATTCGTATAACCCTCTCCTTCTGAATGGGGTTCAGCCTGGCGAAAACCGATGTTTTGTTCACAACCGCAAGCAGCTCCTCATCGCTTAGATTGTCAATCTTGTCACCAGTCACAATGCTGCTGACATCAATTCCCACATCCCCGCATATTTTCTTTGAGACCAGCTCGTTGTCCCCTGTCAAAATCTTGAGCTGTATACCCAATTTCCTGAGTGAATCAAGAATCTTTTTTGCATCGGGCTTTGGCGGGTCTAGAAATATTATAAATCCTTTCAGAACAAGCTTGCTCTCATCATCCTTCGAATAGGACTTTTTCCTATGCTTGAATTTCCTGTATGCCAGCGCGAGAACCCTAAAGCCCTGTCTCGCGTACTTGTCAGATTCACCCATAAGATGTTCGGAGATTTTTCCACCAATTTCATAAACATCTCCGTCAAGCTCATACCTGTTGCAGCGTCTCAGCACCTCTTCTGGGGCACCCTTTGTTATGAGGATATAGCCCCCGTCATCCTCCATAACCACGGACATGAGCCTTCTGGTGAAATCGAAAGGTATCTCGTCGACTTTTTTTCTCTTGCGGACTAGAATCTCCTCATGCTTTATTATCGCCTTGTCAAGCAGGTTCTTAAGCCCTGTCTGGAAGTAGCTGTTCATGTATGCATATTCAAGCACCTCCTCGCTCTCCCTTCCCTGCAAATCGAAATGCCTTTCCAGCACGACCTCGCCAAGAGTTATTGTCCCTGTCTTGTCGCTGCAAAGGACATCCATTGCACCGAGGTTCTGGATTGCACTCAGCCGCTTGACGATGACCTTCTTCTTCGACATCTTCATTGCCCCGCTGGAAAGGTTCACTGTGATGAGCATTGGGAGCATCTCAGGTGTAATCCCAACGGTAACCGCAAGAGCGAACAACAATGCTCCCATGGCATCCCCTTTCAGTAGTGTGTTCAGAACGAATACGGGAACAGTCAGGATAACTATAAACCAAATCATAAGGCGCACGAAGCTGTTCACCCCAATATCAAAGCTCGTCACAGTGTCCCGGCCAGAAATCATTGTTGCGAGCTCCCCGAACTGGGTCGATGGCCCTGTCTTTACAACCAGCCCAACTCCAGTGCCGCTCATAACGTTTGAGCCCATAAAAGCGATGTTTGTCAGCTCAGTTATGGAACTCCCCTTCACAATGATTGACTCTCCTGTTTTCTCAACAGGGAAAGACTCCCCAGTCAGTGTTGCCTGGTTTATGAAAAGATCCTTGGCGTCAATAATCCTCAAGTCCGCAGGAATTATATTTCCTGCTGAGAGCAGAACAATATCACCTGGCACAAGCTGGCGCGTGTTCAATTCATGGTGTCTACCCTCCCTCACAGCAGTTGCATTTACAGAAACCATCTCTATGAGTTTCTGCGCCTCCCTCTTTGCGTTGTACTCCTGGTAGAAGGAGAGCGATACGCTGATAATTGTCATGAAGTACACCAGACCAGCGCTTACCAGCTGGTTCGTGAGAAGCGAGACGGTTGCAACTATGAGAAGAACTATGATAAGCGGATTTTTGAATCTCTCAAGTATCTGCAGTGGTAGGGGCACTTCCTTTGTTCTGGCCGGCTCGTTAAACCCATACTCCCCAAGTCTCCTCTTCGCCTCTCTCCCCGACAGGCCTTTCGTTGAGGTTTTAAACTTCTTAAGAAGAGCATTTTTGGAAAGCTCAGCAAGCTCGGGTTCAAACTTCTTCTGAGTCTCACTGCTTGCATCTACCTTTCCATTGGCACCAAACAATCTAAAAATAGGGGTTTCTATAGCACTGATGAGTTTGTCAAGCGTACCTGCTGCATTCTTTCTTTTCTCCGCTGTAACTTTTGGCTCAGAATTCTGGGCGTCTTTCATTACTTCTTCGCAACCTCCAGTGCTATCTCATGCTCTGCTTCTCCCGAGCATCTAAATTAGCCCATAGCATGCTTTAAAGTGTTTGTGTCGTGGGGAATCAAAATTTCAAGAACGATGCAATGCCAAATGCAACCAGCACTCCTCCAACAAAGAACAGTGCCACTGCCCATGGTCTACCCTTGAATGCGTCTGGCAGTAGCTCTGCAAGAACCACATAGGACATTGCTCCTGCCGCGAAACTCAACGCAGGTGGAATAATAGCAATTACAGAGCTTAGCAGGGCATAGGCGAATAGTGCAGCCACGCCTTCAACAATACCGGAAAAAACCCCATACTTAAATGAGCGCCGCCTGCTCATGCCATAGCACATAAGGGGAGCGGCTACGAGCATGCCTTCTGGTGCATCCTGTATTGCGATTGATGATGTAACAAGCCATCCCAGAGGGATTGAGTGTGCGAATGCAGACGCAACTGCCAACCCCTCCGGTATGTTGTGTATAGTTATCGTACCCGCAATTAGAGTTGCCTTCTTCTTTGAGTCACTCATCTTTGTTTTTCTCAGCACAAAATGCAGATGTGGCAGGGACCTCTCAAGTGCAAGCAGAGCTAGAACACCTACCAGCAGACCTTCAATAGCAACAGTATCGCCAACGTGCATCCTTGACTCAGTGAACATCTCCATTGCGGAGAATGCCATAACTCCGGCGCAGAAAGAGATTATGTTTGAATAATCTTTCTGTTTAATTCCCCTACCCCTAAACAGAAGTATACCTGCCGAACCTAGCGAAGTAGCTAGGAATACCGTAAATGCCCCCAGGAGCAAATCAACAAATGCCATCATATTCGCCTTGGAATATTACATATTTTGATGGGAAATAATAAAAATAAGAACATACCATTCATATAGCAGAGGTGTGATTGAATGGAAGGCAAAGTTACCGAATTCATAAAGCGCAATTTCAAGCATTTCAATGCCGCAGCTTTGGTGGATGCGGCTGAGGCTTATAAACAGCTTATAAATTCTGGCGGAAAAATGTTTTTGGTTATGGCGGGGGCTATGAGCACTGCCGAGATCGGGATAAGCCTTGCGGAGATGATACGCAAGGACAAGGTGCATGCGATTTCCTGCACAGGAGCCAACCTTGAGGAGGATATATTCAATCTGGTTGCAAACAAGCACTACAAAAGAGTTCCATACTACCGGCAGCTCACTCCTGAGCAGGAGAAGGAGCTTGCCGAATCCGGACTCAACAGGGTCACGGATACGTGCATACCTGAAGAGGAAGCCATGAGGAGGG
>Ga0315281_10013502_pt1 | contig 11052 bp, 17 predicted proteins | sample YL17G07_0_MG_FD_204540 | JGI IMG/M metagenome (GOLD analysis project Ga0315281, IMG submission 204540) | Sediment microbial communities from Yellowstone Lake, YNP, Wyoming, USA - YL17G07_0 | ecosystem: Environmental > Aquatic > Freshwater > Lake > Sediment | place: USA: Wyoming | collected... | reverse complement strand
CAGACATGATGGTCCTACAGTTGGAGGCCGCCTGGACGGACGCGAGGATCAAGGATCTGTACTACAGGAACATCAACTGCGATCCGGAAATACGCCCCAAGGTGAAGTGGAAGGAGAGCATCAAGAAAGTCATTGGACTTGAGATCCCGGCGGAAGCCGGACTTGACATCTGAAAGGAAAGAAGAATGTCGGAAGAGATCAAGAGGGAAGAGGAATTGGACGAGATCCCGAAGTTGAGGACGCCAGCCGGAACCATCGCGTATGCGGCAGCGGGAATCCTCGGCATCTTCGCGCTTGCGGCCGCGATGCTGTACATCTGGACACAGGCGCTGTAGGGAGGAGTTGGTTGATGGAAACCAGAATCTGCCGCAAATGTGACACAGAACTGGAAATCGGCAAATTCGAGGTTTCCTCAACCGGCTATCGCAGATGGGTGTGTGGCAGATGTAGGCGCAGACAGAAGACTGGCAAGAAGAATCTGGCCGCTATAAGCAGATGGAGACAGAAGAATCTATGTTCTGTGCTCTACAGCGGCTGTAAGCAGCAGGACAAGCGACATGGATTTGTTGGTTTCGATTTGGATCAAGAGTTCATTCGGACATTGATCTCTTCTGGTTGTCGATACTGCGGAGAAACGGAACTCAAAATGACTTTGGACAGGATCGACAACAATGCTGGTCACACAAAAGCAAATGTGCTACCATGCTGTTTGAGGTGTAACTACATTCGTGGTTCTATGCCTTTTGATGCGTGGATGGCGATTGTGCCCGCTATACGGAAAGCAAGAGAGGCCGGTTTGTTTGGTTTATGGAGAACAACTCCGTTCAATAGAAAGCATTTCTAGGGCGCGCAGACCCGTGTGGCCCGGGGGCAGCCTGTAGAGCTGTCGCGCGTATGCGCCGAGAGGGTTCGATTCCTTCCGCGCCCACCAAGGAGAGGGAGATGGACATCAGGTACTTCGCATTCCTGGACCGGCTCAAACAGATGCGCGACGACGAGGAAGACGCGCGCGTCCGTGGTGAAACGGTATCACAGCGGGCCTTTAACCCGCACATTGGGGGTTCAAATCCCTCCGGGCGCACGAAAGGATCAGGTCTCGGCTTTGTTGACGCCGGGCTCCTGCTCTGGCTGGAGAGTGAAGACAAAGAGGGTGTGTAGCTCAACTGGAGGAGCAGCCGGCCCTTACCCGGCAGGTCGCAGGTTCGACTCCTGCCACACCCACGATATTCCGGAGTCAGCCAATCGGCAGGCTAACTGGCTCTGACCCAGTCAATCCAGGTTCGACCCCTGGCTCCGGAACGGCCTCTTCGTCTAGTGGACTAGGATACTGGGCCCTCAACCCGGAGACGCCGGTTCAAGTCCGGTAGAGGCTACGAAAACCTAGGCACCCTTGGTGCCGGCGTCGCGGGATGCGCATTCCGAGACGGGAAGTCTTTGACAATCGAATAGTCGACAATGACTGCGGGGAGCCGAGAATGTAGGCTCTCCGCCGGGACATCGACGGCGCGAGCGTGCCGGATGGTGTCCCATTGAGGGGCCATAGCTCAATAGGAAGAGCGCGAGACTGAAGATCTCGTTACCTCCGTTCGAATCGGAGTGGCCCCACAAGGAGCAAGCGATGCCGGCACGACGCGCATGGGAGATGGACCAGGACTTCACGACCTGGCTGGAGACGGAAAGCAAAGTGGCTGACCTGCGGGACAAGTTCGACGACGATGAGCTTCATCTGATGTACCAGGCTTTCTGTGCCGGCCGCCGGTGCGGCGAGCAGGGCGAACGCGGCCGGTGGCAGCACTTCAACGACGATTCGCTGGACGACATCTAGGATCGCGCGCGTTGATGCAGCGAATCGGTTTCGCGAATGTCTAATGCGAAAGGGAAAGCAATGCGGGCAAGCAGGCGCATCAGGGAGATAGCCAGGCGGGCATATGGCCTCCTGGAGAAGGAGTTCTGCTCCTGGGCGTTTGTCCACAATATCGTCGAATTGTCCGTCAAGTACGACAAGGAGGTGTGGGAGGGGATAGAGCCGCCGACCGAGGCGGAGTCTCTTGAGGCACTCGGAGTTCTGGAGCGTAGCGGCAGGGTGCTCAGAGATGTCAGGGGCATCCATGAGAAGGACGCGAACCCCGACGAGTTCGACATGTTCTATGTGCCGGAGTACTACCCGAACTCCTGTTGGCAGATTAGGGAGTACAAGCGCAGCCGCGACTACAAGGGATACTTGGCGCATAAGAAGTACGGCTATGTGCCTGGCTGGAAACAGCCGCGTTTCCGCGACCCCGAACTGGAGCGCAAGCGCGCCGAAGAGAACGAGCGGTTCCAGAAAGACAGGATCGCTTTCGCGGCCTCGCACCCATCGCACGGCGCCATGAAGACACCGATGCCGGAGAAGTGCCCTATCTGCTTCACGGACCTGAGACGCGAGACGTGTCGCCACACCTGGGACGAAATGCTGGAAAGGATGAAGACGACATGAAGATGGACGGCTGGTACACGTTTGAATCGCAGCGCGGCATGCCACTCAGGGATCTGGAGGGGAAGGAATTGGCGGACAACCTAACCGGGGGCATGGAAGTGCTAGTCCAGCACCCCTTTGCGGGCGGTTTCGAAAAGGGTGTCGTATGCCTGGATTCCAACGGCAAACCGCACTATGTAGACACGGGCTGTAATCTCTGGCTCCTGTCCTACTCGGACAATGAGCACGACAAAGGATGGGGCGTCCGTGGCGGCATCAACAAGAAAGCCATAATGAGGTCGAAATGAGCCGGAGTTTTTGCTGGGCCGAGAACAAGGAGTTCACCGATTGGTTGTACAAGGAGTTCGCATACGCCGAAGTGAAGGAACTGGAGGACGAAGTGATTTCCCTGATGTATCTGGCCTGGATCGCCGGGTACGAGTTTGGGACATCGAACAGTCTATAACGGGGCGAGGGCTTGATGGTAAGCCGCCTGGCCTGGGACCAGGAGTTGTGCCGGTTCGACTCCGGCCGCCCCGACCGAGGTGTAGCTCAGCCTGGGAGAGCATTCGGTTCGGGACCGAAGGGTCGGAGGTCCAAATCCTCTCACCTCGACGAGGAAGCGAACGACGGGACTTGACAATCCCCGCCGGGATGATAGATTGTCAATGATGGGCCGATAGCCAAACTGGAAAAGGCACTAGCATTTGGAGCTACCAAAAAGCAACCAGCTTCTCCACTCGGCTCCGCAAGGAGCCTCCAGGTAAAAGCTCACAAGCAATTGCAGGTTCGAATCCTGCTCGGCCCACAGGACGCGCAAAGGAAAAGAGTCCACAAGCGAGACTAGCTCAGTTGGTTGAGCATCTGTATTTGGCACAGAGGGTCGCGGGTTCAAATCCCGCGTCACGCGACAAAAAACAGACTCCTTCGCTCGCGCGTCCAAATTTCGCCCCTGACGCCCATGGAGGGCAACAGCCGTTTAAGCTGCCACAAACCTGCTCAGGCACTCGGCCGACAAGGCCAACAGCCACCGAGCCTACAAGCACAGGTTCGAATCCTGACAGGGGCGCGAAAAAAAGAGAATACAGGGACGTAGCCGAAACGGAAAAGGCACTGGTAATCCAAGGACCATGTTAAAAGCATCCTTGCTTCGCCACTCGGTCCTTCACCGGACCAACGTCTGAAGCACACAAGCACAAATTGGAGGTTCGAATCCTCCCGTCCCTGCGAACGATTTCCCCCTGTGGCCGAATTGGAATAGGCACGAGCATTTGGAGCTTGTAAAAAAGCCACCAGTTCCACCACTCGGCTCCGCAAGGAGCCAAACAACGGAACCTACACGCACATCATCTGGGTTCGAATCCCAGCAGGGGGACAAGGGACGCGCAAAGGAAAAGAGTCCACAAGCGAAACTAGCTCAGTCGGTTGAGCGTCTGTCCATTAAACAGAAGGTCGGGGGTTCAAATCCCCCGTTCCGCGACAAACACAGACTCCTTCGCTCGCGCGTTCCGTTTTTGGGGATATCTGGCACCGGGTGCCAACTGGCCGTAAACCAGCACAAACCTGCTTCACGCCTCGACCCTTGCGGGTCAAAACTTTGAAGCCCACAAGCATGAGCGGTTCGACTCCGACATATCCCCACGGCTCATCGTCCACCAAAGTGTGGAAGGAGCAATGAAGCCGACAAAGGCTTCACCCGCCCCCGTAGACCAACTGGATAGGTCAACAGTCATTCAAACTGTCAAACACAGCACACTGCTTCCGCACTCGGCCCGTCCGGGCCACCAGTTGAAGCCCACACGCGAAAATTAGTCCAGGTTCGAATCCTGGCGGGGGCACCGAGAGACGACTGAAAACCTGCCACCCTTGCCCCTTACGGGCAAGGGGTTGTCTCTCACCTTTCCCAGAGGGGACATAAAACGATGAAAAACCACAAGAGGTTCGCCGAACTTTGTGCGCAGTACGCGATGTCGCTGGGGATCGAAATGGGCGGCACGATGGCTATGGCTGCGGGACGGATCGCGATATCCGTGCCGAAGCGTTGGATCCGCGATCTGTGCGAGGACCAACTCAACGAGGATGAGTTCCTCGCCATACGGATGGACATGTTCGGATTGCTCCGCGAGATCGCCAAGGACAAGGGCTGGACGGGATGTTTCCTGGACGACAGGGGGGAAGACTATATCCTACAGTTCAGCCTGACACCAGGCACCTACAGGATAGCCTAGGTTCCACTCGGGTCCCGAGGGACCCAACAACCGGAAGGAGAACGACAATGGTAGCCAACCAGCAGCAGATCGACAGGCAGCGCGTTGAAGCCCTTGGCCCAGCCGAGAAAATCATCCAGGCTCTGACCACCTACATGGACCATGTGGTTCACAACCGTCCAGGCATGGTCGTGGCGGACAACCGCACCAAGGTGGGTACTCGCTGGGAACCGGTGACTTGGAAAGAAGAGAACGGGCAGAAGGTAGTGTACCGCCTTGACAAGATCGGCAACAAGCAGACCCGCGCCAGGGTCGGCGTGCTCGACGGCATCAGAGTCGTGGAAAATGGCCGCCAGGTCGGCGAGTACCGCAAGCCGGGGATCTTCCCGGAGGTTGCGACCTGGCTGTACCGGCAGATCGCCGAGGTGTACAAACTGGACAACGAGTTCGCAGCCCACTGGGCCTCGTGGTCGTTCACCAGGGAGCACAGGGACCTGAAGGTCGTGCTGGCGGCATTCCTGCTCGTACAGAACCGCTGCGGCGAGCCGGTGATCGAGGACGGGAAGGTCCTGTTCCACGACGAGGACTTCAGGGACGTTGGCGAGGCGATGTGCCTCATCCGCGCCAAGAACGACCTCAACCCGAAACTCCTGCTCAGGGTCGGCGATGTGCTGAGCCTGCCGGGGGTCGCGGCGATCAACAGAGAACTGGGTTTCGGCAAGTCCGCCAGGACTCCGGCAAAGGGAAGGTACATCAAGGCGGTCGAGAAGTGGCTGCGGTACCGTGAAGACAACCCGAAGATGCTTGAGGGCCTCGTGGGGGCCGGATTTCGCACCTCCGTGATGGAACTCGCGCGCAGAGTGGGCTACAAGCCATCCACTCCGAAGTTTTTCGAGGTCCTGCGGTGGAAGCAGGCGCAGGCGAAGGACGGCAGGCGCCAACTGGCCATCGGAGCAGAGGTCAAGAAGGCGGAGACCTGGAAGGGCCTCTCGGAGAAGAAGATCTGCGAGCGCATCGTGGCGACGAAGCCGAACTACAAGCGCATCGTCGGTCTGCTTCCGACCGAGGTTGGACTCACCAGGGCCATCATGATGGCAGCCATCGAGGCTGGATCGGTGTCGGATGCCGACCTGATTATCCTGACCCCGACGCTTGAGGAGCTCGGCCTTCTCACGGTGAAGGAAGTTGGAGAGCGCTGGAGGAAGGCGACCGAGACGGCTGAGAACCAGAGGGCGGCCAACATCGCAAAGCGGGTGAAGGGACAGGTGGCCAAGGAGATTCTACAGGACGCAGCCGACACCGTGGCGAAGAAGGCCATGGAAGAGGTCATGAAGGACCTGAGGATCTATGCGGTCATCGACAAGTCCGGCTCCATGCAAGGGGCGATCGAGCAGGCGAAGTTGTACCTGGCCAAGCTCCTTGTAGGATTCCCACTGGACAGGCTACATGTCAGCGTGTTCAACACAGTCGGCGGAGAGGTGAAGATTCAGCACCCGTCGGCCAAGGGCATCGAGCAGGCCTTCAGGGGCCACTTCGCAGGAGGCGGAACCTCCTACGCCGAGGGCGTCAGGGCGCTGGCGAAGTACAAGCCGAAGGACGGCGAGGACGCAATCATGCTGTTCGTCGGCGACGAACTCGACCATGGGACGGCGCAACTCGTCGCCACGGTCAACACCTCCGGCATCAGGCCGGTTGCTTTCGGCCTCCTGAGGGTCGTGAGCAACCAGTATGGCGGGGGTTCGATCGTGAAGGACGCGGCCAGGCAGTTGAACATCCCGTGCTTCGAGATCGAGGAATCGATCTTCGCCGATCCGTACGCCGTGACCAGGGTGCTCCGCAACCTGATTGCGACCACGCCGGTGGTGGCTGCGGCCCGGGTGGCAGCCGCGAAGGCGACGCTGGTCGAGGAGATCCTCCGGACCGAATTGCTCAAGAAGCCGGTCTGGGCATAGGTAGGACGATGCCGGAATTCGATCCATACTTCACCTTCAGGCAAAACGGGGAAGTGATTGCCCGAGTGAGGAGCGTCGCCCGGAGAATCGACGTTCTTGTGGTGCCGAAGGCACCTAGGAACAAGGTTGTTTTGCTGGATGATGGCAGTCTCAAGGTCTTCGTCTCCGCCCCGGCTGTCAATGGCCGGGCGAACGAGGCCGCCATCAAGCTTGTGGCGAAGTGGGCTGGTGTGCCGCCAGGAGCAGTTTCCATTGTCGTGGGGCATCGCAACCGCAGGAAAACGCTACAGATCAGCAGCGAGAATTCTGGGAGCCGCCTCCAGGATAAATAAGGGCGGCGGAGTGTGGTGGTCCAAGGGTAGGATGCGGCCTTCACCGGCTGAGGTCCCCGTTCGAATCGGGGCCACGCACGACAGGAGATCAAGATGGGATGGCAGGACCTGCTTTCATCGGCTGACGACGAGAGGAACCTCCCTTGGACCGGCGGTAGACAGGTCCACGACAGGGAACGCACCTGGACGATCCAAGGGAAACTCCCCGTGGAGCACGGCTGGAACGTTTTCCAGATCTCCGGTGGGCGCAAGGCCGAACTGAAGGGTCCTGCGGACCCCGACCCGGAGTTTGGCACCGGGCACCAACTGGTCAAGGGATACCTGGTCGGCGACCGGCTGATCCCGGACGACGCGAGAGTCGATCCCGACCCCGCGAAGTTGATCGACCAGACGATTCCGGTGTTCCTGGTGGAGCCGGGGCTTGAGAGGTTCGCGAGGGCGGTGGCGGCAAGGACGAGAGGCGGCCTGGTCTACATCTCCCAGGAGTTCCCACAGGGTCCGGAAGCCGGAGTCCAGATGGCCTATCAGGACCGGAAGGAGTCCGTGGACCATGTGATCGGGGTCAACCCGGCCCTCGACCTAGCATTTCGCTGGGTTTCCCACCAAAGGCTCATGGCCGAGGAGCGGGAACGCGAGATGGAGCGGATCAGGGCCGAGGAGGAGCGCAAGCATGCGGAGGCCGAGCGTCTCAAGCAAGCGATGAAGGACGCCGGAACCGGGGCAGGCAGGCGAGCGCTGGCACAGCGCGACTTCAATGCGGCCGCCAAGGCGGCCTTGAGGCTGACGGGCGCGGAGCTGTTGGACGCGCGTCCGTCCTACAACAGGCGGGAGATGGTGGTCCAGTACCGGTTTCAGAACCGGCGGCTAGAGTGTGTGGTGGACAAGGATACCCTCCGGGTTGTCGATTCGGGCATCTGCCTCCAGGACCACCACACGGGCGTGAAGGGCGACACGCGCTTCACGTTGGAGTCGCTGCCGACGGTTGTCGGCGAGGCGATCCGCACGGGAAAACTCGTGGTGTACCGGCACGTTGACGGGGACCGCGGCTACGATGACGATTGGGACGACTGATGTACAGGGAAAAGGACGACACGCTGACCGACATCCTTGACACGCTTGCGAAACACTACTCATACCCGACTGTGCTGGCCACCATGCTCAAGTTACTGCGCGGCACACACCTCAAGGTGGCCGCCCTCAAGAAGGATGGCGGGATCGTACCACTATCTGGCGAGGTCGACTACGGCTGTCAGCCGGAATACAAGTGGGGACCGTACAAGTTTTGTAGGGACTGTAGGGGTTCGAAGGAACACTGGGACTGCCTGGCGTGCCATATCCTGTTCAAGACGGAGGCGGGAGAATGATCGAGACGGCAGCGGTGTTCGATTTGGATGGCAATGTCATACATTGGCATCTCCCTCCAGGCAGGTCCGGCGGGTGGATCCCCGACTCCAGGAACTTCTGGGATGTGTTGTGGGAGAATCGGGAGAGACTAGGCGGCGTGGCGCACACGCATCCATGGCACGGACCGGCAGGTCCCTCCGGGACCGACGTGACGACGTTCGCCGCCATCGAGGCGGCGTTGGGAAAACGGCTGGTGTGGCCAATTGTGACCATGAACCAGGTGAAGACCTTCATGTGGGTGGGACCAGGCAAGCACGATTATCGGGCGGTCCCTTTCCTCAAGAGCGATGACATCTTCGACCTTCGGAGACTGTCGGAAAAAGGAGAATGACGATGGACGAGCAGATCCAGGCAGGAATGGCGAAACTGAACATCACGTGGCATGGGGCGAACGGCGACCTGCCGGACCTCGTGGCCTACGACTCGACCGACGCCATGCTGAAGCAGATGGCGGAAGAGTCGGTGCGCGGCGGATACGTCCCCGGCATCCAGACCGACGCGGGCGTGGACCTGGCGGACTTCGTCGTGGACCGCTTCCCGGCGACGGGGGACGTGGTCTACAACCGTATCTTCATCCGCCCGAAGACCCCGTTCGGGGCATAGGGCGGCGCGGGTCCCAAGGGGCCATGCCCCTTGGGACCGCCGAAAGGCTGAGCGATGGAAAGGGTGATCGTTGTCGGGGTCGGAGCCCTTGGCTCGCATGTGGCGCTCCTGGCGCGCAACTGGAAAAATCCCTTGCGCGTCGTGGACTTCGACCGCATCGAGCAGAAAAACACCCAGTCCCAGTTCCACAGCAAGATGGGGCTGGGCAAGAACAAAGCGCAGGCGCTCCAGCAGGCCCTACAGGGACTGTTCGGTGTCAAGATCGACGCAGTGCCCCACAAACTGGTGGACGACAATGCCGGGACATTACTGGGCGACAGCGCCGGGACGAAACTGGGTAAGGCCGCGCTGGTGATCGACTGTACGGACAACGCAGCGGCCAGGCGCGTCATCCAGAAGCATGTCAGGAAACACGGCATCCCCTGTCTCCACGGTGCGCTGTCGGCCGACGGCACTTTCGGGCGCATCGTCTGGGACGAGCATTTCGTCGCGGACGAGGAGGGCAAGGAGGGGCAGGCGACCTGCGAGGACGGGGAGCAACTCCCGATGTTCGCGTTGGCTGCCGCCCAGATCGCGGTTGTTGCCCAACGGTTCCTGAAGGACGGAACGAGGCAGAGTTTCCAGGTGATGCCGACCGGCATCGTGAGGCTGGCATGAAGGTCTTCTACGAGACTCTGCGGGAGTGTCTCGACTCCTACTGTTGGCCTCAGGAACTGTACGATGAGTTGTGCGATTGGCTGGAGCAGCGCCACTACGCGTCGGACAGGGCCGAACTGGTCCTGAGGCTGGTGCGCGGTATCAAGGAGGAGGTCGAGCATGAGTGATACTTGGCCGGTTGGTGTTCCACCGCATGGCACCTACCATCAATGCTGGAGGTCCGGTGGTGGGCACAGGGTAGAGGAAGTGGTAGCCGGAGAAGTGTACCGAGTTTCGTGGATCATGGAGTACCACGGCGTAACCGGCGGGATTGTCCACGATTACTACACGACGAGCCGTAGAAGCCGGCTCGTGGACAAGGCCGGTGCGCGACGTTTTTGCCAGAAGTGGGAGCTGAAGTCTCGCTTGGCGAAGCGGCTCCTGTCGGAGAAATGATCCTCCTCCCCGCGCCCCCGTGGCGCGAGGCCCGGCCGCCAGGGCTGAGAACGGGCGGACAAGATGAAGGCGGTTCCCCACCAGCCGCCAACCCCATGTTCGCCGCGCGCATGGCGAAACAAGCGCGGTTTCGCTCCCATCTGCCAGCGGCCAGGCAACTGGGCTTTCAACCCGGAAACGGGGGTTCGATTCCCCCTGGGAGCACTTTCCGACGTCTCCGTGATCCCCTTCGCTGAGGAGTATGACGCGGGCGCCGGAGAATCGGGCGGTTCGCCTAGCAGTATGGCACCTGGTCTACACCCAGGAACAATGCGGGTGCGACTCCTGCACCGCCCACACCGAGGAGGCAAGAATGTTCGGAAAACCAGAAGACGTGGAAGGCGAGTGTAACGCGCATCTGTATCTTGGCGACGACTACGGCGACAACCAGACCACGATCCGCTGCCAATTGCCCAAGGGGCATGAGGGTCCGCACACCGAGTGGTTCTACAGGGGAGAGGGCAAGGTGACCATCGCCTGGGAGAAGGACGAGCGCGCCGAGGAGGAGGCCGAGGAGGAGGTCGAGCGGGAGAAGATGAGGAAGTGGGAAGAAGCCGGCTGTCCCGAGGATTGGGATTGGTGATTGTCGGCCCCCATAGCTCAACGGACTAGAGCGACGGGCCTATACCCCGGGAGCGCCTGATAAGCGCAAGGTTGCAGGTTCGAATCCTGCTGGGGGCACGATGGAAAGAGCGATACTCTTCAGGTTCCACGACAGGTTCGACATATGCCGTGGCAGAGTTGCCCTGTTGCGGCGCCTGAATCCGGACATCCCGATCATCGGCCTGTACGGCGGCGACAGCGGCGGCGGGGAGGCTCTCGCGGATCTGATCCAGATCCATTCCCCGGATGTTTCCGCCCTCCCGTCCCGCGAGAACGAGCCAGGCGCATGGAAGCACGGAGACCTGGTTGTCAGGACCTGGTTCCTCGAATCCGGACACAGGATCCGGTTCGACATGCTCCATGTG
>Ga0315281_10013501_pt1 | contig 11053 bp, 9 predicted proteins | sample YL17G07_0_MG_FD_204540 | JGI IMG/M metagenome (GOLD analysis project Ga0315281, IMG submission 204540) | Sediment microbial communities from Yellowstone Lake, YNP, Wyoming, USA - YL17G07_0 | ecosystem: Environmental > Aquatic > Freshwater > Lake > Sediment | place: USA: Wyoming | collected... | reverse complement strand
AAGGAACTCGTCTGATACCAACAGACCGTCCCCACCAGAGATGAGAACATCTCGTATCTCCTGGTGTCCCTTGATGTACTTGATCGCGGCGTCGATCGTTTCCTTGCTCATCTGGTGGTCGGTCTGACCCGCCATCCTCCTCCTCGTGCAGTGCCTGCAGTAGTTCCCGCACATGTCGGTGATGAGGAACAGGACCCTGTCCGGGTACCTGTGCGTGAGACCGTGCACGGGGGAGTCGATTTCTTCGAAAAGCGGGTCCTCCATGTCCGATGCGCTGAAGTCGGTTTCCTGGATCGTCGGGACCGCCTGCATCCTGATGGGATCGTGCGGGTCGTCCGGGTCCATCAGCATCGCGAAGTAAGGGCTAATGGCCATCCTCAGGATCTTCAAGGATTCGTGAACTCCAGCTTCTTCGTCCGGGGTCAGGTTGACGACTTCCTTGAGCTGGCCCACGGTAGTAATCCTGTTCTGCACCTGCCACTTCCAGTCGTCCCATTGATTCTTTGTTACGTTCTTCCAGAGCGAGATTTCCTTGTACGACCGCATCGAATGTTCACCCCAAATGGGCTACGATGATTCTGCATTGTGCGGCTTGCTATTTAGCATCTCTTCAGCACGGTTCCGACAGCGGTACGAACTCCGATTGCTCAATACGAAATCGGAATGCATCTCATGCTAGAACCGGAGCTATTCGTACGAGCATGTCTATCTGCAACTTTCCGAGCAATGTTAATCGCCAATGGTTAAATAGCCTAGACCTGATTCCAGAAAACACGGTTCCAGACGGCTGGAATCGGTCGTTGCATTTGCAGACTTCCAAATAGACAACATCGTCCGATATGGATGAGGCGATCGCTAAGGTGTTGAAATGAAGAAAGTCGCGATAGTCGGAGCGGGACAAAGCAGGTACGGCGAATTCCCCGACAAGGGCATCAAAGAACTTTTCTTCGAAGCCTACAAGGATATGACCGCTAGCGTGGACAAGGGAATAGACTCGAAAATGATCGAGGCTTCCTACATCGGCAACCTCGGCTCGGGAGGGTTCCAGCTCGGAAACATGTCAGCGCTGGTCTCTGAATACTGCGGCCTGCCACACATCCACACGATGAGGATCGAGAACGCGTGCGCCTCTGGCGGCTACGCGCTCGTCGCAGCCATAATGGACGTGCTCTCCGGCACCCACAAGGTCGCGATCGCGGGCGGCGTTGAGAAGATGACCGATGTCTCCGGCTCCAAGCAGAAATACTGGCTCGGAGTCTCTGGCGACACCGAATACGAGAGGCTTGCGGGCACGACATTCTCGGGTCTGTACGCCCTGATTGCGCAGAGGCACATGCATGAATTCGGGACGAAGCGCGAACACCTGTCGATGGTGGCGGTGAAGAATCACAAGAACGGCGCTCAGAACCCGAAAGCCCAGTTCCAGAGGGAGATCACTTTGGAGCAGGCGCTCAAGGGGCCTATAGTAGCTGCACCATTGAACCTGTTCGACTGCTGCTCGACGACCGACGGCGCGTCTGCTGTCCTAGTCTGCGATGCGGATATCGCGAAGCAGTTCACCGACACGCCGATATATGTCGGTGGCTTCGGGACGGCAAGCGATTATCTTGCCATCCATGATCGAGTTAGCACTGTGACCCTCGAGGGCACGAGGAGGGCGAGCGAAAGGGCGTACAAGATGGCTGGGCTCACGCCCAAGGACATCCAACTCGCCGAAGTCCATGATTGCTTCACGATCGCTGAGCTGCTTGCATACGAGGACCTGGGATTCTGCGAGAAAGGCAGGGCAGGACCGTTCATCGAGGAGGGCCACACACAGATAGGCGGCGACAAGCCCGTGAACGCGAGCGGAGGGCTGAAGTCGAAGGGTCACCCGATCGGATCGACAGGCACGGGTCAGGCGTACGAGATGTTCAACCAACTCAGAGGCACTGTCGAGAAACCAACCAGACAGGTGAAGAACGCGGAGATCGGGCTGGTGCACAATGTCGGCGGTTCGGGCGGAACCGTCTCAGTGACGATCATGAGGAGGTGAGATGTGTGACGATAGGCATTTCTGGTTACGGCGTCTACATTCCCAAGCTCAGGATCAAGAAGGAGGAGTACGCGAAGGCCTGGGGCTCATTCTCCGCTGCGGGCGTGAGCGAGAAGTCGGTTATGGGGTTCGACGAAGATGTCCTCACATCCGCGGTCAAGGTTTCGAGGAGAGCGCTTGAATCCGTGCCGCTGACGCCGGACAGGATCTCAAGATTCGCGATTGCCTCGACCTCAGCGCCGTACGTTGAGAAACTGCTGTCGGGAACCATTCTCGTGAGCGTTGGCATGTCCAACACCGCGTTCTCATCCGACCACACGACCTCAACAAGGGCGGGCACAGAGGCAATCATCGCAGGGTTCGAGCACGTGCTTGCGAACCCAGGCGGCAAGGCGTTGGTCGCGGCCGCAGACGCTCCAAAAGCGAGCATGTGGGACTCGATCGAGCACCAGCTGGGAGCCGGAGCTGCCGCGTTTGTGTTGTCAAACGACAACCTGATCGCGGAACTCGAAGGCCATGCGTCTTACGCGAGCGAGTACTTCGGCGAGAGGTTCAAACCAAGAGACGACTCGCTGCTTCACGATATCAATGTCAAGAAGTTCTCTGAGGGCTCACTGATAACTAACACCACACGTGCAGGGAACGCGCTGATGAAGAAGCTCAACAGGAAGCCCGAGGAGTACCAGCATGTGGTGATCCAGCAGCCCGATGCGAGAGTGCCTGCCACAGTTGCTGCCAGGATGAACTTCACCGATATCCAACTGGCAGACGGTCTAGTGTCGAAGGTGCTAGGAGACCTGGGAGCAGCATCAGTGCCGGTCGCGCTCACGGCGGTCCTCGACGCTGCGAAGGTCGGCGATAGGATCATGGTCATATCGTACGGCTCTGGCGCGGGGAGCGACGCCCTCAGCTTCAAGGTGGTGGGCGAGAGAAAGGCGATACCCAGGTTCCAGGCTGAGGCAGACAAGAAGGAGTACATTGACTATGTCAAGTATCTCAAGATCAAGGGAGCGATCCTGTGAGGTGAGATGAAATGGCACATGTTTCTATTCCGATGTATTGGAGGACGATACCTCAGCGCTACAAGCTTCTCGGGCAGAAGTGCAAGAAATGCGGACACATCAACTTCCCGCCCAAGGGCGTGTGCAAGTACTGCAACGTGTCCTCGGAGTTCGATGAGATCCAGCTGAGCGGCAGTGGAAAGGTTCACACGTTCGTCCTGATAAGCGCAGGTGGAGCTCCTCCAGAGTTCGCAGACCAGGAGAAGGCCGGAGGGCAATATCCCGTCGCCATCGTGGAGCTCGATGAGGGTCCGAAGGTCATAGGCCAGATGGCCGATGTGGACCCGAAGGAGGTCAAGATCGGCATGCCCGTCAAGACCGAGCTCAGGAGGATCTACACAGAAGAAGATGTGATCCGATACGGGTTCAAGTTCGTTCCAGTCACGGAAGGGAAGTGAGATAATGGACTCCGGAAAGATGATGACGATGAAGGAGGCCGTGTCCAAGTTCGTCAAGGACGGGGACGCGATCTACCTCGCGGGATTCACACACATGATCCCGTTCGCTGCAGGACATGAGATCATCAGGCAGAAGAGGAAGGACCTGACGCTCTGCAGGGCTACACCCGACATAATATACGACCAGATGATCGCTGCGGGCTGCGCGAAGAAGCTCGTGTTCAGCTACGCGGGGAACCCTGGCGTCGGATCCCTCAGATGTTTCAGAAGGGCTCTTGAGAAGGGCCAGCCAAAGCCTATCGAGATCGAGGAGTACACGCATTTCGGCCTCTCAGGGAGATTGTTCGCGGGCGCAACGAACATGCCGTTCCTGCCCATGCGGACGAACCTCGGCTCCGACCTGCCTCCGTTCAATTCGAACATGAAGACTATCAGAGACCCGTATTCGGGAGATGAGATATCGATCGTCCCTCCGCTGAAGCCCGACCTGGCTGTAGTTCATGTCCAGAGATGCGACGCCAACGGCAACTCGCACGTATGGGGTATCATAGGCGAGCAGAAGGACGCCGCGTTCGCGTCGAAGAAGGTCATCATAAGCGCTGAGGAGATTGTCGACGAATCGGTCATAAGGTCAGATCCCAACAGGACTCTCATCCCGGACTTCGTCTCGCATGCTGTCGTGCACGAGCCCTGGTGCGCGCACCCGTCGTATACACAAGGCTACTACGACAGAGACAACGAGTTCTACATGCAGTGGGACGAGATCACCAAGGAGCATGACACCACGATGAAGTATCTGGACGAGTGGGTGCTAGGCGTGGAGGACAGGGCCGCGTACATGAAGAAGATGTCCGCCGAGAAGATACTCAAACTGAAGCCCAGGACTGCGTACTGCACGCCTGTCGACTACGGGACTCTGTGAGGAGGTGTGAGAAATGACTGATGTGACACCAAGCGAATTGATGGTCATAGTAGCTGCTCGCGAACTCAAGGACGGAGAATCGGTCCTGGTCGGCGTCGGCATACCAAACCTTGCTGCGAACCTGGCAAGAAAACTCCAAGCGCCCAACCTCAACATGGTCTATGAGTCCGGAGCGGTCGGCTCCAACCCTACGAGGATGCCTCTCTCCATAGGAGACCCGTGCCTGGTCACGGGCGCGAAGAGCGTGTGCTCGATGTACGAACAGTTCGCCTACTATCTGCAGGGCGGTAGGATCGATGTAGGCTTCCTGGGCGGCGCGCAGATAGACAAGTGGGGGAACATCAACTCCACCGTCATCGGCCAGTACAAGACGCCCAAGGTCAGATTGCCTGGAAGCGGCGGTGCGTGCGACATCGCTTCAAACGTCAAGAAGATCATCGTTATCACGCCGCACGAAAAGCGGAGATTCGTGGAGAAGGTCGACTTCCTCACAAGCCCGGGATTCGTGGACGGGAAGGAAAAGTGGAAACAGCTCAAGCTTCAGGGCGGAGGACCGTATGCGGTCATCACCAACCTCTGCACGATGAAGTTCGATGAGATCACAGGCGAGATGACCCTGGTCTCCCTGCATCCCGGCGTGACTGTGGAGAGCGTGCAGGAGAACACACCGTGGAAGCTCAAGATCTCGGACAAGCTGGAGCAGACGCCTCCGCCGACCGAGAAAGAGATCACTACGCTCAGATCCTTGGACCCCAAGCGAATGTACCTGGGGTGAACTCAGATGTGCGCGGGATTCGACCCGGTCGCCGAGTACAAGGCGAGGACGAAGAAGAGCGCTGAGTGGTTCGAGGTCGCCTCCAGGCACCTCCCTGGCGGCGTGACGGGAAACGTGAAGTTCTACCCGCCTTACCCTGTGTACCTGAAGAAGGCCAAGGGCTCCCACGTTTGGGACCTCGACGGGAACGACTACATCGACTACATGTTGTGTTTCGGCCCGCTCATCCTGGGCCACGCTCACCCCAAAGTCATCGATGCCATCAGGAAGCAGCTCGATAGGGACGGCACTCAGATATTCGGAGCACCGCATGAGCTTGAGGTAAGGATGGCAGAGCGGCTGAAAAGAATCTTTCCGTTTTCCGATGCCGTCCGATTCACCAACTCCGGACTGGAAGCGACCATGCATGCTCTCCGTGTTGCAAAAGGCGCGAAGAAGAGATCGCGGATCGCCAAGTTCGAGGGCGCGTATCACGGATGCTATGACGAGGTCCTGGTCAGCCTGACGCCGTCGGAGGACGCAGCAGGACCGAGGGCAACCCCGCAGACGGTCTCGGGATCATATGGCACGTCTGAGGCTGTGATCAATAACGTTCAGGTGCTCCCCTACAATGACATCGAGAACACCGTAAAGATCCTGAAGGCACACAAGGACGACCTCGCAGCGCTGATCATGGAGCCAGTGCAGAGAGGATTTGTCGTGCCGGACCTGGAGTTCCTCAGAATCGTCAGGGAGACGACGAGTGAGCTGGGCATCATACTCATCTTCGACGAGGTGATGTCTGGGTTCAGGATGGAGAAGTACGGCGGAGCCTCAACTGTCTACGGCATCGACCCGGACATGATCTGCTTGGGCAAGATCATAGGCGGTGGGTTCCCGTGCGGGGCGTTCATGGGCAAGAGGGATATCATGGACATGGTCAATCCGGTCACCCGCGCTAAGAACGAGAGGGTGTTCCACGGCGGAACCTTCAACGGCCATCCGACGATCCTCGCTGCCGGCATGGCGACCCTCGATGTGCTTGAGGAGCCGAAGACCTATCCGTACCTGAACAAGGTTTCCGACAAGCTGAGAGACGGCTTCGACGACCTGTTCGGCAGAACTGGCTACGAAGCGAAGGCGATTGGCCCGGGCTCGACATTCAACCTGGTATTTACCAAGGGCAAGATCGCCGACTACCGGGACGCGGCCAAGTGCGACGTAAAGCTCAGGCAGAAACTGGACTTCGGGATGCTCGCCCGCGGGCTGCACTTCCACCCGGACAAGCCATTCTACACATGCACCGAGCACTCGGACAAAGATGTGGACCAGACGCTGAAGGTGGCCGAGGAAGTCCTGAAGAAGATGAAAGCCTAGTCGAGCGCTCTCACACAATAACCTTGAGCGCACCCTCGAATTCAGCCTCAGCGGGCCCGGTCATGAAAGCCCTGCCGTCCTTGTCCACCTTGATGGCCAGGGTTCCACCGCGGACCTTGACTTCCACCTGGCCCGGCTTGACCCATCCAAGCATGAGGGCGACGGCTGCGCTTGCGGTCGCCCCGGTCCCGCACGCAAGAGTCTCGTCGTAGACTCCGCGCTCGTAGGTCCTTATTGAGATCCTATGAGATCCGATGACTTGCGCGAAATTCAGGTTGACACCCTTGGGAAATCTTTTGTGGTCCCCGTTGACCGTGTCGCCGATATCCTTGACATCCAGCGACGCTAGGTTGTTTGTCTTCGAGACAAAGTGCGGCTCTCCCGAGTTGACGAGCGATCCCTGGAGCGCTCTCCTGCCAGCCCTGATCTCAATATCCATCATCGAATCGCTGGCTTTTCCATTGTCCGAGATGTACCCCTTGAGATCCTTTCTCTTCGTTCTTATCAGTCCCATCTCCACGGTGTACGAGTCACCTCTTCGGACGATATGCTTGACTCCGTCCCTGGTCAATACATCAACCTCTAACTTCCCTAGTTTTCCGGTGAGGTAGGAGGCGATGCAGCGGATCCCGTTGCCGCACATGTCGGCCTCGTTCCCCGCCGGCTCGAAGAGCCTCATGGAACCATCAACACCCTTGGCACGCTCGAGGAATATCACGCCGTCCGCACCAACTTTGAAATGCCTGTCGCATAGCTTCCTGGCAAGCGCGCTTCGGTCGCGGTCAGGAGTTCTATGGCCGTCCAGCTCATCTTTGATGATGAAGTCGTTTCCGCAGCCCTGATACTTGACGAATCTGAAATCGTATTTCATCTCAATACCTTGATAACGCAACGGGATATAATCGTGTTTGCCTCCGTCGCCAACCAGAGAACCGTTAAATAAGCATGTTGGGATTCCTCAAGTCCAGCCCGGACAATCTTTGGAGTCAAGGAGGGAACGAACTCTGCACAACATCCTGATAGAAGGGGGAACCGTTGTTGACGGGACGGGCTCTCTCGGCAAGCCGCTTGATGTGGCGATCGACGGTGCCAAGATTGCGCGATTATGCAAGCGTTCCGAGGCAAAAGGCGCGATGAAGATAGATGCAACGGGACTGATTGTCTGTCCTGGATTCATCGACATCCACTCGCACTCTGAGTTCCAACTCCTGGCCAATCCCCTTGCTGAGAGCAAGATCAGGCAGGGGGTTACGACAGAGTTGGTAGGCAACTGCGGCTCATCTCCCGCCCCAGCCATCGGAGTCGCAAGGAAGGAATTGGAGGGCTATGCGGAACTCGCCGAGGTGAGGCTCGATTGGGTCACGATGGACGAGTATCTGCTTCGGCTCTCGCACTTGAAAACATCTGTCAACGTGGCAACCCTGGTCGGGGCGTCCACGCTCAGACAGTGTATAATCGGGAACTCGAACATAAAGGCAGGAGAGGATGAACTGGCGAGGATGAACCAGCTCCTGGCGGACGCCATCTTGCAGGGTGGGTTCGGGCTCTCATCCGGGCTCATATACGTGCCGGGATTCTTTGCGTCCACGGAGGAACTTGTATCCCTGGCGTCCACATCCGCATCTTTGGGCGGGTTCTATGCCAGCCACATACGAGGCGAGGGCAGAACACTCATCAAGGCGGTGGAAGAAGCCATCAGGATCGGCCGCGAAGCGCACTCTCGTGTAGAGATATCTCATCACAAAGCATGCGGTAGGCCGTCTTGGGGAACCGTCGGCCGGACGATTGCCATGATCGAGGAGGCAAGAGAACAGGGAGTCGATGTCTCTTTCGATGTATATCCCTACACGGCCTCGTGCACATACCTGGATACGCTTCTCCAGCCTTGGGCAAGAGAAGGAAGCAAAGAAGAAATCCTCGATAGGATCAGAAACCCTCAGACACGCGAGAGGATCATCCACGAGTTCGTGACCCCGACGGAATCGATGGACGATACCGTGACCGATACTGGCTGGGAGAACATCAATGTCATGGGGTTTTCGTCTGACCTCTACAAAAGGTTCGACAACAATACGATCGCTCAGATCGCAGAAGCGATCGGCAAGGACCCAGCCGAGACGACACTGGACATCCTGGTCGGGGAGAACCTCCGAGCCATTGCCGTTTTCCACGAGATGGATGAGGACGACGTAGTCAAGGTAATCAGTCATCCACTTGCCGCGATAGGCTCGGACGGAGAGGCGGAGGCACCGTATGGTCCGTCGGGAAAGCACGCGACCCATCCCAGGGCCTACGGTACGTTCCCGAGGGCGTTGAGGAGATACGTCCTCGACAAGAAACTTGTGCCGCTGGAGGAGATGATCAGGAGAATGACGTTATGGCCCGCGCAACGGATAGGTCTTCAGGATAGGGGGGTTCTCGCGAGTGGAATGGCGGCCGATATTGTAGCCTTCGATCCTGAGAAGATACGTGACCTGGCAACCTACGAGGACTCTCATCGCTACCCAGAAGGTATCGAGTATGTGATCGTGAACGGCGCCGTCACGATAGACCATGGCGAGCACACGAAGGAGCGGGCTGGCCAGGTCCTGAGACACAAGCCGAGCATAGCATAGACTCAGCTCGATGCCCCGCATATGTCCAGCGCGACCTGCGAGTACACGTGGGTGCACTTTACAAGGTCTTCTGTTAGGACGTACTCGATCCGAGCGTGGGCGCCCGCACCGCCAGGGCCGAAGACCACCGTGGGCATCTTGGCGAAATGGGTCAACAGAGCAGCATCGGTCCAGCCCCAGAAGCTCGTCACCTTCGGAGGTTTACCAGTCACAGACCGGACAGATCTCTCCAGTGATTTCACAAGCGGGTGTGAGGTGCTCACGACGTTGGGTACATGGGTCATGGTCAGCATGTTCGCGGGATCCCGCGTGAGTTTCGCCTTGAACCTCGGGTCCTCTCTCTTCAGTTTGTCGAAGATGTCGTAGATCTCCTCGAACACCTGCTGAACCTTCTCCTCGGGGATCCACCTGCGGTCCAGTTTGATCATGCAATGATCCGCCACAGAGCTTGGCTGTTGTCCGCCCGTGATGACGCCGAGGTTGATGGTTGCAGGCAGCGTGTACTTGCTCTTGCGCGACGCGAGCCTCGGTTTGAGGTCCTCCTCGACCGCTCTGACGAACTTCGCGGCCATAGTGATCGCGTTGACTCCCTTATCTGCCTGACCGCCATGAGCGGCCTTGCCATAGAAGTGAACGTCAAGCCATTCCAGCCCTCGGTGCGACGGCTGGATCTCAAGATCGGTCGGCTCGCCCACTATCGCCATATCCGCCCTAGGACCGTGAAGGACGATGTCCTCTGTGCCGTCGCTCTTCAGTTCCTCGCCCACGACGGCTGCAAGATACAGATCTCCCTCGAGCTTGGCCTTGGCCCTGCGGAACCCGACCAGAGTCATGGCCATGGCTCCAAGACCGCCCTTCATATCCAGCGACCCCCTGCCGTAGAGCCTGCCCCCGTCCACCTTCGGCGTGAAAGGCGGGATGTCCATTTCGTAGGGCGGCACGGTATCCGTGTGGCCGTTCAACAGGAGGCTCTTGCCATCGCCCGAACCCTTTATGACTGCGATCACGTTCGGCCGATTCTTCACCACGGTTCTGAGCTTAGACTCGATGCCTTCTCCCTGGAGAAACTCGTGCAGGAAGTGCGCCACTTCAAGCTCCATGGTGGGTACTTCGCGATGGCTTGGTATCTTCACCAGATCCTTCACCAGTTTCTCTATCTCGGCTCTCTTCACGGATCGTCTCGCCTTCTCGAACTGATTCAGGGATTTGACAGACATTCGCGAACCGCCCAGGACTAGAAGCTCTGGATGTGGATTGAGATATCTCTCGAAATAAGTATCTGACCAATTTGGGTCAAATCAGCCGCCCGTGCGCCTTCATGATCTCAAGAGTCTCGTCTATCGGAAGGGCGTAGGAAACGTGTCCGTCCCTTCCCTCGATGGTCTCCGCCTTGAAGAGGGAATTGATGATGGACTCAGCTGTGGAGTCGATAGTGGCCCTGAACAGAGGATCGATGTCCTTATCGAGCATGAGCTGCTCGGTGACGAGACCGCAGTGCCTGAACCTGAGATGGGAGTTTGCAGTCGAGAAGGCCAAAACTATGTCCCCGCTGCCGTTGTGTGAAGCGGAGCCAGTGACCGCCAGGCCGAGTATGGCCCTCCTCGCTATCCTCTCAAGCTGCCGCGCGCTCAGAGGAGCGTCGGTTCCCACGACCATGACGATGGAGCCCCTCTCAGGGCGCTTCTCATCGGGTGATCCAAGGAGGCTGCCCACTGGCACTCCATCTATCCTCAGTTCGCTCCACTCGCCGCAATTCGTCAAGACCAAAGTGCCAACAGAGAACTTGCCAGCATCCGTCGCCACGACTCTAGAGGAAGTCCCAATGCCCCCCTTGTAGTCGTAGCATGTCATTCCCGTGCCCGCACCGACCGCTCCCTCGTGAACGTCTGTG
>Ga0315281_10013500_pt1 | contig 11053 bp, 4 predicted proteins | sample YL17G07_0_MG_FD_204540 | JGI IMG/M metagenome (GOLD analysis project Ga0315281, IMG submission 204540) | Sediment microbial communities from Yellowstone Lake, YNP, Wyoming, USA - YL17G07_0 | ecosystem: Environmental > Aquatic > Freshwater > Lake > Sediment | place: USA: Wyoming | collected... | reverse complement strand
CGTCCGACGCAACCCCCTGCTCCTCCGATTCAAAGTCCCCGAGAGGGACGCTGCCCAGTTCCGCGTCGGCATGCCGGCCAACTTCAAGATCCGGAACGACGAACGAGAGTTCAGCTCGAAGATCGTCCATATCGCCGAGTCGGCCGACGAAGGCACCCGGCTCGTCCCCGTGACCGCGGAGGTCAGGGATACCAATGACGGCGCCCTGCGGCCCGGCTCCTTCGCCGAGATCACGGTCCCGGTGAGCAGCGAGAAGACGTCCCCCGTCATTCCCCAGACCGCCATCCGGGCCAGCGACAAGGGATTTATTGCCTACGTCGTCGAGAACGATGCGGCCGTGGAACGCATCCTGGCGCTCGGCATGAGGACGGCTGACGGCCAGGTGGAGGTCCTCTCGGGCCTCAAGCCCGGGGAACTCCTCGTCATCCGCGGGGCCGAGGCCCTGCGTAACGGGGCCCCCGTCCGCGTCTCGACGGCCCCCGAGAAGGTCCAGGCCCCGCCGGTCAAGAACTAAGGTCGAATTGAGAGGACCCCGCTCATGAACCTCACGGAAGTTTGCGTAAGGAAACCTGTCCTGGCTTGGATGCTCATGGCGGCCACGATCGTCTTCGGCGTCGTGGCGGCCACGCGCATCGGCATCAGCCAGTTCCCGGACGTCGATTTCCCGACGATCTCGGTCTCGGTCGTCTGGGAAGGGGCCGCCCCCGAGGTCATCGAGAACGACATCGTCGAGCCCCTGGAAGAAGCCCTGGTCCAGACCGAAGGCCTCCGGACGATCACATCGAGCTCGCGCATGGGATCCGCAAACATCACCATCGAGCTGGACCTGTCCCGGAACGTCGACCTGGCCCTGCAAGACGTCCAGACCAAGGTTTCCCAAGCGGCCCGCCGTCTGCCTCGCGACATCGACCCGCCCGTGATCTCCAAGAGCAACCCCGAGGACCAGCCCATCATGATGGTCTCCATAGGCGGCCCCTTCCCCCCGCGCGTCCTCAGCGATTATGTCCAGTACGGACTCAAGGAGAAGCTCCAGACCATCCCCGGCGTCGGTGAGATCACGATGATGGGCGTCATGAACCGCAACATCCGGATCTGGCTCGACGCCGCCCAGCTCGACGAGAAAGGGCTGACCGTCTCCGATGTCATCCTGGCCCTCCAACGAGAACACGTGGAGCTCCCCGCCGGCCGGCTGGAAACGCCTGGACGCGAGGTCAACGTCCGGGTCCTCGGCGAGGCCGTCGACCTGGAAACGCTCCGCCATATCGTCGTTCGAGAGATCGGCGGCAGTCCCATCTATCTCAGCGACGTCTCCCTGGTCGAGGACGGCTTCGAGGACGTCCGGCGGATGGCCCGGATCAACGGCGTACCGGCCCAAGGCATCGGCATCAAGAAGCAGCGCGGAGCCAACGCGGTGGCCGTGGCCAAAGCGGCCAAGCGGGCCATGGCTGAATACGCCAGAACCCTGCCCGAGGGCATGACAGTCAACACCGTCTTCGATTCGACGACCTTCATCGAGGACTCGGTCAAGGAGATCCAGTTCGAGCTGCTCCTTTCCGTCATCCTGACGGCCCTCGTCTGCTGGCTGTTCCTGGGTTCGTTCTCGAGCACTTTAAACGTCATCCTGGCCATCCCGATGTCGCTTATGGGAACGATCGCCATCATCTACTTTCTCGGTTTCACCTTCAACACGTTCACCCTGCTCGGCCTGGCCCTGGCCGTGGGCATCGTCGTCGACGACGCCATCATGGTCATGGAGAACATCTTCCGCCACAGGGAGGGCGGGAAGGCCCTCATCCCGGCCGCTCTCGAGGGAACGCATGAGATCGCCTTCGCGGCCCTGGCCGCGACCCTGGCCGTCATCGCCATCTTCGTCCCGGTCGTCTTCATCAAGGGGATCATCGGCCGCTTCTTCCTCCAGTTCGGCATCACGCTCTGCCTGGCCGTGCTCCTGTCCTACGTCGAAGCGGTGACCCTGGCGCCGGCCAGGTGCTCCCAGTTCCTGAAGACCTCCCGTGAAGGCCGAAACCGGATCGGGAAGGTGGTCGACAACAGCTTCCGCAAGCTGGAGGGCGTTTACTCCAAGGTCCTCCACCGCGGCCTCGGACGGCCCGGCTTGATCCTCGTCCTGGCTGTCCTGCTCTTCGCCGCGGCCCTCTTCGTCTTTTCGATCATGCCCGCCGAATTCGTCCCTTCCCAAGATTTGAGCCGCCTATCTATCCGCATGCAGACCGCCGTCGGCTCCGACCTCACCGAGACGGACAAGCTCATCCGGAAGGCGGAAGACATCGTCGTGGCCCGGCCCGAGGTCACCCAGCTCTACGGTTTCGTCGGGGGCTTCGGGGGCGGCGTCAATCAGGGCAACCTGTTTGTGACCATCGTCCCGCCCAAAGACCGCAAGCTCAGCCAAGCCCAGCTCTCCGCCGTCCTGCGCCGTGACCTGAATGCCATCCCCGGTTTGCGTGCCGTCATCCAGGACCTCTCCCAGCAGGGCTTCACCGCCCAGCGCGGCTTCCCCATCGAGTTCTCTGTCCGCGGCTCCAACTGGGATCAGCTCGTCTCCGAAAGCCAGACGATCATGAGCCAACTCCAAGCAAGCGGCCTGGTCGTCGACATGGACACGGATTACCAACTAGGCATGCCCGAGCTCCGCGTCGAGCCCGATCGGGCCACGGCGGCGGATATCGGCGTCTCCATCGACGATCTCGCGACCACCCTCAACGCCCTGGTCGGAGGGGTCCGGGTCGGCAAGTACAGCACCGGCGGCCGCCGGATCGACGTCCGGCTCAAACTCATGGCCTCCCAGAGGTCCAGGCCCGAGGACATCGCCAGGCTTCAGGTGCGGACGCGCCAGGGTGAGCTCGTGCCCCTGTCCTCGCTCGTAACCTCGAAGGAGCAGCCGGCCCTCCAGGCCATCACCCGCCGGGACCGGGAAAGGGCTATCACGATCTACGCCAACGTGGCGCCGGGCCACGCCCAGAACGAAGCGATCAAATATGTCGAGACCCTGGGCAGGGACATCCCGGTCGGTTACCGGGTCGTCCTGGGCGGGGCCAGCGTCGCGTTCCGGGAATCGATGAGCAGCCTCGTCTTCGCCATGTTCCTGGGCATCGCCATCGCCTACATGATCCTGGCCTCCCAGTTCAATTCCTTCAAGGACCCGATCACGATCATCACCATCCTGCCCTTGTCCATCGCCGGCGCGGCCTTCGCCCTTCTGGTCACCAAGCAGAGCTTGAACATCTTCAGCATGATCGGGCTGCTGCTCCTGATGGGGATCGTTAAGAAGAACTCGATCATCTTGGTGGACTACGCGAACGCCTTCAAGGCCAAGGGGCTGAGCCCCAGGGAATCCATGGAGAAAGCCGGGCCCATCCGGCTGAGGCCCATCCTCATGACGGCCGTCGCCACTCTCATGGCAGCCATTCCGCCCGCGCTTGGACTTGGGTCGGGTTCGGAAATCCGGAGGCCCATGGCCATCGCGGTCATCGGCGGACTGGTCCTGTCCACGGCCCTGAGCCTGGTCGTCGTCCCGGCCTTCTACGTCATCGCCGAAAAAGTCAAGGTGAAGAGAAGGAGGGAAGAATGAGGAAAGACCTGGTCCCAACTCGCGGAGGATCAATATCCATCATCGATTGGTGTATCAGGTCCTCGGAGACATCCGGACGGTGAAGATCATTCGAATGTGGACGCACTATGAATAGGCTTGAAGGCCCCGGGCATCACCGCTCGTAGAAATCGACGATCGACTGGTAGACCATGACCTTGAACTGTTCTTCGTCGATGACATTGATCTTGCGAAGGGCAAAGAGGCAGGATCGTCCGGAAACCAAGCTCTTTGTGCATCACCGGCAGGCATTTATTCGTTTCCTTCTTTGTATTATAACGGCAGGCGTCAGCCGCCCGCGTGAACCGGAGCGGAACGCGAGTCGGCTGAACGCCCGTGTTGGGCGGCCCTGTTTGCAGATACGGCTTCTTGAATGAGCCGTAGAACATCATCCGGTCGGCGCGTCGAAAAGGAAATGTCCCGCACAAGACCCTTTTTTCTCTTGAAAGCGATCACAACCCTGGGATGGGGCTCAATCCCCATCTCCGGACGCAAGAAACCAGGCAGGTCTTCGCCGGCTCATTTTTTCTTGGTCTCGCGCCGGCTGAGGAGCTTCTCGACTTCGTCTATCTCCTTCGGTACGTCCTTGCTCAGGACCTCGCAGCCGTCTTTGGTGATCAGCACGGTGTCCTCGATGCGGACACCGATGTTCTTTTCGGGATAATAAAATCCCGGTTCGATGGCGAAGACCATGCCTTCCTGCAGTCTCTCCATTTGGCGTCCGACGTCATGGGTGCAGAGCCCTACATAGTGGCCGAACCCGCCCTTCTCTCCCCGGGGGTCAAGCCCTTTCTTCTTCATGACCTCAGCCACATGTTTCTGGACGTCCTCGTTGGTCGCGCCCGGGCGGTAGGCTTCGATGCAAGCCTTCTGGATCTCGAGCGCGATCTGGTAGACCTCTCTTTGTTCCTTAGTGAACTTCCCGGAGGCCGGCCAGGTCCGCGAAATGTCCATGCACATATAGTCCAGGAGGCCGCCGAAGTCCATCAGGACAAGATCGCCCTCCTCCACCCGGCGGTCATTCTTTTCATAGTGCAGGATGCACGTGTTCGGTCCCGAGCCGACGATCGGCGGATACGCGGCTCCGGTCGCGCCGTTCATTAAGACGACATGCATGGCCGCCGCTTCGATCTCGTACTCATAGCCGCCGGGCCGGGTGGCCAGCATGGCCTGCTTGACTCCCTCGGCCGAGATGCGGCCGTTTCGCCTCATGACTTCGATTTCCTCGGGGCTCTTGATCACCCGCATGGCGTCGATAGACGGTGCTATGTCTTTGAACTCGGCGGCGGGAAACCGCTCCTTGAGTTTGAGGATCCTGTAATTGTCGAGGGAGATTTGGTCGTTGTAATGGAGCCGGGCCTTGCGGGCCGTGAAGATCAGCGTTTCATCCCGGGCGTTGTCGATGGTGTCGGCAGGAGAGAGGCGAAGATGCACGGTCATTCCCGTCCTCGACAGATTTCGGCCGAGGTACTCATCAAAGAAGCTCCCCGGATGAATCCCGGTAAATCCGGTCTTCTCCTTGGCTTTGGCGTCCTTGAGCAGATTGGCGCCGCCCATGAGCTCCTCGCGCGGTGCTTGCTGGGGAAGGAATAGATAGGATTCCTTTGTCTTCGGCAACAAGATCAGGGCCGCTCCCGGGTCTTCCACTCCGGTCAGGTAATAGAAATCGTTGTCCTGGTGGAAATGGGCCCCGGGTAGGGGCATTGACTCGCCGAAGAGGATGATCAGGCCGTCCCCCGCCTTTTCCATGAGCGCGGCCCGGCGCCGCATGAATTCCTCTTTGCTGTATCCGGTCCGCTGACCGAACGACAGAGAGGGATGGAGAAAGAAGACCAAGGCAAAAAAGATGAGTGCTCCGGTGATCTTCCGTTTTTCCATGAATCACTCCTTTCCGTTTTTGGCGTCGCAGGGCTATCTATTGGCCAGGAATATCCTTTTTCGCGGCGCGCCCGTCCGCCGGCCATAAAGCTTGGAACTGAGACCTGCCATCACGAAATGATGATATCGCCGGCCGCGGGCCAGCGTCAAGGGCTATAAAGTCCGCAGAGCGGGTCCCTTTTCCCTTGCCGGCCGCAAGCAAAAGAGCTTGGAAAAGCCCGGACATCATGTTGCCTATCCATAAGGATGGTGAAAGATTTATTGACGGGATGGCTTTTCTTCTTATAGTATTCTTGATGTAGAAGCTGAAAGAGCATCACTTATCGATTGAGGAGGAACATCAAATGAAATCCAATAAACATGTCATTCTTTCGGCTATCTGCATACTGACCTGCTTAGGGGCTTTGCCTGCCTCAGCACAGGATGATTTCCTCGATTCGCTGAAATCAATCGCTATTATCGAGCAGAAAGTCATGGTGCCCATGCGCGATGGGGTCAGACTTGCCACGGATGTCTTCCGGCCAAAGACAGATAAGCCTGTTCCGGTCATCTTTTCGAAAACTCCCTATAACTTCAATTCCTGGCGTGACGGTAAACTAAATACCCGCGACTTTCAGACAGCTTACAAAACCGTCAAGCTGGGTTACGCCTACGTGGTTCAGAACGAACGCGGAAGGTATTTTTCTGAAGGGCAATGGGACATTCTGGGGCCGCCGACAACCGACGGCTATGATGCCATTCAATGGATGGCAGAGCAGCCCTGGTCTAACGGCAAGGTGGGATTGATCGGATGTTCCTCTTCAGCTGAGTGGCAAATGGCCGTGGCGGCTCTGGACCCTCCGGGTCTTGCCGCCATGGTGCCCATGGGATTCGGCGCGGGTATTGGACGCGTGGGTGAATTTTACGAACAGGGAAACTTCTATCGCGGCGGCGTTCACCAGATGCTGATGACAGCATGGCTTTACGACAATGGCTTCATCCAGACCTCGAAGCACCGGCCGACCTTGCCCGCAGATATGTCACGTGAAGAACTGGTGCGCATCTCAAAATACTTTGATCTGGCGGCTGAAATACCGGAAGTGGACTGGTCCAAAGCGCTCTGGCATTTGCCCCTTCTGGATATTATTAAGAACTTAGATGGGCCGAAAAGCGTCTATGAGGAAATGATCCAGCGGAAGCCGAATGATCCAGCGTGGTACAAGGGCGGCTTATACCATGATGACATGCCATTTGGCGCGCCCGGCTTATGGTTTATGTCCTGGTATGATATCTCGATTAGTCCAAATCTGGCTTTGGTCAATCATCTTCGCTCAAACGTAAAAGATCCGGAAGTGGCTGATCATCAGTTTGCGGTCATCGCACCGGGGTGTCATTGTGCCTTCGGCAAGGGAAGCGAAGAAACCATTGTCGGCGAACGCAATGTGGGGGATGCGCGGTTCGACTTCGATGGACTCATCTATAATTGGTTTGACTACTGGTTGAAGGGAGAGGACAACGGAATCCTCAAAAAAACTCCCAAATTCCAATATTACACTATGGGTCTTAATAAATGGCAGTCCGCCGAGACCTGGCCGCCGGAAAATACGGAGATGGTGACTTTTTATCTGACCAGCAAGGGAAAGGCCAACAGTGTCTTCGGGGACGGAGGGCTCACCGCAAACCCGCCCGGCCCAAAGGACAATCCAGATGCGTTTACCTATGATCCAGACTATCCTGTCCCCATGCATGGAGGCGGATTTTGCTGCCTGGGCAGCAAGTACCAGCCAGGATCTTTTGATCAACGACAGATAGAAGCCCGTAACGATGTCCTCGTTTACTCAACCGATCCTTTAAAAGAAGGCGTTGAGATAAGCGGGTCTGTCGAGATTACGCTTTATGTATCCTCAGATGCCAAAGACACAGATTTCACCGTCAAGTTGGTGGACGTTTATCCTGACGGAAAGGCCTATAATTTGGATGAAACGATCCAGCGTGTCCGCTATCGTGAAGGCTATGACAAAGAGGTCTTCATGGAAAAAGGGAAGGTCTTCAAGCTCCCTGTCAGCTCCATGTCGACAAGCAACTATTTTGCTCTAGGGCACCGCATTCGTCTGGAGGTCTCAAGCAGCAATTTTCCCAGGTTCGCACGCAACCTGAACACGGGTGGTCACAACTATGATGAGGCAGAGGGTGTGGAGGCACACAACAAGGTGCACCATTCAGATGTCCACCCGTCCCAGATCAGGGTGTCGATCGTTAAGATGTGACTGATCTTACCCGGGAGTCGACCGTCGGGAAGACACCCATCACCCGGCTCCGCCTCAGGAAACCGCTTTTGGTAGTCCCGACGCAGCGAAAAACCCAATTCCTGGCCGAGATGCATACGGGGATCGACCTCTACCTGGCGGAACTCGAGGGCCGGAGAAAGAAGCTCCACCTATTTGCCGCGTTAGGGGAGGCGGAATGGACGGAGGGTTTTGAGTTCCAGACCAGTCGCTCTCTTGAGGATCCGCCACAGGATAGTCTGTCTGGAAGGCGATGCCCTTCATCATGCCCTCCAGTACGATATTGGATCAGTAGTTCCAGCGGGCCGGATCCGCCGTGCTCGGGGCGTTCTTGATGATGTGTTCCTTGAAAAGACTAAAAAGCTGCGCGCCCCCGGGACCCCAGCAGTGACCCCTCCGGTCTCCGTATTCCACCACCCCCCCATAGTTGGGATTTTCCGTCTTCTTGAGGAAATTTTCGAGCAGGACGACGGCGTTGTTCAGATAAAAGGTATCCATATCCCCTACATAAACGTGGAGTTTGCCGACAAGCTTGGGGCCGAGCCAGGACCAATTCGTCTCCAGATAGTGGCGGAGGTCGGATTTCTTCCACTGCTCGGCGACTTCGTGGTCGATCTCCCCGGTCAGCCAGTTCCAGAGGGGCTTGGGATAGCCGTCCTCGCCTATGGGACTGTAAACCGCCTCCCAGATCGCCCATTGCCGGCCGGAGCGGTGCTTGTCGCCGAGGGTCCATTCATAATAGTAGGTGTCCCTGATGGTATACCAGGGCTGCCCGTCCGTATCGCGGGCTTCCGGGCGTTCGGTCTTGATCTTGCTGTGTTCCCTGTAATAAGCGTTCTCATCCTTATAGATATTGATGAGCTCGTAGTACCGGAAGTCCACCGGGTCGGGGCAGGCTGACCAGGTTCCGCCGAAAAAGTCGGGGTGGAAGATCTGCAGGGCCAGGGATTCCCATCCTCCGGTGGACCCGCCGCTCAGAACCCTGGCGTAGGGCTCCCGGATGATCCGGAAGTGCTCTTCGATATAGGGGATAAGCTCCTGCATGATGGCATCGCTGTAGGGGCCGACATTGGCCGAATTGACGGCGTAAGAATCGTCATAATAGGGACACGGATGCTGGAAGGTTACGGCGAGCATCCTCGGGCACTCATCCGATATCCAGTACTTGTAGAATTCACTCCCGCCTCTTGCGGGGATGCCGGCCGATGCGGGTTCCTCGGGCCGGAAGCCGTGAGGCGCCCGCAGCGAAAAATGGCCTTGGTTGTAGTTTACCGGATAATAGACATCGGGATGCTCGTCATAACCCTTCGGAAGCAGGACCGTCGCTCCCAGATAAATGGGCTGGCCCCAGAATTCCGTCAGGATCTTGCTCCGGAACTTGATGCGTTTGACCCATTCTGTATCGGGCGGGACGACCACCGGGGGGATCACGTTCTTGCAGCTCAGCGTGATCGTCCGCTTCTCCGCAGGATCGATCGTGACCTTGGAGACGTCGCTGTAGAGGTTGCCCGGGGAGACGTTCCACAGTTGTCCTTCCCACTGGTCGTTGTGAAGCCAGAGGGTGTGGCCGTCGGAACGCTTGAATTCGGTGTAGATGTTGACGAATCCCTGGACGTAATATTCCCCCGGGGGGATTTCCCGGATGCTCTTCAGAGGGAACCCGAAAACCTGGTCGTCGACGACCGCCGCCTCTTCGGGCTTTAGGGAGTAGACGTTCTTTCCCCAGATGGGTATGCCGGTGGCGAAGTCAAAACCTGTTTGGAGGCGAGGTTCGGGGCGATCGCTCGTCGTGAGGATGACGTAAACACGGCCGGTTATTGGATCCGGATAGGCCGCTGCAGGAAACGTGATCTCAAACTTAAGGTCGATTTGAGCCTGTGTTAAGGGCCCGGGCTCGGAATTGCCGCCCGCAGAGAGAGAAAGGGCGATTAGGACGATCACAGCCAAGGACATCAGATAGACGGGACCATTCTTTTTCGGTGTCACCAGGCGCCTCCTTTCGTTTTTTCGAGTGATGATTCTATTCTCTGATCGCTTCGTGTTTCCCCGATATCATACCACGTCGCGAACCGCCTTGACGATGAAGACCATGTTCAGTGAGTTCTTGGGGAAGAGAAGGCCTCGTTTTCCAGCGGTCTCGGCGGCCATCAAGAGTTCCTGATAGGCGATCCGAGGTCGTGGCGGTCTATCGGCGACAAAGCTGATCTTGAGGTGGTTCACCCGGGCACTGAGATCATTGGATTTGTATCCTATTCATTCCGGTCCCAGCCCCCGCCTACTTCACCATGGTCTATCTGAACCTACGGACGTAGCTCCGTGTCCTAACCGGCCACGTGTTGCATGCTGCCAAGCGGGTGTTCTGAATCCCTGACTGCCGCTTCAATGCCTTGGCCGATGGGATCAAGGCGTATCTTTTCGGCCAAAAGAAGGGCCTTCACGGCTGTTTTTCCAACCGCGATCCGGATTCCGGCCAACGATGGCTCTTCTCGCCCTAAAATTTTGGGGGAACTCCTCTCATAGGAATAACGCTTAACGTTCATCAGATAGACCATTGCGGGAGAATGACCCCAAGAAACGGGCCAACATCACGGATAAGATCGGGTCTCTCTTCGGACTGGAACTTGCCTAGCGACCGTCAGGTGCATCGCCTCGTTGGGCCTTCAATTCTTCCCAGAACGTTCTCGGAGAGACGATTCGTAATTTCCTCATGGGCTTGATGTTTTGCACCTCGCGGTCGCCAGTAACCATGACATCTGCTTTTCCCGCGATTGCCGCTCCGATGATTTCAATATCATCAACGTCTTTGATCCGAACATCGGGTGCCTCTTTAGCCTCAGCCAAGATCGCATCTTGCCGAATGAGTTCCAGATACTCAGAAATCAAGCTATCCGGGACAGAAAATTTTTTATGAAGAATGCGTGTGATTTCCTGAAGAACCTTCGTACAGGTAACAAGTTCGTGATCAGCGAGAACCGCACGGAAGATATCTGCACACAGGCCTCTTGTCGTAACCGCGCTTACGAGCACATTCGTGTCGAGGAGAACTCTCATGAAACGTCGCGGAACACATCATCGTCGGTCAGATATCCCCTTGCTTCTGCGAAAGGCATGATTTTCCTTCGGAGTGCTTCAAAGTGACTGACACGGAGTTGGCGGCGAAGCGCTTCGCGAGCGATCTCGCTCCGATTCCTCCCGGCCTGCTTCGCCGCCTTCGTCAGAAGTCTATCCAAGTCTTCGTCCAGCCGAATGGTAAGTGTGCTTGTTTTCATGTCAGACATTGTAAGACATTCGCATGCCGTTGTCAAGC
>Ga0315281_10013499_pt1 | contig 11054 bp, 5 predicted proteins | sample YL17G07_0_MG_FD_204540 | JGI IMG/M metagenome (GOLD analysis project Ga0315281, IMG submission 204540) | Sediment microbial communities from Yellowstone Lake, YNP, Wyoming, USA - YL17G07_0 | ecosystem: Environmental > Aquatic > Freshwater > Lake > Sediment | place: USA: Wyoming | collected... | reverse complement strand
AACGCGTGGAACCTCTCGTTGCCGGCTAGTCGCCACAGCTCATTCAAGCCCTGCGCCGCGAGAAGCACAAGCGCCGGGTAGAGCGGCAGGAAGTAGCGCGCCGTCAGGTTGAACTGGCGACCCCAGAAGAGGAAGTAGGAGGCTATCCAGGCGAGGAGCAGGAGGTTCGTCGCGTCCCGTCGCCAAAAGAGGCGCCACAGCCCCCATACGAACGCGCCGCAGGCCGCGATGCCCAGGGGCAGACCCATGCCCCAGAGGACCATGTTCTGAAGCGGGAAGAGATACGGCGCACGGCCGACCCACTCCCAGTTGAAAGGCACGTTGCCACCCGACTGCAAACCGATGAGGTTGCGCATGTCGTCGAGGTACTTCTGGGAGGGCGAGATATTCCATATGTGGGGACCGCTGAAGGCGTAAGGCTCGGCGATGCGGAAGACCATGAACGCGACGAACGTCGCGACCAGCAGGCCAAGCGCCGGCCGGGCGAGCGGCGTCAAGTCGGCGGGACGGGCCTGCTCATCGGGTCCGGCCGGTCGGCTGCCCGATCGCAGCAGCGAGACGGCGGGACGCCACAATCGCCAGACGACGGCGAGGAGGATGATCGGGGCCAGGAAGGCGCCGCTCAGCTTGCAGGCCGTCGCAAAGCCGAGGCCGAGGCCCGCGAGGGCGAAGTCGCTCCACCTGCCAAACTTGACGATGCGGATGCAGTAGTAGATCGTCAGCGCCGCGAAGAACGTCAGAAAGGAGTCGACGGTGAAGTAGTGGGCGAGCTGGATGTCCAGCACCGACGTCGCCATCAGGAGCGCGGCGAGCAGCCCGACGCGACGGTCGTAGAGCAGCTTGCCGGTAAGGAAGACGACGAGGACTGTGCCGGTCGCGAAGATGGCCGACCAGAGCCGCCCTACGAGGTCGATGTGGTCGTAGTCATTCCAGTGGACCACGGGGCCGGTGAAGGCCTTCGCGAGGCCGTCCTTGATCAGATTGAGCGGAAAGAAGTCCTGGTGGTCCAGCACTTCGCCCGTGACCTTCGTCAGGAAGAGTGGGAAGGTGCCGTAGGCGAAGCCGCCGCCGCCGGGTCGATTGTAGGGGCTGAGGGTCGATTCGTCGCTGTTGAAGTACTGGTCGAGAGTGTTCGGGACCCTCAGGTCCGTCTCGACCATCGTGATGAAGCGCTCGTCGGGGTGCAGGTGGGTGTAGTTGTCCCAGTTGACTCCCCAGAAGCGGAGGATGAAGGCGAATATCAGGACGAGGCCGAGGAAGGTCGGGAACAGCGCCTTGGAATGAGGGTTCGGCAGGAGGGAGGGCAGTCCGCTCGCTCTGGTCGTGCGTTCCGCGGCGGCATCCTCGTTCTGTTCGACGACTTCTTTCACAGACCTTCTGAACAGCGACGCCGCCGCATCCCGACGGGGGCGGTGCCCCTCCTTATGTGGTTGACGTACTCGTTCGTGTGTCGGCCTTCGAAAACAGTATCGTCATTCTACCAAGCCGGTACCAGGCGTGCCAGCCCTGCGCACAAGGAAGCGAGAGAGAACTCGACATAATGCGGATGCAGAGGAGGACGGGCACGGCGACGATCTGCCCGGGCAACGCGGGATGAACGTCGTCGCATGAGGCGTTTTGCCCGACGCGTCCTGACGCTGCCGCTGACCGGGCCTCGGTGAGGTTGACGCGACTGCGCCAACTGCGGGCGAAGACACGTCAACGTCGCGCCGATTGCGCTCGCCGGAGGCGAGCGCACGACACCACGTCGCTGAAAGAGGCCGACGCCTTTGTTGCGTCGAACGGCCATCGACTCGTGGCGATGGTCCGCCCAGCCAGACGGGCGATGAACATCATCGCGAGAGGGTTCTTCCCCGACGCGTCCTGACGCTGCCGCTGACCGGGCCTCGGTGAGGTTGACGCGACTACGCCAACTGCGCGCGAAGACACGTCAGCGTCGCGCCGAGTGCGCTCGCCGGAGGCGAGCGCACGACACCACGTCGCTGAAAAGAGGCCGACGCCTTTGTTGCGTCGAACGGCCATCGACTCGTGGCGACGGTCCGCCCAGCCGGACGGGCGATGAACATCATCGCGAGAGGGTTTTTCCCCGACGCGTCCTGACGCTGCCGCTGACCGGGCCTCAGTGAGGTCGACGCCAGTGCGCCCACGACGCTGGAAGACACGTCAGCGTCGCGCCGAGTGCGCTCGCCGGAGGCGAGCGCACGACACCACGTCGCTGAAAGAGGCCGACGCCTTATGTTGCGTCGAACGGTCATCGGTCGCTGGGAGGCCGCGTGGGACGTGCAGAACAAGGGCGTGCGAGCGCGTCGGAATGGCGACTGTGCTACAGCCCTTGGCCGGCCATCACGGCGCACAGGTCCGCCGTGCGACAGGAGTAGCCCCACTCGTTGTCGTACCAGGCCATGACCTTCACCATCGTCCCGTCGATGACCATCGTGAGGGCAGGGTCGAAGATAGAGCTGGCGGGATTGCCCTTGAAGTCCACGCTGACGAGCGGGTCCCCCTCATAGGCGAGGATGCCCTTTAGCGGGCCTTCCGCCGCCTGCTTGAACGCCGCGTTTACCTCTTCGACGGTGGTGCTGCGCTCCAGGTCGACCACGAAATCGACAATCGACACCGTGGGCGTTGGCTGGCGGAGCGCCAGGCCGTTGAGCTTGCCTTTGAGCTCCGGGAAGACGTCGACGATGGCTTTCGTCGCGCCGCTGGTCGTTGGGATGATGCTGAGAGCGGCCGCGCGGGCGCGTCGGAGGTCCTTGTGGACGGTGTCCAGGATCACCTGGTCGTTCGTATAGGCGTGCGACGTGGTCATGAGGCCGTGCTTGATGCCGAAGGTCTCATGCAGGACCTTGACCAGGGGCGCCAGCCCGTTCGTCGTGCAGGAGGCGTTGGAGACGACGTTGTGCCTGGCGTGGTCGTAGGCTGCGTCGTTGACGCCCATGACGAGCGTCAGGTCTTCGTTTTTGGCGGGCGCCGAGATAATGACCTTCTTGACGCTGTCGTGGAGGTGCGCCTTCGCCAGCTCGCCGTCGGTGAAGAGGCCGGTCGACTCGATGACGATCTGCGCGCCGACGTCCTGCCAGGGGACTTTACCAGGCTCACGCTCGGAGAAGACGCGGACGAGATGGCCGTCGACCCGCAGGTTGTCGCCCTCGACAGTGACGCTGCCGGGGAAGCGGCCGTAGTTGGAGTCGTACTTCAGCAGGTGAGCGTTCGTTGCCGGCGGCGCAAGGTCGTTGACCGCGGCGACCTCAAGCTCGCCGGAGTGGTACTCCAGTATGGCCCTGGTTATCAAGCGGCCGATGCGCCCGAACCCGTTGATCCCAATCTTCGTCGCCATTTCTCTCCTCCTGACTTCGCTGTTCGTTCAGTATCGGTATCTGTTCAGTCGACCTTTACGGCGGTGCCGGATGCGGTAACCATGAGCATGCTGCCCTTCAGCGTCTCGTAGTCGAGGTCGACGCCGACGATGGCGTTGGCGCCCAGCGCCTCGGCCGCCTGCTGCATCTCACCGATGGCGGTGTCGCGCGCCTTCTGGAGGTCCTTCTCATAGCCGCCGGCGCGGCCGCCGATGACGTCGCGGATAGAGGCGCCGAAGTCTTTGAAGAGGTTAGCGCCGAGAATCGCTTCGCCGGTGACGATGCCCATGTAGTCGCGGATGGGCCTTCCTTCGATGCTGGGGGTAGTTGTGATGATCACGGTTTCTCCTTTTGAGGTTTTCTACACCGCCCCCTGAAGGACACGGCATCACCTTTTCGGCGGGAGGACTGAAGTCCTCCCCTACATTTGTTTGAAGCGTCCGCGCAGGCTGGGCAGGCGGAAGGCGTTCCACCCTGCTGTCGTTTTTCTACACCGCGCCCTGAAGGACGCGGCATCGATCCTCGGCCGGAGGTTCGCTCCCATGCCGCGGCCTTTAGGCCGCGGTGGCGCTTCTCCAAATGCACCAATGCTACTTCGCTCGTTCCCGCAGCTTCGGCAGGCGGAAGGCGTTCCACCCTGCATACTCGGCAGAGCTGCCCAGCTCCTGCTCGATGCCCAGCAGCCGGTTGTACTTGGCGACGCGCTCGCTTCGCGCCGGCGCGCCCGTCTTGATCTGGCCTGCGCCGGTCGCGACAACGAGGTCGGCGATGGTCGTGTCCTCCGTCTCGCCGCTGCGATGGCTGATTATCGCCGCCCAGCCGGCCTGCTGCGCCATCGCGACGCAGTCCAGCGTCTCGGTCAGCGTGCCGATCTGGTTGAGCTTGATCAGGATCGCGTTCGCTGCGCCCTCGCGGATGCCCCTGGCGAGGCGCTCCATGTTGGTGACGAAGATGTCGTCGCCGATTATCTGTGTCCGGTTCCCGAGCGCGGCAGTAAGCTTTGACCAGCCGGTCCAGTCGTCCTCCGCCAGGCCGTCCTCGATGCTGACGATGGGGTACCTGGCGCACCAGCCCTGCCAGTGCGCGACCAGCTCTTCGCTGCTCAGGGAGCGGCCTTCCTTTGCCAGGCGGTACTGCTCGGAGTCGGCGTCGTAGAACTCGCTGGCGGCCGGGTCGAGGGCGATGACGGCATCTTCGCCGGGACGGTAGCCCGCGGCTTCGATGGCGGCAAGCACCACCTCGACGGCGTCGCTGTTGCCAGCGAGCGACGGCGCGAACCCGCCCTCGTCGCCCACATTCGTCGACATGCCGCGCTCCGCCAGCACCTTCTTCAAGGCGTGGTAGATCTCGGCGCCCATGCGCAGCCCCTCCGCAAAGGAGGTGGCCCCGATGGGCATCACCATGAACTCCTGGAAGTCGGTCGAGCCCATGGCGTGGCGGCCGCCGTTGAGGATGTTGAACATGGGTACCGGGAGACGGTTTGCCGTCGGGCCGCCGAGGTAGCGGTAGAGGGGCAGGCCGACCGACGACGCGGCGGCGCGCGCCACGGCAAGTGACACGCCGAGGATTGCGTTGGCGCCGAGATTCGACTTGTCGGGCGTGCCGTCGAGGGCGATCATCGCCGTGTCGAGCGCCCGTTGATCGTACGCCGACAGGCCCTCAGCGGCGCCGGCAATGCGCAGGTTGACGTTGTCGACGGCTTTCAGGACGCCCTTGCCGCCGTATCGGTTGGCGTCGCCGTCGCGCAGCTCGAGCGCCTCGTGGGCGCCGGTGCTGGCGCCGGAGGGGACTGCGGCGCGGCCGACTGAGCCTTCGATGAGGGTGGCCTCGACCTCGAGGGTCGGGTTGCCGCGGGAGTCGAGGATCTCGCGGGCGCGGACGGATTCAATCTCCATGGGCGGGGACCTCTTCTGCTCTAGGGCCTGCCGAAGCCCGGGCGGCCGCGATAGCTTTTTCGACGGCGTCGCGGGCATCGGTGGCCTGAATTACCGGCGGCGGTTCGTGGCCTTCGCGAGTGAACGCCCAGCTTGCCAGAGAAACGACCGGCTTGTGATAGGCAAGGGCGAGCGCCATTTCCGAAAGGGTGCCGTAGGAGCCTTCGACGGCGATCACGGCGTCGGCGGACAGGACGACGACGGCGTTGCGCGCGTATCCCAGGCCGGTGACGATGGGAAACTCGACGTAGGGGTTCATCCCGCTCCGGTCCATCGTCGGCAGGATGCCGATTGTGTGGCCGCCCCGACTGCGAGCGCCGCGACAGGCCGCCTCCATGACGCCGGCGTGTCCGCCGCAGACGAGGACGCAGCCGCGGCCGGCGAGCTCTCGTCCCACATCCTCGGCCAGGGCGAGTGCCTCTCCTGAAGCTCGGTCGCCTCCTACGACAGAGATCATCATCCTACCAATCATATAGATCGGTCAGACAGGCGACAAGCCTCTGCTCGGTCGTGGAACACCTTGACGACTGGCCGCCGGAATAGGGTCTGGGCATTGCCGCATTGTCCATCGGTCACGTGACGGTGGATGCTCGTATCTGCGAGTTTCGTCTTTCACGCTTCCTTCATGCCTTTCCCCCGGCTCTTCACAGGGTCTTCACTTTCTTCCTGCAGACTGGGATTCAAGGTGGCTAATCGACTTTCCCTGGTCCGAGTCTAGAAAGACTAACGACAATCATACCTTCGCGGCGGCGGAACCGGGACAAACACTCGTTCGCTCCTACACCGGTGAGACTCGTGACGCTGCATATTGCAGCGCCGCGGTAGGGATATATAGAGAAGGGAGAATTCGATGCACCGGCGCAAGATCTTAGCTCTTATGGTCATGCTGTTCGCAACAGCCGCCCTTACCTGGCCGACGGGCCAGACGGGCGCGCAGGGACCACCGGACGGCAACGGCAAACAGCCGAAACTCCACGGGAAAGTAACCCCGGCCGAGAGGAAAGCCGCAGCCGAGCGTCTGAAGGCGGTTGTCACCGAGACTCAGCCTTCAGGGGTCGCCACAGCCGCAAACCTTATTACCGACGCCAGCACAGGATACCTCGTTCCGGATTATTTTGGCGTTGCCAACTGGGCCTATAGCCCGCTGCCATCGGGTGGCGTCGTCGTCACGCTTGGAAACGGAGGCAGCGGCTATACTGCGCCGAGCGTCACCATCACCGACGTTTACGGCGTGGGCGCCGGCGCCGCCGCCACAGCGACGGTAGACCCGGCGACCGGTGCTATCACTCTCATCACCGTCGACACACCGGGGTCCGGCTACTATGCCCCGGTCGTCAGCATCTCAGATGCTACTGGCACGGGCGCCAGTGCCACCGCAACACTGAACCCAGCCACCCTTACCGGCGGCATCAGGAAGTTCATGGATGCGTTGCCGGGCCTGGGGTCTTCAGCGGCAAACGGGCTGGGGCAGTACATTCCGGTTGCTGTGCCTGATACCACAACCTATCCCGGCTCCGACTACTACGAAATAGCGCTTGTTGAATATACGGAGCAGATGCATACGGACCTGCCTCCCACCACGCATCGTGGCTACGTGCAGGAAGTGAACGGCGTTCCTGTAGGCTCCCCCCATTTCCTCGGGCCGGTCATTGTTTCGACGCGTGACATGCCGGTGCGCATCAAGTTCACCAACCGGCTGCCCGTGGGTCAGGCTGGAGACCTATTCGTTCCGGTGGACACTACTGTGATGGGGGCGGGGATGGGTCCACTGGGGATGGATGCCATGCCCATGGATTACACGCAGAACCGCGCCGACGTCCATCTGCACGGCAATAACACCGTCTGGATTAGCGATGGGACGCCGCACCAGTGGATCACTCCGGCGGGAGAAGACACCCCCTACCCCCAGGGCGTCAGCGTAGTCAACGTCCCTGACATGGCGAACGTCGACGACCCCCGCGACGGCGCGACGACGCTCTACTACACGAACGCGCAGAGCGCCAGGCTCATGTTCTACCACGACCACTCCTACGGCATCACCCGCCTCAACGTCTACGTTGGCGAGGCGGCAGGCTACCTGATAACCGACCAGGTCGAGCAAGACCTGATCAACGGCACCAACAACTCCCACGTCAACCCGGATTTGCTTAAGGTCCTCCCTGACATCGGAGTGCCGCTGGTGATTCAGGACAGGACGTTTGTCGATAGCGCCACAGTGCTCGCCACCGACCCTACTTGGGCCTGGGGCACCGGCGCAATCGATCTGGCCACGGGTTTCCCGGTGCCAAACACCGGCGACCTCTGGTACCCGCACGTCTATGTGCCGGCCCAGAACCCGTATGACGCCGAGGGGGCAAACGCCTTCGGCCGCTGGCACTACGGTCCCTGGTTCTGGCCGCCGACGACCGACATAACGTTCGGGCCGGTCCCGAACCCGTACTATGACCCGGTCAACGCACCCTGGGAACCCCCGCTCATGCCCGCCACGCCTAACCCGTCTATGCCGGGCGAGGCCTTCATGGACACGCCGATTGTCAACGGCACGCTCTACCCCTACATGGACGTGGAGCCCAAAGCCTACCGATTCCGCATCCTGAACGCCGCTGACGACCGGTTCTTCAACCTGCAGCTCTATGAGGCCGACCCGCTCGTCACCACCGGCGATCTTCGTGCCAACACCGAAGTCAAGATGGTTCCTGCCACAGGGACTCCGGGTATTCCTGCCGATTGGCCAAGCGGCATCCCCGACCCGCTAACAAAAGGCCCTGACTGGATCCAGATCGGCACTGAGGGCGGATTTCTGCCGGCGCCGGTCGTCATACCAAGCCGACCGATCACCTGGAACTTCAACCAGACGAACTTCAACTTCGGAAATGTCGTTCAGCACTCGCTGCTACTGGGAACAGCGGAACGCGCGGACGTCATAGTCGACTTCTCCCAGTACGCCGGCAAGACGCTGATTCTGTACAATGACGCGCCAGCGGCATTCCCGGCGCTCGACCCGCGTTACGACTACTACACGGGCGACCCGGGCCAGACAGATACAGGCGGCGCCCCGTCGACGCAGGCCGGCTTCGGCCCCAACACCCGCACCATCATGCAGATCCGGGTGGGAACGGCCGTGACGACGCCGACGACTGACGTTACGCTCGCGAACCTCGACGCGGTGTTTGCCAAGACCGCGGCCAAGCCCGGCGTGTTCGAGACCTCGCAAGACGACGTCATCATGCCGCAGGCTGCCTACAACTCCGCATACAACACCACTTTCCCATCCGATCCCACGAAGGAATTCGTGCAGCTCGCCGAGTTCACCAAGACCTTCCAGCCGATCAACTCGACCGGAGCTCTCCTTCCGGCAGTGACGCTTCCGCTGGAGCCGAAGGCGATCCAGGACGAGATGGGCGAAGCCTACGACACTGAGTACGGACGGATGAGCGGCATGCTCGGCCTGGAGTTGCCGACCAGTTCGTCAGCGGCCCAGCAGTTCCAGCTCTACGGCTACGCGAGCCCGCCCGTCGACATCATCAAGGGCACTCCAGACCTCAACGCAGTCCAGATCGGCGCCCTGGATGATGGCACCCAGATCTGGAAGATTAACGCCAACGGTGTCGACACCCACACCATACATACACACCTGTTCAACGCACAGCTCATCAACCGCGTTGCCTGGGATGGGGCGATGATACCCCCCGACGCCAACGAGTTGGGCTGGAAAGAGACCTTCAGGGTGAACCCGCTGGAGCAGACGGTGATCGCTATGAGGCCGAGCATTCCGACGGCCGCACAGGTCCCCTTCCTGAACCAGATTCCCAACAGCGTGCGCCTGATCGACCCGACGATGCCTGAGGGGGCCCTTCTGACGCCACCGCCACCCGCGGGATTCTTTGACCCGCTGGGGAACCCGGTTGGTGCAATCACCAACCACTACGTCAACCTTGGCTGGGAGTACGTGTATCACTGCCACATTCTCGCCCATGAAGAGATGGACATGATGCACGCGCTTTCGTTTGCGATTCCGCCGCAAGCGCCTTCGAGCCTGGTTGCAACGCCGACAGGCAACGGCAACAAGGTGGCCGTCGTTTTGAACTGGACACCAAGCTCCGCCAACGCGACCGGCTATACGCTGGAAAGGGCGACCAACGTCGCTTTCACGGCGAACTTGGTAAGCATCCCGCTTGGAAACGTGACGACGTACACCGACCCGATCGGCAAGGGAAATCAGGTGTTCTACTACAGGGTGTTGGCCTCCAACACCGTGGGCGACACCTCCGTGCCCAATTTCCCGACGATGACGGTCACGTCCGGCTTCTCCAACATCGCCCCGTATCCGGCGAATGCCCCGCTTACGGCGCCGGCAGCGCCCTCTAACGTGACGGCGACAGCGGCGAGACAGGGAAACAACGCGCGAGTGACACTGACCTGGACGAACAACGCCAACAACCAGGCCGGGTTCACGATTCAGCGCGCGACGGACCCGAACTTCACGGCGAACGTGGTCACCGCCAACGTTGGCGCCACCGCGACGTCGTACCAGACTGGAAACGTGCCGCGGGGCGCATCGTTCTACTTCCGGATTCTGGCGTTTAACAGCGCTGGCACATCCGCGTGGGTGAATGCTACCCCGTTCCCGGTAAAGACGCCGTAAAGGCGTTGTTGGCCGAAAAAAAGGGGGAGGGAGCGTGAGCTTCCTCCCCTGTCTTTTGCCAAGCGCAGCCTAAGGAGCAATAGAGAGGGAGTACTGGTACTGCGCTTCCTCACTCGTCGCTTCGCTTGTGGCCGCGATGACGATGACGGACTTCGCGACGCCCTGGTCGGGGCCTCGCAGCTCGATGGTCGCGTCGTTCGCGGCGTCGAGGGTGATCTGGCGTGCCTGCGCCTGCCCGCCGGTAGGCGCGGTCTCATCGCCGGTCTCGATGACCTGCACGACAAAATGCTGCGCAATGGGGCCGGTGATGCGCTGGAAACCGCTGGCCGTCCAGCCACCGGCGCTTTCGGCGTCATCGAAGAGGCCGATCACGGGGATGCTGACGTCGTCGATGGCCCAGCCCGGCGTGTTCAGGCCGCCGTCCGTGACGTACTCGAAGCGGAGCAGCACGTTCTGTCCGGCGAAGGCGCTGAGGTCCATCGACTCCTCGACCCATTCGGGCTCAGAGCCGCCGCCGCTCTCGCCGGTGTAGCCCGGGCCGTAAGCCTGACGGACGGGGTCGTCTTCGGTCGTCTGATGACCGGGAAGGACCTGCCAGGTATCGCCGCCGTCCGTCGAGACTTCGACGTAGCCGTAGTCGTACCAGCGCTCGATGTCGAACCAGGTCCAGAAGCGCAGGGTGGCACTGTCGACGCCGCTGAGGTCGACTTCCCGGGTGAGTGTTGTGTCGATGTTGTCGCCGCGCGCCGACCACCACTGGCCGCTGCCGCTGTGGGGCTGATCGGCAAGCAAGGGCACCGTCTCCGCGCCGTCGAAGGTGAACTCTCCGGACTGACCATCGACTTCGACGTAGTCGGCGGCGAACTGGTGGACCAGGGCCCCGCCGCTCGCGGGCCCGCCGAGGGTCTCGGAAGGGGCGATGCTTTCGTTACTGCTCGGGTAGCCGCCGGACGCGCCGGCGTAGTTGGCGACGACCCAGTCGGCGAAGAGGCGGTCGAAGTCAGAGCCGCCGTGGAGGCGCAGGTAGTCGTTGATGCCGGTAATCCCCTTGTCGCTCTCGAAGACGAGGTCATGCAGTGTATCGACGCCGCCGCGAAGGGCGAGGTAGCGGAAGAAAAG
>Ga0315281_10013498_pt1 | contig 11054 bp, 6 predicted proteins | sample YL17G07_0_MG_FD_204540 | JGI IMG/M metagenome (GOLD analysis project Ga0315281, IMG submission 204540) | Sediment microbial communities from Yellowstone Lake, YNP, Wyoming, USA - YL17G07_0 | ecosystem: Environmental > Aquatic > Freshwater > Lake > Sediment | place: USA: Wyoming | collected... | reverse complement strand
ATCACGCAAGGTCGAAGCGATCCAAGTTCATCACCTTGCTCCATGCCGCCACAAAGTCGCGCACGAACGCCTGCTGCGAATCGCTGCAGGCATAGACTTCCGCGAGCGCCCGCAGTTGCGAGTTCGAACCGAACACGAGATCGACGATGGTGCCTGTCCACTTGAGCTCGCCCGTCGCCCGATCATGCCCCTCCAGCACGCCTTCGGAACTGGCGGACTTCTGCCATGCCGTCTTCATGTCGAGGAGATTCACGAAGAAATCATTGGTTAATGCTCCGGGTCGCTTGGTGAACACACCGTGTTGGGACTGGCCGACGTTCGCATTCAGGACGCGCAGGCCGCCGATCAGCACGGTCATCTCCGGGGCGGTCAGCGTCAGCAACTGCGCCTTGTCCACCAGCAGCTCGGCAGCTGCGCCTTCGAGCCCCTTGCGGACGTAGTTGCGGAACCCGTCTGCGGGCGGCTCCAGTACGGCGAACGAGGCCGCATCGGTCTGCTCCTGCGACGCGTCCATGCGCCCCGGCGTGAAGGGAACCGTCACGTCTTGCCCGGCCTTCTTCGCCGCGGCTTCGACGGCTGCGCAGCCGCCCAGCACGATCAGGTCGGCCAGCGAAATCTTCTTGCCGCCAGACTGGGCGCTGTTGAACGCGCTCTGGATGCCTTCCAGCGTCTTGAGCACCTTCGCCAGTTGGGCGGGCTGGTTGGCTTCCCAATCTTTCTGCGGTGCGAGACGAATGCGCGCACCGTTCGCGCCGCCGCGCATGTCGGAGCCACGGAAGGTGGATGCCGATGCCCAGGCGGTGGAAACCAGTTCCGCAACAGACAGACCCGAGGCAAGGATTTTTCCCTTGAGCGAGGCAATGTCCTGCGCATCAACCAAAGCATGATTGACTGCGGGGATGGGGTCTTGCCAGATCAGCTCTTCCGCCGGCACTTCCGGGCCAAGATAGCGCGCGCGCGGACCCATGTCGCGGTGCGTCAGCTTGAACCACGCGCGGGCGAACGCGTCGGCGAATTCGTCCGGGTGCTGCTGGAAGTGGCGCGCGATCTTCTCGTAGGCCGGATCCATGCGCATCGCCATGTCGGCGGTGGTCATAATGATCGGCACCTTCTTCGACGCATCGTGCGCGGCCGGTGCCATGTTGCCGTCGGTCGCCTGCTTTGGTGTCCACTGCCAGGCACCCGCCGGGCTCTTGGTCAACACCCAGTCGTTGCCGAACAGCATGTCGAGATAGCTCATGTCCCACTTCGTCGGTGTCGGTGTCCACGAGCCTTCCAGGCCGCTGGAAATCGTGTCGCCGCCCTTGCCGCTGCCGAAGCTGCTCTTCCAGCCCAAGCCCATCTGCTCGATGGGGGTGGCCTCGGGTTCGGGCCCCACGTGGGTCGCCGGACCGGCACCGTGGCATTTGCCGAAGGTGTGGCCGCCGCAGGTTAGCGCGACGGTTTCATAATCATTCATCGCCATGCGCGCGAAGGTCTCGCGCACATCGCGGGCGGAGCCCAATTGATCCGGGTTGCCGTTCGGGCCTTCCGGGTTCACGTAGATCAGGCCCATTTGCACTGCGGCGAGCGGGTTTTCAAGATTATGGTCGCCGCTGTAGCGCTCGTCCGCCAGCCACTTGCCCTCGGCTCCCCAGTAGATGTCTTCTTCCGGCTCCCATATATCCGCCCGTCCGCCGCCGAAACCGAAGGTCTTGAACCCCATTGATTCCAGCGCGACGTTGCCGGCGAGGATCATCAGGTCGGCCCAAGAAATTTTCCGGCCATACTTCTGCTTGATCGGCCACAGCAACCTGCGCGCCTTGTCGAGGTTGACGTTGTCCGGCCAACTGTTGAGGGGAGCAAAGCGCTGGTTGCCGGTTCCTGCGCCGCCGCGACCATCGTTGACGCGGTAGGTGCCGGCGCTGTGCCAGGCCATGCGGATGAAAAGCGGGCCATAGTGACCGTAATCCGCCGGCCACCAGTCCTGCGAATCGGTCATCAGCGCTTGGAGATCCTGCTTCACGGCCTTCAGGTCGAGGCTGTTGAACTCCTCGGTATAGTTGAACGCCTCGTCCATGGGGTCGGACAGTGAGGACTGCTGGTGCAGGATGTTCAGCTTCAGTTGATTGGGCCACCAGTCTGCGTTCGATCGGGAGCCGGCGACGGTGCTTGTGTGGGCATCGCCCGAGAATGGGCATTTGGCTTCGGTTGACATGGCTATCTCCTTTGGTTGGTTGAAACAGGCTGCACGGTCAGCATAGCGTAGGAGCATCAATCGATCAAATTAGGCGCTATAAATTTTGTCCATCATCCTGAATTTACCCTTTTCCGGAACTTTTACTTGCTTCCGTTACGGTGCCAGAAGCGGAACCTCAGAGGAGGCTCGGCGACCTTCTGGTTACACAGTGTCCACTTTGCCGTGGAAACCGTGTCCAGTTTGGAGCGGAATACGCAGCGATTGACTGTGACCACAAAACAAGTGGATACTTTTGATTGGTGCAATTGGATTTCCTATCCTTATGAGAACACCTCTTTCCATGGGAGAAGTTAATGACTACTCAACTTGATTTTTCAACTCTTGATTTACAGGATGCACTCGATATGGCAGTGCTGATTGAAAAGGAAGCGGAAAATCGCTACCTTTTGTTTGCAGACCAAATCGGGCGCCGGTATCCCGGTGATGCGGCGAATTTCTTTGCCATGATGGCTCGAAACGAGCAGCGTCACGGGGTTGAAATTTCAGAACGTAGACGTTTGCTTTTTGGCGATGCCCCTTCACGCGTCACGACGAATATAATCGGGGACGATATCGAAGCACCGGATCCTGGAAAAGCAATACGCTACATGTCCCCACGACACGCTTTGGAAGTCGCAATGGAGTCTGAAATTAAAGCTTACGAGTTTTATAACGGCATCTTGCAGTTTATTCAGGATGCCACAGTTCGAGAGCTGATCAAGAGCCTTAGAGACGAAGAATTAGAGCATCAGAAACTCTTGAACGAAAAAAAGGCGGGGTATGCCGATACGTTGGAATCAGATTTTGACCCTGAGATCGACGAACCAAAATCTTTTCATATACCAGAAAGTTGAGGTATTTCTGTAACTCAGATGGTGGACAATCTTGTGCGGTGATCTGCCGTTCTATTCTGAGTCGATCTCAAGGCCAAATCTTGGAGATATCAGAAATCCTTTGTACAAGTCGGTCTGAGTAGAAGGTGAAGTATTGCACTGCAATCAATATTTAGTTGATTGCCGACTGGCTAGTTTTGGCACATCCAGACCATAAGGCCGATGACTGGACCTCGGCCATTCCGGATGCTGGCGGCTTACTGAAAATACTGTAGGGGTAAAGTGCTGGAATGTCCGCTTTCTAAATTTAAGTGCGATTACTGTTTATCGTAGCGATCAGTCAACCAGTGTCTAAAAAAGCGAATATCGGGTTGGGCGTTAACCCCTTTGCGAGGAGCTACAAACATTTTCTGGCACACAAGCTGCCTACACCACCAACCGCCCCACCAGTTCCGACATACTCGAATAAGTAACAAACGCCTCATGCGTCGCGCGCGTGATGGCGACGTAGGTCAGGCGTATGTCGTCTTCAATATCCTCGGCCTTCTTTAGCTCACCCAAGCCACCGATTGCCACGCAGGGGAACTCCAGTCCCTTGGCGGTGTGCATGGAGAGCAAGCGCACCGCGTCGCGTTCCGTATCCACGCGGTTGTGATGATCCTTCGCCACGTCCACCGGCACGCCGTGTTTCGCCAGAACCTTCTCGAACCGCTCGCCGATGAAACTCCGGGGATACAGCACCGCCATCTGCCCCCACTGGTAACCGGCGGCCTTGCGTCCGAGCAACCATTCCGCAATCGCATGGGCTTCGCCGTCATAGCTCACGCACTCGCGCACCACCGGCTCCACACCTTCGCGCCCGCCGTCTTCCGGCATCAGGATCGCGCTCTCGTCACCGGCGCATACGCCCGGTGCGCCAATCACATCGGCGGCGAACTTGCGCGCGAAGCGCAATATCTGCGCGGTGTTGCGGTAATTCACCTTGAGCACCGTCGTGCGACCGGCGGCCTCGATGCCGAGCTGCTTCCACACCGGGCGTTTGCGCCCTTTGTAAATCGCCTGCGCATCGTCGTAAACGATCATCAGCGCCTTCGTGTCCGGGTTCACCATCTTCGCCGCCAGCGCCAGCCATTGCGGCTCGAAGTCATGCGCCTCGTCGATCAGCACCGCGTCATACTGCCCGCCCGGAATCAATCCACGCTCGGCAGCATCAAGCACGGCCTGCACGTTGGCGGCGAGCCGCTCCGAATAGTCGTGAATATCCTTCTCGCTTGGATGCGGAATATCGTAAGTGCGCAGCATTTTCCAGCACCAGGAATGGAAGGTCGAAGTGATCACTTTGTCCTCCACCCCTCTGTCCTGCATCGCATTCTCCAGCCGACCCGAGATACCGTTCGCGAAACTCAACAACAGCACCGGGCGACTCGCCGCGCGCGCGATCTGCTCGGCGCGAAACGCCAGAATCAGCGTCTTGCCCGAGCCAGCCACGCCGCGCACGATGCGGTGACCCTCGCCCATGCTGCGCGCCAGCAGCTCCTGCTGCATATCCATCACCGCTAGCATGCGGTCATCGGCGGGCGAGGACTTCGCAGGTTCGTCAAACGGCAGCGCAATCTGCGTGACGCGAATCTCCGGGAACAGCAGCGCGCGCACCCGGTCGATCTGCGGCAGCGACAAGGCAGGCCCGATGCGCGGCGACACCATGCGCCACACCCGCTCGCGAAACGCATCCGCATCCACCTTTTCCGCCATCTCGTCGCGGAAGATGCAGCGCTCCGGCGGGAATACCTCTCGCAAATCGGTCTGCTCAAACTGCTTGCGCGTGATGTTGGCGAAAGCCACGCCATGCCCGAAAGAAAATACCGGCTTGCCCTTGAAGCTTCCGGCCTCGTTGACCAGCATCGGATCGCGCTGCAACGCATTCACCACGTTGAACATGTAGCTGCGCACCTGCTCGAAAGGGTTGGCAGTCGTCACATTGCCGCGATCAGTGATCAGCTCCACCTGCTTGCTGTTGGCATTGGCTATCGTATCCAGCCGCCAGTCTTTGACTTCCAGCACCACAATGCCCTGCTGCGGATGCAAGGTCACAAAATCAGGGTGCCTGCCGAAAGGCCCGACCGGAATGTTGTGCCACACCCAGGCATTGTCTTCGAGGCAATCCTTCAGGCGTTCGGCTAGGCGCAACTCACCTCGTGCATCGAAGCGGGCGGCGCCTAGGGAGGGGATTAGGGTGGCCATGGGCTGCGAAAGTTAGTGCCGTTTTTCGTTGCGACCGTCAAGTATTTCGCCCGGCTTGTAGCGCTCGCAATACACCTCGAGCCCCAACTTCATTAATAGTGCCGTTGCGGGTACCGCAACCGCTTTGGCTGCGAAGCCGAGATCAAATAGCGCAGAAGTAATGATGATTGCGTAGTATTTCTTGCTCAGTACCTGTGCCATTCCGTTGGTATACCAAGCTTTGTATATCTCGCTTTGTGGATCACATAGTGATTTCCAAATAACTAATTTAAGCGACGCGAAAAAGCTCTTTCCTTGTTCGACCTTCTTTTCTATGGATGCTGGCGAAGGTAGATAAAGTACTTCCGCTACTGTGAGTTGCTTCCTTGCTGCGTTATCCACTTTGTAAACGAACTCGATGACCTCTCTGGGGAGCGCGGCCGCTATCTGAAAATATAGCTCTTCTTCGGATTTGGTTTTAACCGCTTCAATTGCTTCCGCATCAACATCTTCAGCAGAAAAGGATTCTGTGCCGAGATCACGAATCGCAGAGATATAGCTTTCCAGTTGAAAGCGCGACGTCACGCTTTGCAAAAAGTCACGGCGACGGATGGCGTCCTTGATTGCTCTGCTTTTTAACGCTTTGGAGATGAGCGGTTCGGCTTCTAAAAACCTTTTTTGTCTAAGCAGACACACAATCAGAAGCGCTGTCGCCTCAAGGTGAACTCGAGTCGTTTCAGCCGTTTTGTTTCGTATGCCGCGGAAACCGGCTTCAGCCATGCGATACTCGTTAGCGTTCAAGGCAGCTTCAAAAAGCCAGTTCTTTGACTTCATAAGCCGAGTCTCGTGACCTGTGGCACGAAGGAGTTCTTGAATGTCGCTGGCAATAATCTTTGCTAGCTTGTAATCAGCCGCGTAGACGGCCATTCTTAGAGCCGGCTCAAGCGTTGCAAGTCGGCTCTTTTGAACATCAGTGAGTGGTGGTGGGGTGGGCATGTGGGTTCAGTAGCTAGTTCTAAATGATGACTAAAGGGGCCTGATTGACTAGGGCCAGTGGGGGTTAAGCTGAATTGATTTTCATGCGCTTCTTGATTTGCATTTCGTTCAGCTCATTTCAGAAACCAATTGGTGTTTCTTTTGCGATATTTGATTCACTGTTTTCCTAGAGTGTCGTTGCCGCTTTGGGTTTTATTACATGAATGGCCGTCTGCGGGTTGAACCCATCCGTTACTAGCTGTATTTCTCGCATGTCATTCATGCTGTTGTTCTTCTGTTGCCAAGCCAGCATGATGAACCTTCCCATTGTGGCACGCGCCATGTCCAAGGCACGCTCTTCCTGATGAAGGAAGAAAACCAACTGGGTCGGTGTATTCCGCTTGCTATGCAGCCGTAATATCGCTTGGGAAAAGCGGGAAAATGACCTGAAGGTGGTCTGATCCATTTCCTGCGCAGGGTCATCGAGCACCATGAATTCCCGATGAAAACGGCCATGCGTGAGATATCGGGCGAAGAACCAGGCAAGCCCCATGATGTGCCGCTCGGCCTGATTGAAAAAATATCGTGCGGGCGTGTCACTCCGCTCTTCAATTCCGATAATTAGTTTTGGGGCTGTTCTGCCTTTCATCTGAAATGCTGCTGTAGCGGCAAGATTCCAGCGTGCTGGCGTCAGGGCAAGTGCAATTTCCCACCACAGTTTTTGCAATGTTTCTGGCAAATGCTTCTCGACTATTCTTCGGCATTCGCCATCCAGCGCCTTGGCGATTTTCGCCCACCTTTCTGGCAGTGCCCATAATCGCTCGGCTTCTTTATCGAGTGCCATGCTGCGCTCTGCCAATTGCATGGCGGTGTCATCTGGCTCGGGGATAGGTTCTTGAACTTCCGGCAATCGCTGTGATGCTTGGATGCTGCTTTTCAGGCTTGCACGTGCAGTCCGGTCAGTTAGCATTGTTTGCAGAGATACTTCCCTGCAAAATGGCTCGAGGAAATCGCGTAATTCTGTTTGACGCTTTTCGCTAACGGGACAAACGCCGAAGGAGGCTAACTTAGCTTCCATTTCAGCGAGCATTGCCGCTAGGTTTCTCCCATCCACCTCAAGCTGAGCCAAGCGCTCATCAACGCCTGCCTTTATGGACTCGACAACTTTTGCTATCCCGCCCCTATGATGATGATCATCGCCGCAAGTGGGGCAAATATCCGGTTTGGATTTAGCCCAATCTGGCAAGAACTCTTTTTCAAGTTTTTCCAGATGCTGGGAATGCTTACGCTCGATAGCAAACAGTTGCCGTAACTCGATTAGCCTTTGCCGTGTTTGTTCAACTTGCTGGATGATCTGTTGCTGTTCCGTATCCGTACTGTCGGATAATTGGGTTGCCTGTCTGGTTAGCCATTCACCCCATGCATCAAGTTCGCTCTCGACGCCTTGTAATTTGTTGCGTAGCGGTTCGATGGAAGAAGTGGTGCGGTTTATCAGAGTGCGAGTGTCTTCAAGCAGCTTATTTCGCGTGCTTAGCCATGTGGCCAAGGGCTGGCGAGCTACCGAGATTTCTCCGATTGATATGCCTTGTGCCATCCTACTAATACAATCATCCTCATTTTCACGCCAGCTTTTCCAACGTAGTGAAATACGTTCGGCATCGTCCAGTATGTCCGGAAAGAATTGGCTGGTTTTTCCTAGCCAGACCATCAAGGTTTGAGATGGCTGCCAAGGCTCCTTATGAATTTCCCCCTCGATCAATCTTTTTGCGCGGGTCTCTCGAACGCTGATTGCGGCACTCAAGCCGTGGGTCTTGAGCCATTCAGATTTTTCATTTTTTGCAGCATAAGCTCTCGCTTCAGCATGTTTGATTACCTCATCTGCTATGGTGGAGTAGTTCTTTAGAATACGCTGGGCAAGGGTTAAGCCCTTCTCGCCAAGGAAATTGCGCGTATCCTCCTGCGCTTGAAATGTTCCTTCCATTTCAAACGTCCCTGTCTTCGCATCCTCCTTGGTGGCAACCTGATAACCAAGTTTCCCGCTCCCATTCAGGATGATCTCTGGTTTGCATGGAACATCACTGGTCAGCGGAGTCAGTACGGATGTTGCGTAATCGTGTTTTCTGGCCTCAATGTCAGGGTCGTCGAGGTAATCGTTAAGGGTATTCGACGTGCCCCCGGCAGCCAAGTACAGCGCTTCAAATATGGATGTCTTGCCTGTCCCATTCGGGCCAAAAATGACATGGGCTTGTGCAGGTTTTTCCGGATTCCAGAAGGGAAGCTTGCAGTGCTTTATGTTGCGGAAGTTCTTGATCTCGATTTCATTGAGTGGTTCCTTGTTCGGTTCTGCATCAAGCGGGGCGCTGTCAGAAACTTCATCGGGCAATACATCCTCAACCAGTTCCAATGCCAATTTGTAGGCTTCGATGTCGCTGGAAAACTGGTTAGGGAATGTCTTCAGCATTTCAACAACTTTGCTGTTGGCGGATAGCCAGTTCGGCATTGCGTTCCATTTTATTTGGAATGTTTTGCGTGCGTGCAACATCAGTTGCGGCAAGCCTTGCCGCTCACATGCGGCACTAATGTTTTCTCCTTTTTCAGCAAGAATGGCATCCAGTCCGATTTCCTCAGAAAAGCCGCTTTCCCTGCGAATGCCTGCTATTGCCTTGCGCCAGCTTTCGTTTAATCCGGAATCAACTAGCCAGCAAATCCCAACCTGCCAAATTCCATGTTTATCTTTGTCAGTGACATCCGCTGCATACCGTGGCTGTAACTGGCTCGCGGTGCGAATGGCATGTTGTATAGCAACATTGAGATCATCTTGTTCATCTGTAAACGGAACGACTCGCATTGCCAATCCAATTTCATCATCAAGCAACCATGCGTCATCTCCATCATTCAGCCAGATCAGAGGGGCGTTGGGCTTGCTGTCCTCAGTTAGGTTCAGGGCGAGCATGCTTTTGTACTGGGCTGCTACATAACTCTTGAATTGGCTTAATGTGTTCATCATTTTCCTTTCACATGTCCGCGAGGGTAACTAACCCGATATCGTGTGGAGTTGAGAACCTGCTGGATTTCATTACCTGTGCTATTGAGCTGCGCAGAATGAAGTTATCGTCACCGGTAGAAGCATAGGTTGGTTTCGGCAGGAGGGGGAGGATGGATACCTTGTAGATAATTCCCTTGCGCGACCAATTCCAGCCATCAACGAGTGGCTTGATGGCTGCCAGCTCTATGGGCATGTTATTTCCGTTCCATGCGGGGAGAGGTAAGACGAGGTGCCCATCAGCCTTATCCCAAAAAGCCCCAGGAAATTCACTAAAGTCCCATTTTGAGGCTGTTTTTGTAGGTGGTGTGCCACGCAGCGAAAGAATGAGCGGGATGACGGCTAGTAAATCATCACGAACTGAATTTTCATATCCCCACGGGATATGATCATCTCGGCGGTGTGTGGCGATGATGTCTGGATGGATTGGTGCGTTTTTTATGAAAATAACTTTCCTCGCGTTACAGCATAGTCGCACCCACACTGCGAGGAAGTCATCGAAGAATGAGTTGAGCCAGTCTGCTGGCATCGGTTCTGGGAACTGATTCTTGATGGTCAGCAAATCATTGGCTTTAGCATTCCAATCAGGGAGATTCTGACTATTTGCCTTGGCAGATTGCTCTAACCTTTCTAGCCCGAAGCGCGTTTGTAACCATTGGAAGAATTGGTCTGTTGTTGGGTTTCCTGAACTGCTGGCGGGGAAGTGACAAGCTGCTTGGCTTACACCAAAAGCCGTGGCCAATTTATTGTGATTTGTATCGACTGTGGAAGGTGGCTTGGGTGACCAGTATGGATCAATGATGCTGAGACAGTCTGGTGTTGTGGCAAGTGTTTGTTGCTGTTTAACGTCGTCGATTTCATCATGAATATATTGTTCCTCTGCACTCCAGCCAACAGCGGTTAATGGAGCGTCTGAAAAGACAACTTTCAGTCGACCAGCGACTGTATTGAGCTTTGCGGGTAGTGCTTTGAGTTCGGCTGCGGTTACAACAAAAACTGCTTGCCCCTTGGCTAGTTTCTTAACGCAGCCATGAGGTTTGATGACATGCAACGTGCACTCCTTTTTTGCGGTCGGGGTATGTGCATCACCTGGCGACCAAGAGCAATACCATCTTCTCCATGGCAGAGGATTATTTAGGTGAGAAGTGGGCTTTGGATGGGGAAGCAAGCCGACACTTTCTAGTGCCGTTTCCATGATGCAATCGAAGTTCAATGACCAGATAACTTCCAACCGTTTTTCGCGCGCAAAGCGAGCGGCGATGCGGTGGCGGGGGGTGTTTCCGCGTAGCGGTATGCCAATTTTTGCGTGGAAACGAGGATCGGATACAACGCCCATTGCATCAGCCAAACGTAACTTGGCTTCATCTTCTGAAAGTGTTTTTGCAAGTTCCTTGAGCACTTCATCTGCCCAATCGTATAGTTCTTTTGGCGCTGATGTCTTGGGAGGTGTGACCGTTATTCCAAGTATCTTAATAACTTCGGCATATCTATCGACGATTTCTTGCGCCCACTTCGTGGCTATAGGTACTAGACCAAAAGACATACCCGCACCGATGAGCAGGACTGGCGCCGGAGTGCCAGGGGTTAGCAGTGACGGGAAGGTATGAGGGATGTGCATGAGCTTATTTAATAGATTTCATGAATTAAACGTGTCAGCTTCCAATGGCACTAACTTAAGGGAAGAATCATTCTGTTCAAATAGATAGAGGCGGCTGAGAGCCTCGTCGCATTATCATGCGGGTGTCGAATCCGTGATGCGTAACGC
>Ga0315281_10013497_pt1 | contig 11056 bp, 14 predicted proteins | sample YL17G07_0_MG_FD_204540 | JGI IMG/M metagenome (GOLD analysis project Ga0315281, IMG submission 204540) | Sediment microbial communities from Yellowstone Lake, YNP, Wyoming, USA - YL17G07_0 | ecosystem: Environmental > Aquatic > Freshwater > Lake > Sediment | place: USA: Wyoming | collected... | reverse complement strand
CTGGAGTTACTGGAGCACCAGAACCTCCTCCAAGAAACACCGTATCAAATGGATATAATGTAAAAAATCGATTTCGTTGCCAAGAATTCCAACCAGTAGAAGCATAATCATTAAAAGCAATTTCAACATAATTACTTCGTGATAGAGCATATGATAGTCTATAACCACCATATTTTGGAACACGTGGAGGACTTGGTGGGTCGTTTAGGTCAATAGTTTGAGGAAAAACAAATGATTCAACTAATACATTATTTAGATATACATACAATTTACCAGCAAGACATTCTGCATTTAATGTAGTTATATTGCCAGGAACCTCTGTAATAGATATAGATGAAGATAATATAGGAATCCAACTGTTTCCTGATTTTATTTTAAACACACCGGAATTGTTCCATAGGTCACCACTATATGGTCCACCAGGGTCGGTATTTTGAACAAAATATTGTTGAGCTGTCCACAGGGTCGGCTTCATTAGTGGGTTCATTAAATAACACACTTTATTATTAGGATAAGGAATCCAATACTTTTGTGAAAATCCTTGCCCATACCATTCACATTTTATTGAAATATTGTTAGCAGCATATCCCACCATTTTTGAACGAAATAATGTAGCGCCAGCTACAACGCGAGATTTATATTCATTAAACTTTTGTAAAGAACATTTTTGAGGATTTGGTGAGAAAGATGGTTTATATGACATATTTTTATCCTGCGAAAACGTTTCCAGAACCAACAGCAATAATTGCTGGGTGGCACCCTTTATCTGGAGCACAATGAGGAAGATGTTGGTCCGATAATCTGGCTACGGGTAAAGAATTTACAAATACTGTTCCAGAGCCAATAGAAATGGGCATTGGTGGGAACCCACTATGACCAATAGACATATCAGTTAATCTTGCTACTGGAAGATTATTGACGAATACGTCACCACTTCCATTAGCGATAATATCACCACACTGAAAAGTATCTGATAGTCTAGCAACTGGTAACATAAAAATTCCTAAAATTTATAAATATATTTATCAAAGTTATGGAGAACGTAAAAATGAACCTTAAAAGTTTATTACCATTAGTTCAGGATGGAAACGGAAAATTATCACATACGGTAGTTTGGTCAAATATTGGTTATTTTGTATATACTTTAGGATTTGTATATATGGTTGGCCATGGCCAATCTACAGAATTCGTTTGGACCATATTTGGGGTTACTGTTATTGGCAGTAGGTCTCTAAATAAATTTATGGAAATGCGCCATACGCAAATTCTTGATAAACCAACAACAAGTATTAAAAAATCTGAAAAGATTGATGTTGATGGATAATCCAAACATTTATATAAATACATTACCTACAAACAGAAAGAAAATGTAAAGCTATAAAAATCAACAAATATGCTAGTGATGATAACGATATAAAACTTAAGCATTTGCAATATATGGCTAAACCTCGATAATTCTGATATACTTAACTATTTAACATAGTTACAAATTGGGAGATGCTTTCAGCAAGTTTATTCATCTGATTCTTTCCAAGATATTTTAGAATATGGAAGTGTGAATACTTACCTGTATTATTAAATCCGTCTTCAATTGTAGAGAAAATTAATTCTCGGATTTCTGGAGGTTGTTTTCTCAAATCCATTAATAATTCATTTTCTTCAAATAATTTGCCAACAATGAATTCTTTTTTATCTTGATTGGTCCATGTCTCATTAAGCAAATTAGTTAATAAGTAACTATCCGTATATGCTTGTTTAATTTTTGTAGAGCGTAATCTTGGATACGCACTTTGGACTGAGTCGCCGATATCTCCACGAAATTTTTTCTCAAACATAAAATAATCAGCATCATTATCCCATTCTTCTAATGTACGCTCTTCATCTTTATCAGGATTTATAAGTTTTACATTATCATACCTCAATAACTGAATAAAGTCTTTATCTGCACTTAAAATAAAAATGTTATGGTCTTTATGATACTTTTCTGCCAATCCCCCAACAATGTCATCTGCTTCCAATAAATCAGCAGATAAACAAACCATCGACGAATAATCTTTAACTAATTTTTCAAATTCTTCAATGTGATTTACAAATTTAGCATACCTTTCTTTTTGTGCTTCTGTAAAATTTTGTCTACGGTGGCCTTTATAAATTTTCCCTGAATAACATAATTCAGGGTCTTCCGTATAGTATTTTCTCCAAGATTTTCTATCAAATACCAATACCATCTTATCTGGTTTAAATTTCTTAAAATATTTATGTAAAGTCATAAAAGCACGGTGGCTTGATAAGCCTGCTAACGTTACGGCATCTGTAGATTCTTGTTCTATCGAAAAAACTCGATACAATAAATTAGACATGTCAACACAGAGAAAAGTTTTCATAAATATCCCATATATTTTATTAATTATACAGTCGGGATAATGTTATGTCAAGGGCTAAATTAACAAACGAATTGGTGGATCATCGATTAAGAAATACATATAGAAGGATTATTCGATTAGAAGAATATATTAATGCTCATACACGCATTTTATGGGGATGTGAAATATGTAATAACCAATGGAGTGCTACTCCTGGTACCATTTTAAATGACCTCACAGGTTGCCCAAAGTGTGCAAAAATACCAAGACTAACAAACAAAATTGTTGATTCTCGTTTGATTGATGATAAACGTAACATTAAGAGGATTGGACAATATATAGATTCTAAAACAAAAATAGATTGGAAATGTACAGTATGTAATAACCAATGGAAGGCTGCACCAGATGGAGTTCTAAATAGTAAAAGAGGATGCTCTAAATGTTCTAATAATTTAAAATTGACAAACAAAATTGTTAACGAACGATTAATCAATCAAAAGCGAGATATACAAAGGATAGGGCAAGTTAGTGGCACAAATACGAAAATAGATTGGAAGTGTAATAATGGCCATGTTTGGAAAGCTACCCCGAATAACGTATTAAATAAAAATACTGGGTGCTCTAAATGTAATCGTTTAGGGAACCCTGGGAAATTATATTTTAAAAATAACCCACATAAGAAAATATCTCCTGGCCTATTATATCTAATAGAAATAACTTATAATAATCAGACGTTCATTAAAGTAGGAATTACTGAGAAATCGGTTAAAAATCGATTTTTAGGAGATATTAAACGATATAATATTATTGAATTAACATCAAAAAAGATGTCACTTTATGAAGCATATCTTATCGAACAAAAGATTCTAAGACAATATATTAAATATTTAGTAGAACCCAATTCAACATTTAATGGGAAGACAGAATGTATGCAAATTGATCAAAATAATATTCAAAATATTATTAATACTTATTTTTAAGGAAATATCATCCTTGAAAGTCCCCACGATCTTGTCTATTTTCTGCTAGTTGTGCTAATAGTTGCAACACAAAATCTGAGATTAGATCGTCGGCATTGATGCCACCATATCCACTTTTCTTCAAAAAATCAATAAATGGATCATTCCACTCCATTTCAATTTTCATTCCATTATTAATGTCAGGAATAGAACTTGTTAATGTAAACATTGGAATTTCTCGTTTTTGCTTGCTTTCTTCTTTAACTACGTCATCGACTTTTTGTATTGATTGGGTTTGATGACCTCCAGAAAAATGAGAAACATCAATATTATGATTTGTAATATGTTTCTTTAATGTCGTCACATTAGAACTAACTGTAGATAATCCCAACGTTCTTAACATTTCAGCATAACTTACTGAATTATTGGCAGCATCTACTAATAGTTTTTTATTTTTCCAATCAATTTTTGGTTTCATTTACTTAACCTCTGGTGGTATTAGGAACGATAAATTATTAACAACACATTTTAATAATCCTCGTTTTGTTATTGATAGTTTATTGCTTGTATTCTGTTTTAATAGTGGTTGTAAAGTCTTCGCATCATACTTAAAATTAAATTCAATTGATGAAACAAGTTCGTTATTCGTAATATAAGATTTTCCAACAATACATACAAATTTATCTCCATTAACATCCTCAAATTCAATACTTAAAACTCCATCTTTATTGGAAATAAATCTAACACTATCTGCTTTCATTGCTGAAAGTCCTTTTGAATATATTGTTAAAAATTCATCAGTAATATTAATACTATAACATAAATTATTTAATTCACTAACAGATTTAGGCATACGATCTTTATTTTGACCTTCTACTACTGATGGGTCAGTACATCTAAAATCAATTTTCATTCTACTTGATTTAATTTGAAATGACATTACAAATTGTTCATTCTTAAGTGTTGCTGTAGCATATACATTAACATCACCATCTAATGTATTAAGTCTATTAACAAATAATGATAATCTATTTGTAGCAAATTTTGGGAATGACCATTTAATAGTACTTGGTTCATCATAATTAAATAATATAATAGAAGAATTAGTAATTCCTCTTATCATATTATTTTCGATTACCAATTCTTCAATTCCACAACTATTAGCAGTTTTTACAATACTGGATAATTGTGATAATTGTTCTTTTGTAATATCAACCATATATACCTCTAAAATTCAAACATAGACTGAACTAATTGTAATTGTTTTGTTGGAGCAACTTTTCCCAATGCTGTTATAATATTTTGAATTGGTTTATCAACTAATTTTTCAATTTGTAAATCAATATCAACTTGATTCTTAAAATGTTCTATAAACCATTCGGGAATAACTTCAATATCCGTTGGTAGAGCAATGCTCCTAAATTTACCACATTTTGTTTTGAGGTAGAAAACACGAATTTTCATACCCGAGGAAATTCTAACACTACCCTTATCATTAAATTTATCTAAACATTCATTATAATGAATGGAGGCCGCAACGTGTCCTGGCAACCTTGCCTTTTCTCCAAACATTTTATAGTCTTGTGTATATTTTTCTACCTTATTAACACCTTTTGGCATACCAATTAATGTTATATCATCACTATCAGTTAATTCGTCTTTATAATCAACAATGTCATCGGCAATAACATTCCAAGATTCTCCTTTCAGGAATCTTTCAATAAATGAATTAAGTTTCTTCGCAATTGCTTTAGGAATCGTAGTTTTCTTCGTTTCTAACCCCATTACTTTTAATTCTTTTTCGGGCTTTGGAGTCTTTCCGTCTTTATCAACTATATGAAGAAAATATCGTTTCTTATCTACGAATATTCCTCTATCACTTACGATTTCGCGACTACATTTTACAATATCATCAAACCCATCATTACAAAGAAATGTATCTCTCATAAAAGGTTTATATGATTCGTTAACTTGTTTAGCAACGTGGTCAGCAATAAGAATTGCCTCTTCTTTATTTTCTGCTCCAGTTTTAAAATAAGCCGAATCGGTATCCGAATAAATTACGCAACTACTATCAGAATACCCCTCATATACAGATAATTCTTTTCGAGCACTTTCTTCGGTTTGAGAAGAATAATCGTCTGATATATTTTCATCATCTGTTATTTTTATATCCGGAAGAAGATACACTCCGTCCAGAATTTCTGTGGTCTTTGCGCATTGGTGTCGTAGAATCATTCTACCTGTACCTGTAGTCGATTGTCCCATTCGCAAATCAAAAAACCTAAAGTGATAATTTGATAATCCCCCATATAAACTATTCAATTTTATTTTAAATATATATTGTAAACGATCGAAATATTCTATGAGATCCTCATCTTTATTTTGTTTAGCAGTCTCCATAGATGCTTGATGTTCTTTTCTCGTTTTATACCAATTTTCTAAAATCGCTGGAATTACACCTTGTTTATTTTGGTCAAAAACTGTGCCATATCCACTAATAGCCCAATTTTGTTCTCTAAAGAACTTTTTCCACTCTACAGATGTTTTACTTTCGCTATGTCCATCTTCATACACTAAAGTTAATGGGATAATATTATTATTTCCGGCCATTAACTCTACAGATTTTATTTTTTCGATGAATTGACCTATTAATGTTTCAGGACTTATATTAATAGATCTAATTGCCGCTGGGTACAGGGAGTTAATATCGATTGATCCAACCCATTCCTGTAATCCTATTTTTGGCATTAAAACTAATGCTCCTTCAATTTTACCATCTTCCTTTTCTGTCCAATCTGGAACCATTACGTTTTTATTGTAATGACAATAATTAACAATCGATAAGTCTGCTAATTTTAAGGTTCCGCCAATATGTTGAAATTGTCCTGTGGAAATATGATACATATAATTTGATAATTTGACATATCCCAACTTCTCTTCAAATCCCTTCAAACATTCAACGTCACGAATATTATATCTAATGAAGAACTCAAAATCGTTACGATACAAATCGTGTAAAGACCCACTATATTTTAACTTTTGTAAGTTTGGAAGAATTTCTTCCGAAATGGATTCTAAACTATATGATGGCCTTCCTTCTGCTTCATATTTTTTAAATAATCTCATATAGTCGATATTTAAACGACCAGATAAATCAACATTTAGTTGTGTATTACCAAATATTTCTACATCTCTATATTTTGGCAAATCTCCCTCTTCAAAGGACATTTCTTTTAAATATCCCTTCCCCAGAACAATCTCAATTCTTTTACAAATATATGGGGTATCGAAGGCAGAATTATTCCAACCACAAAATCCATCCGAGTTTCTAAGTTCTACCAATAACTTTTTTAATAATTCTCTTTCTGTTTTACAGAAATGAATATCTGCTAATTGATTAATTTCTTTTGAAAATTGTGTTGGAGATTGCCAAGAATCATCAGGAGGAATACAAAATACTACAAATTTATTTAACCAATCGTGATATAACGCAACGGAATTAATTGGAGCATATGGATTCATAGGACTGGAGAACCCGAGCATTTTATTATAATTTACTTCGATATCTCCATATGTTATATTTAATTTAGGAACTTCCGCATTATAGTAATGCTTTGATAATATCTTTAATTCTGGTGTAATATCTGATTCATATAATTTGATTTTATTATGACGGAATTCATCGCGTGCTCTATAGAAATCATATCCTTTTTGATATTCGTGTTTAACCAATTTCTTTCCATAAATTGATGTATATTCTCCACCTTCACTTTCTGAATAGAAATAATAAGGGGCAGGAAAGCGTTTGATAACCCTTTCCTGTCCTTGTCGTTCCCATACAATAACTTCATCATTCCGTTTAATTGCTGAAATATACATTTTTAACACCCCCTATTTTTAATTGGACACATTTAACACCACCTATTTTTAATTGGACACGTTCTCCAGGCAAGAATTGGTGTGGGGGTATTTCTGAAGAACATCCACTAACCATAGATAAGAAAGACAATATCGTTAGTACTTTTAAATTACTATTCATCGTCTTCTACCTTCTTATTTTCAATAAGAACTTCCCATAATGTTTCAAATTCCTCTTGTTCAGATTTCACGTCACTAAAATTGTGCTTGAACATCGTCTTGGCTAATTTATTTGAAAATTTCAAAGGGAGTTGAAACTTTTCTTTTATCTCTGATGCGATCTCTTTTTTACTTTGGGCTTCTAAACTTTGTCTATCTAAACACCTTACCATCTCACTCAACATAGTTTTTAGTTGCTTACGATCTTCCGGGGAAGACGGAATTGTTACTGTCATTTGGTCTTTTTCTAACATATTGTAATCCTCTTTATTGAAATAATAGAGGATAGTATATTAGATATTAATTAATACTTCAACGAATCAAAATTAAATATATTGTCCTTCATTATTATTTCTTTCCTATTTTTTGTTCGCCAAACGCTCTATGGGTTCCTTCAGCTGACCAATATGCACAACACATATGTTCAGTAACATCTTGATCAATTTTTGGATGATTACAATGTTTTTTAAATTCTACATTTTTCTTACCTGGTAGAGTTATCAAATCTGCTGATTCAGCTAACTCCAATTCTTTTTTTGATACGGAATCAATTCCACCTTGAGAATTTAAATCTTTAGATTCTACAGATTCTGGTTCACTATTTTTGGTTGAAATACAATTAGCACAATTTGTACCATTAACCACTTTCGCTTGTTCTAATAGAATATTAATTATTTTCATATGGTCTCTCCTTCGGTCTTACATATTTATCATATTCCACTTAGCAGATACCACAGAAAAATTATCGTTACTATAAGTATATTCTTGGCTTGTATTAATACAAAATTTTACGAATACCATATTACCAAATAATATTTTAGATATAGAATGAATGAATTGGGGGGCGCAAGGAATAACTAACATTTTTCCCATCTCTGGTATAACATCATAAGAGAATGAATGAAATTTAATATTTCCTCCATAGACATCACCTGTATCTAATGTTCCACTAATACTATTTGTTAAAAATACTATTACACTAAATGATTTATTCTTTTCTTTTTTATACCATATTCCATTTTGAATATCATATATAACATTATCTTGTTTAGCGTGTTGCTTAACACCATCACTTAACCAATTAACTATTGGGGGTGTGTATGAAATACTGTTAACTTGATATTTGTCATTTACTAATTGTAATAATGGAGAAATTCTATCTTTGATATGCCGATGGACAACTAAACTATTAATTTCTGTTATGATAGGTCTATTAAACGAATCAACAGAAGGGTTAGTTAATGGTAATGTGTATAGTAATTCTTCACATAATAACGGAGAAATAAAATCTGTTATTTGAAGAATTGGAGAATCAGTTGTGGAGATTATGTTCATTTTAACATAGTTAGGAGACGCTTCAACTCTGATAAATCAGGAATGTTAAGTTCTTGTGGTTCCATACCCACGAACGCTTCTTGAATAAGTTGAGACAGTGGGATTAATTCCGATTTAACATCTTCGTCCAGTCGTACATCAATTATGAACCTGCCCGATTCCAACCCATTTACGCCCAAGAGCATCTCGTGATCGTGCGTTCCACGATCGTGTAGGTTACACAAAACACCCTCCAATAGTTTATCGTTTACTTTCATATCAAACTTAACTACAGGACGATTTTCAACAGAGTTGTCATTCTGTTGTACAGCCATAAACGAGTGAACTGTCATAATATATGAAGAATCGTGGAAAGAAAATTTCACATCCGGATTACCACTACTTGTAGCATCACGAATATCTATATTCGTTGCGTGTAAAGAATTCACTTGGGCTCCTGAGTCACACTTAGCGCGTATAGGAAAATTTGAATTAAATCCGACCAAAGTTACATCAACTGTACTACCAATTATTCTATCTTTTTCGATTGAAACCTTATCATCATCTTTCCCATCAAATCTTCGTTCCATTAAATTTTCTTCTACGTTCCTCATTACCTTTTTAACACCAATAGGTAGCATTTTCATCCTTTTCTTTTTCCATCCAAACACAACTCTTTCCTCGGTTAATTTATCATCCATTGATATAATATCAGTTGATAAAATATAAGCTACATATTCTAACATATTTGAAGATTTCATATCTGGAGTTGACCATTCATCCATTATATAAGTTTTTCCTTCAACGACCATAGATTCTGGCAATACTTCAATAGTATTTGATATAAAATCTTCGTTTAATTTTTCTAATGTATCATAAATCATTTTTTCGGACCTCATTAAATCGTTCTATTTTATCTAAAAGCATTTTAATATATTTTGTTCGTTTTTCTTTAAAAACGAGTGGCAACATTGTTTTTTCTGTTGCGATAATTATAACAATATCTTCTATTGTCTCTCCGTATAATTCTTCAACCATCAGACTATATGCGGTCGCTTGTATAAAATAGTTAGTTATCTTATATTTATCCTTAACATTGGTGGAAGTTTTAAAGTCAATTATAGAAAGTATATTATTAAATTCACCAATACAATCTGTTCTACCAGCAATTTGTAATACATCACTATATACTGGGAGTTCTAAACCACGGATATTATTAATATTTTTAACTTGATATTTAATTTGATTAAATAATTTGATATGTTCCGTATCATAATCGGAAAGATTAATGTCTTGATTTAAAAGATATTTCTCACACAATTCGTGAATAATTGAACCACGATCTGACCCCCGTTTTGTTATAATATCTGCTTGTTCTTGTCCAATTGATTCTCTCCAATTAATGAGTTCAATTGGAGGGTCAATGGAAAGAATTGTAGTAATTGATGGATATTTAATTCCAGACGGAAGTGTATAAAATCTACCAGATGGTGTATCTGTAGAAGTAATTTGTATTGGAAAGAGGGTGTTAGTGTGTGAGAATGTCATTATTTTGTGAAAAATGGCATTCCTCCTCTTGTTCCATCATAAACAAAATTGTCAAGCAATAACAGTAAAGTATTAAGTTCATTACTGGGATGACGTTGAGCAATTTTATGTCCATCTTCAATTAAGACGAAATACAAATCTTGTTTATTTGGGAATGATAGTTGGGTAGCAAAGATGTGGTTGATGTCGTCTATTGTCATTTTAGTATCCTCATAGTATAAATATAAGAATATACTAAAAGATATTAAAAATCAACGCTCCCGTAGTTTAGCTGAAAAAACACCGGATTTGTAACCCGGAAATCTTGGTTTGAGGCCAAGTAGGAGCACCAATTCTCAATTAAGGTACCACAGCATCATTGTACAAATATCGCCAAACAGGAATTCCGGCTCCACCAAAATATATGGTTTCCCGTGTCCAGCCCGCCCAATATCGAATATCTGGCTTAATATCTAATACCCGTTCAAGATGAACTAACTGCATAAACACTGTATTTCCGTTGGGCCAATAATTAACGTTCATAACTTCTTCTAGTCCTGTTGCTCCAAATCGTTGAGGCATAAGGACTGGAGCAAATCCTGTTACATAATCAAATACGCTAAAATTATTAATTAGAACTGATGAACCTAAACCTACCGATGAACTTACAACTTTAATATTTCCACCAACAATAGAAGCAGTAGCATTTGCTCCTAATGCTGCGTTTAATTGTACTAATAATGCGTTATATGTTTGAGCGGTGCTTCCAGTAAAAGAAGCATTAACTGTTATTGTACCATCTACAATAAACGT
>Ga0315281_10013496_pt1 | contig 11056 bp, 10 predicted proteins | sample YL17G07_0_MG_FD_204540 | JGI IMG/M metagenome (GOLD analysis project Ga0315281, IMG submission 204540) | Sediment microbial communities from Yellowstone Lake, YNP, Wyoming, USA - YL17G07_0 | ecosystem: Environmental > Aquatic > Freshwater > Lake > Sediment | place: USA: Wyoming | collected... | reverse complement strand
CCTGCTGGCCCGCGCCGCCTATGCGGCGGCGCACCTCCCCGCCCCGGGGCGCCGCCACGCGGCGCCCCGGGGCGTCTCTCTGCCCATCTGACCGCCAGGTGCTAGGATGGGCTCTCAACCGCTTCCGAGGAGTCAACGATGGCGTGGAAGACCACGAGGCGAAGAAGCACCGCGCCCAGGCCGAGAAGAAACACCGCCCCGGCGTGGAAGAAGTTCGCCGTCGTCTTGTCTGCGCCCGTCGCCGTGGTCGGCGCGATATCCTTCCTCCATGCCTCCAGCTGGAGCTTCTTGCCTTTCGTCGCGGTCATCGTGGCGGTGGCTGCCGGCGCGGTCTGGCTCACGGCCAAGGTGCTGGGGGTTCACCTGAGCCTGGGCAGCTGGGATTAGCGGCACGCGCCCGCGACCGGCCGACATGGCCTGCTTGGACAACGAAGTCCGCGAGACCTAGACACGTGGGGCACGCTCGAATAGTATGCGAGCGGGTCATCTGAAGCGCTGACGGGTGCGCTTCAGTGACTGCGTGTTTGCTCTTTCGACGGGAAGACGTGCACGTTGCCCAGTCCGCCGCGATCCGGTCACCGGCCCGGCAGGCATCGTCCGACAGCCGGCACGTGCCGCCTCTCGCCACGGCGCTCATCCCTCGGCGAAACGAAGGGTAGATGCTGAAGGTACTTGCGAGCAGAACGCGATACGGCGCGTGACGGGCGCAAGGCGTAGCCGTCCCGCGCCTCGAACGGCTTCGCGCCGCCGGCATCCTACCTCACCGGGCACGCCGCCCTTCCACTTCCGGCGATCTGCTGAGCGACCGTCCGCGGAGCACCGCAGCCTCGCTTCGCTTCGCGTCCAGTAACCCAGGAGCACCGCATGACTGACGAAGAACTCCAGCCCATCGACGAAGAGATCGGCATGGGCACGGTCGACAAGGACCAGGCGCGCGCCTTCGAAGACGAGGCCATCCGCGTCGTCGAGGCGGGCAAGCAGAGGGGTGTCACGCTGCGCGTCATCGGCGCCCTGGCGTTTCACCACCACTGCCCCGAGTTCGGCTACCTCCAGGAGAAGCTGAACCGCGTCTACACCGACATCGACTTCGCCGGCTACGGCAAGCAGTCCAAGCCGATCCGCGACCTCTTCAAGGCGATCGGCTACGACGAAGACGTGGAGATCAACGCCTTCCATGCCGAGGGCGGGCGCCTGATCTTCAACAATCCCGCCATCCCCCTGCACGTCGACGTGTTCATGGACAAGCTCGACTTCTGCCACCCCATCTACTGGAAGGGGCGGCTCGAAGTCGACGACCCCACGATCCCGCTGGCGGAGCTCCTGCTCGAGAAGATGCAGATCGTCAAGATCAACGAGAAGGACATCATCGACACCATCATGCTGCTGCGCGAGCACCAGATCGACGCGAGCGACGAAGACCGCATCAACTCCGCTCACGTGGCCAAGCTGTGCGCCGCTGAGTGGGGCCTCTGGCGCACGACGACCATGAACCTCGACAAGGTGCGCGACTACCTCCCCCACCTCGACCTCACGGACGAGGACAAGAGTGTGGTCACGCGTCGCATCGCCGAGCTGCGTTCGGCCATGGACGACTGCCACAAGGGCACGAAGTGGAAGCTGCGCGCCAGGATCGGCGACAAGGTCAAGTGGTACAAGGAGATCGACTGACAGGACAGGTGACCGCACGATGGCATTCTGGAAGAAGAAGGACGACGCCGGATCGAAGCAGACGCGGGTGTTCTTCGCCACCGACATCCACGGGTCCGAGCGGACCTTTCGCAAGTTCCTGAACGGCGCCAAGTTCTATAAGGTCGACCACCTCATCATGGGCGGCGACATCACCGGCAAGTTCCTCGTGCCGATCGTGCACGAACGCGACAGCCACTACCGCGTCACGCTGCAGGGCACCACGGAGTCCCTCGAGGGCGACTCGGCCCTGCAGGCCGTCAAGGAGCGCATCGAGACCCTGGGCTTCTATCACGTGACCCTCGAAGAAGACGCGCTACACGCCATGCAGGAGAGCCAGGGCGAGATCGACGCCCTGTTCCGCCAGCTCGGCCGCGAGCGCCTGGAGCGCTGGATCGCGCTCGCCGTGGAGCGGCTCGCCGGCACGCCCGTCAAGTGGTACGTGACGGGGGGCAACGACGACCCCATGGACGTGGTGAGCGTGCTCGAGAACATGGAGAGTGAGCACGTCGTCAACTGCGAGGGCAGGGTCGTCCTCATGGACGACCGGTATCCGATGGCCAACTGCGGATATAGCAATCCCACCCCGTGGGACACCCCGCGGGAGGTCGAGGAGGAGGTGCTCGAGGGATACCTGGAACACGCCGTGGAGGGCATCGACGACTTCACGAGCGCGATCTTCAACTTCCACGTGCCGCCCTACGATTGCACGCTGGACGACTGCCCCAAGCTGGACTGGTCCACTGATCCTCCCACGCCGGTGGTGGTAGGGGGAGTGGCGCAGTCCGCCCCGGCCGGGAGTACGGCGGTGCGCAAGGTCGTGGAGAAGTATCAGCCGATGCTTCAGCTCTGCGGTCACATCCACGAGTCGCGGGGTCTGGTCAAGGTCGGCAAGACGACCGTGATCAACCCCGGCAGCGAATACGGTGAGGGCATCCTGCGGGGCTGCATCGTGAACCTTCAGCCGGGCAAGATCATCGGCTATCAGATGACGTCGGGGTGACGCCGGCCGCTCGCCGGCAGCGCATGGTCAGCAAGGTCCGCTTCGCTACTTGATACGGGGGGTAGAGATGGCAACAACAGCAGCAAGACCTGAGGTCTTCAGTCGCAAAGCCTCGGGGCTGTCCCGGGTGATGTCGCCTGGGTCGGCCTTCATGTACAACTTCCTCACCATGGGCGTCATCTTCCCGTGGACGTTCGTCTGGGCGCCGGCGGCGTTCCCCGGCGTTTCCGTGTGGCAGGCGTGTCTCTACGCGATCCTCCTGGAGCTCCCGATCGCGCTGGCCTACGTGTGGATGGCGACCGCCATGCCGCGCAGCGGCGGTGACTACGTGTTCCAGAGCCGTGTGCTCGGCGGCGCCATCGGGTTCCCGGTCGTGATGAGCGGGTTCGTGATCTGGATCATCCAGTGGGTCGCACTCGCCGGCTGGCTTCTCGCCACTCTCGGCGTGGCGCCGCTGTTCATGGGCCTCGGCGTCTACTACGACAGCACCAGCCTCATCAACGCCGCCGTCTGGTCGCAGTCGGCGCAGGGCCACGTCATCATCAGCATCATCGGCGCGGCTGCGATGGCAGCCCTGCTGGTGGCCGGCTTCAAGAACTACGTGCGCCTGCAGTACTTCATGTTCGCCGCGACCGGCATCCTGGTGGTCATCCTGCTGGTGCAGTTCCTGCGCACGTCGCCCGCGCAGTTCGCAACAGCCATGAACCACTTCTCCAGTGTCGTCGATGGCCGCACGGACTACTATCACTGGGTCCAGAAGGACGTCGCCGACGCCGGCGTCAACCTCCTGCCCAAGTTCGCGCTCGGAGCCACGCTGCTGGCCATGCCGATCGTGTGGACGAGCCTGCAGTGGGCCACGTACAGCGTGGAGCAGGGCGGCGAGATCAAGGGCGCCCGCGTCTTCAAGAACCAGATGTTCATCATCGTCGGTTCGATGGTCGCCATGGGCGTCAGCCTCGCCGTCCTCGCCTGGGCCGAGGAGAGGGCTGTCGGCACCGCCTTCTTCAACGCGGTGTCTCACTCCTACTACTACGTCGTCAGCGCCTCCGGCGACGGGATCGGCAGCGTCCTCCCCTTCCCCGGCATGTTCGCGATCGTGATCTCGCCCAACCCGATCATCACGATCCTCGTGGCGGTCTGCTTCATCCTCGCGTCGCTGCAGATCACCTGTAACTGCTACATCGGCATGACGCGCGTCATGGTCGGCATGTCGCTCGACCGCACGCTGCCCGCCTGGCTGTCCAAGGTCAGCCCGCGCTATCGCTCGCCGATGAACGCGCACCTCATTTACTTCTTGGCGGGGTGCGTCGCGATCTACGGCTACAACTACTGGGCCAGCTGGTACAGCCTGACCCTGGGCGTGACGTTCGCCTGCGGATACGTCTTCACAGTCAGCTGTCTCGCGGCTGCGCTCATGCCGTTTCGCGCTAAGGCGCTCTACGAGGCCTCGCCGGGCGCCAAGTACACCCTCGGCGGCTTCCCGCTCGTCTCGATCTTCGGCATCATCGGCTTCGTCTTCGGCTCGGCTGCCTTGATCGCCTTCCTCACACACTCGGGCTACGGCCTCAAGGGCACGCGGCCGTACGTCATCGTCGCCGGTATCTTCCTGATCTGCCTGGTCTGGTACTTCATCTCCCGGCAATACAACAAAGGCAAAGGCATCGACGTGTCCTACGCCTTCCTCGAGGTGCCGCCCGAGTGAGGCTCTAGCGCATATGCAGACGCACGGCCAGAACGCCGGGCCCATGGGCCCGGCGTTCTGGCGTTTGGCTGCCGCGGCGATCCGCCGCCATGGTCGCATCTGTGCGCCTGTGCTTGACAGTCCGCGACCCGAGCCTATGATGTGTGCGACTCTGTTCGGTCTTGCCGGGCAGCGAGCCGCAATGGCGGGGAGAGGCCGATGACATCAGAGGGAACACCTGAGGTCCGCGAGATGATCCCGGCCGAACGCCGCGTGCGCATCGTCGAGCTCCTCCAGGAGCGGCGCGCCGTCCGTGTGTCGCTGCTCAGCGACGACCTTGGCGTCTCCGAGATGACCATCCGCCGCGACCTTGAACGCCTGGAGAAGGAGGGGCTGCTGTCGCGCATGCACGGCGGCGCCATCCTCAAGCGGCGCATGATCGAGGAGCCGCTCTACGTCAACAACGTCCGCACCCACTCCGAGGAGAAGCGCCGTATCGCCCAGGCGGCGGCGGCCATGATCAAGCCGGGCGAGACCGTGTTCCTCAGCTCGGGCACCACCGCCACCCAAGTCCTCAGTCACGTCGACCCGCAGATCAAGGCGCGCATCGTGACCCACAACCTCGGCGCCGTGTCCTCGGCGCAGGGGACTTCCCTCGACGTGGTGTTGCTGGGCGGCTCGTACCGGCCGCGGTCCAACACGCTCCAGGGAGCCCTGCCCATCGAGATCGCCGGCCACTTCCACGCCTCCCGCTTCATCTTGGGCGCCGACGCCCTCAGCCTCGACGAGGGCATCACCACGCCGAGCATCGGCCTGGCCGGCGTGGAGCGCGCCATGATGCGCCAGACACGCGGCGAGGTGGTCGTGCTCGCCGACAGCAGCAAGTTCGGCGTCGTCGGCGACGTTGTGATCTGCACACTCGACAAGGTCGACGTCGTCATCGTCGATGACGGCGTCGACGACGACGTACGTGAGGAGATCGGGCGGCTCGGTCCCCGCTGCGTCGTCGTGTAAGGGGGCCGCGCGCGGCGGCTTCGATCCGCAGACCCACACAATAGAACGCACGACGCGGGAGCGACATGGACGCAAACAAGGCGAACGACCTGGGCGCGCCGGGCGACGGACCGGCGGCCGCAGACGCTACCGGCGTGGACGAGGCGGCGTGGGCGGCGCTGACGAGGCAGATCGTGGAGATCGTCAACGTCGACTACGATCTCGGCGGCGTGGTGCGCGCCGAGCGCATCTTCGGGGGCTACGTCAACGCGAGCTTCGCCGTCTGGACGCGCACCGAGTCCGGCGAACACAAGTACTTCGTGCGCAAGTACAACCGGGCGGCCAAGGAGCGCGAGGTGCGTTTCGAGCACGCGCTCCTCACCCATCTCGCCGGCCACGGCTTCGACCTCGCCTCCACCGTCTTCCCCAACCGGCACGGCGAGACCTTCGTGACGCGCGAGGAGGTCGTGGACGGCGCGCCGGTCACCGTGTTCTTCGGCGTCTTCCGGATGCTCGAAGGCGAGGATAAGTACACCTGGGTCAAGAACCGCCTGACCGACAAGGAGTACGACAGCGGCGCCAGGGTCCTCGCCCAATTCCACCACAGCGCGTTCGCTTTCGACCCGGGCGACCTCGCCCGCGAGCAGCCGCCGATCATGGAGTTCGTGCCGACCCTCGCCGGCACGTTCAAGGAGTGCGCGGCGCAGTCCAAGGGCACGGCATTCGACGACTACTTCCTCGGCAAGCTCCCGGCCATTCTGGACGTCATCGCCAAAGGCGTCGAGGTTGAGTCCCAGCTCGGCGGCCTCCCGGTCAACCCGGTGCACTGCGACTACCACCCGGGCAATCTCAAGTGGGTCGACGAGCAGGGCGTCGGCCTGTTCGACTTCGACTGGTCGAAGCTCGACTACCGGGTCTTCGACGTGGCCCAGGGCGTGGTGTATTTCTGCAGCTCGTGGGAAGGGCCCGACAGAGGCGAGCTGCGCCTGGACAAGGCGGCCATCTTCGTGCGCGCCTACCAGGACGAGGCGGCGCGCTGGGCCGACCCCGGACCCATGGGCCCGCGGGAGCTCGCCGTGCTGCCGCGGATGATCGCCAACGCCAACCTCTTCATCCTCAACTGGGACGTCACCTACTACTACGCCGACCGTGATCCCGACGTCGAGGAGTACATGCTGTATCTCACGGAGCACGTGACGCTCGTGGAGTCCATCGAGGACCACTTCGACGAGCTGGCGCACATCGCGGAAGCCGGGTAGGTCCGCCCCGGCCGGCAGGCGCTACAGCTCCCAGTACGCCGCCTGGGCCTCGCGCGCACGCGCGCCGGCGGCGGCGGCTCGCTCCGTGCCCTCCGCCGCTATCGTCGGCGCCGTTTCGTCCATGACGGCGCGCAGGATCGCCTCGACGGCGCGCGCCGTCGCGTCGCGGTCGTAACCGCCCTCGAGGACAAAGGCGAGGCGACCCTCGCTGAGCTCGCGCGCGAGGCGGACGCAGCGCAGCGCCATGTCCGCGAAGCCCGCCTCCGTGACGAGCATGCTCCCCAGCGGGTCGTCACGGTGGATGTCCTCCCCGGCCGAAACGAGGATCGCCTGCGGCGCGAACTGCCGGATGACGGGCTCGACGACCGCCTCGAAGGCCTGCGCGTAGTCGGCGTCCGTTGACCCAGACGGCAGCGGCAGGTTGACGGTGTAGCCCTCGCCGGCGCCCTCGCCACACTCGGTGAAGAACCCGCTGCCGGGGTAGTGCGGCCACTGGTGCAGGCTCACGAACAGGACCCTCGGCTCGTCGTAGAACGCGGCCTGGGTGCCGTTGCCGTGGTGCACGTCCCAGTCTATGATGGCGACGCGCTCGTAGCCCTCCGCCAGGAGCCGCGCCGCGGCGATGGCGATGTTGTTGAACAGGCAGAAGCCCATGGCGCGATCCGGCGTGGCGTGATGGCCCGGCGGGCGGATGAGCGCGAAGGGCACGAGGTCCCTGCTCCACAGCCTCGTCGCCGCGATGGCGCCGCCCGCCGACAGCAGGGCGATCTCGTAGCTGCGCGGCGAGACGTGCGTGTCGGGGTCGAGCCAGCTGCCGCCGCTAGCCGCGGCCCGCTTGACCGTGTTCAGGTGCAGGCGCGTGTGCACGAGCAGCACATCGGCTTCGGTGGCCGGCTCGGGCTTGACCACGGTCAGCCGCGGCCACAGATCGGTGGCGCGCAGGTGCTCGACCACCCTGGCGATGCGATCGGCGCCCTCGGGGTGGGCACCCATATCGTGCTCGGCGTAGGCCTCGTCCCAGATGATGGCCGCGTCCATGGCGCCTAGGATACCTGCGCACGGGCGCCGCGGTCACGCGGCCGGCCCGCGTCAGCCTTGCTCGAGTGATCCGGCCTCAGCAAGATACGGCCGCACGAGCCGCTCCCAGAGATCGGTGGCCGCGGCGACGTCGGCCCCCTCGGGGTCGAGGCCGTGCTGGATGGCGAGGCCGTCGACGATGGCGATCATGAGCATGGCGAAGGGGCGTAGCTGCTCCTTCGCGGCCGGGTCGGCCGCGTCCAGGCAGCGCAGCACGGTGTCGCGGTACCCGTCGTAGAGCGCCGCGACGCGACCGCGCAGATCGTCATCGCGCAAGGCGTGGGGCAGCACCTCGAAGAACGATTGGTACGACTCGGCGTCCGCGGCGATGCGCATCTCGCCGTCGATGAGCGCGTGGATGCGCTCCTCCCCCCTGGGCAGCTCGCCGGTGTCCTCGATGAGGCCGCGGTTGGCGTCGTGGGCGAACGAGTCGACGAGGGCCGTGACGAGACCGGCCTTGTTGCCGAAGTGGTAGCCGATGCTGGCCTTCGACTCGCCGGCCTCTCGGGCGATGGCCGACAGCTTCAGCGCCTCGAAGCCGCCGCTCGCCAGCAGACGCCGGGCGGCGGCCAGCAGGCGCTGCGCCGTCGGCGCCAGCGCTTCCATGGGGTCCTCGAGGAGGAGCGGTTCGGGCAGACCTTCGCCACGGGCCAGGCTCATGCGCTTCTCGTCCATCGCGTTCACGTCACACCCATCCCGCCCGTCGGCCGCAGAGGCTTGTCATCGTGCGTCGTGCTTGTTAGTGTACATTTGTCCGTCCGGACAGACAAACACCGCCGGCAGGCAGCGGCGCTCACGCCGCCGAAGCCGGCGTCACGTCTCTCCCGACGGGCCCGCACCGTACACGCGCCCGATCGCCCGGCAGGAGGTACCACGTTGGACGTCACGCTCCCCGCCCTCAAGAAGCTCCGCGGCCGCCACTTCCTCACCGACCTCGACTACACGCGTGAGGAGCTCGAGGACCTGCTCAGGCTGGCCGCGAACCTCAAGGCACTGTGGAAGGAACGCCCACTCACGCCGTTCCTGCCCGGCCAGCACCTGGCGATGATCTTCGAAGCAGCCTCCACGCGCACGCGTGTCAGTTTCGAGAACGGCTTTGCGGAGCTCGGCGGCAACGCCCTGTACCTGCGTCCCGGCGAGATCCACCTGCCCGGCCGCGAGAGTATCGCCGACACGGCGCGCACGCTCTCGCAGTACAACTCCGCCATCGAGATCCGCTCCAAAAAGAACGAGACCGTCAATGAGCTCGCCGAGTGGTCGACGGTCCCGGTGATCAACGGCATGGACCACGACCGTCACCCCTGCCAGAGCATGAGCGACGCGTTCACGATCCTCGAGCACGCCGGCACGCTGGCCGGCGTCACGTTCGCCTACGTCGGTGACGCCGCCCACCCCTGTAACTCCCTCGCGACCACGCTCACCAAGCTGGGCCTCAACGTGCGCATCGGCAACGCCGCCGGGTACGAGATGGCCCCGGATCTGGCCGCGCTGGCCGCCGGCTTCGCCGCCGAGAGCGGCGGCTCGTTCCTGCTGACCAACGACCCGATGGAGGCCATCGCCGGCGCCGATTTCATCTACACCGACTGCTGGTGGTGGACCGGCCAAGAGGACGAGTACAAGGACCGCATCGCCGCTTTCAAGCCGTTCCAGGTCAACAAGGAGCTCTGGAGCCACACGACGCCCGGCGCCCGGTTCATGCACTGCCTGCCGGCGATGCGCGGTGAGGAGGTCACCGACGACGTCGCCGACAGCGACGCCTCGCTCATCTTCCCGCAGGCGCAGAACCGTATGCACTTCCAGAAGGCGCTCATGCTCGCACTCATCGGCATCGACGAGCTGCCCTCCGACCCCGACCTGCAGCCCATCGGCAAGGCCCTGCTCGCCTAGACATCGCCGCCGCGGCGAAAGGAAGCACGATGGCAGACACCCACAAGAAGACCGGCAAGACCGTCGTCGCCGCCCTCGGCGGCAACGCCATCCTGCAGCCCGGGCAGGTGGGCACCTTCGAGGAGCAGCTCTTCAACATCGACGGCGCCATGCGCCGCATCGCCGAGCTCGTCGAGGGCGGCTGGCGCGTCGTGCTCACCCACGGCAACGGCCCCCAAGTGGGCAACCTCCTCATCCAGAACGCGCTCGCCGCGAGGACCGTGGCGCCGATGCCCATGGACGTCTGCGGCGCCGAGAGCCAGGGCCAGATCGGCTACATGCTCGAGCAGACCCTGCAGAACCAGCTCGCCATGCGGCGCCTTGCCGTACCCGTGGTCACGCTGCTCACGCAGGTCGCGGTGAACGCGCGGGACAAGGCCTTCGAAAGCCCCAGCAAGCCCGTCGGCCCCTTCTACTCGGAGGCCGAGGCCAAGACGATGATGCTCGAGCAGGGCCTCGCCATGCGCGAGGACGCCGGCAGAGGCTGGCGCAGAGTGGTGCCCAGCCCCGAACCGGTCGAGATCGTGCCCATCGCGGCGATCCGCGACATGCTTGCCGACGGCATCTGCGTGATCTGCTCGGGCGGCGGCGGCATCCCCGTGGTGCGCGCCCGGGGCGGCGCTCTCTCGGGCATCGATGCGGTCATCGACAAGGACCTCGCCGCCGCCCTGCTCGCCCGTGAGGTGGCCGCCGACGCCCTCCTCATCCTCACCGACGTGCCCCAGGCCTACATCGACTACGGGACCCCCGAACAGCAGGCGCTCGCCACCGTCACCCTCGCCGAGATGCGCACCTACGCCGCCGCGGGCCACTTCAAGGCGGGCTCCATGGGCCCCAAGGTGGCGGCCTGCATGAGGTTCGTTGAGGCCGGCGGCCAGGCCGTCATCGCCAGCCTCACGGAAGTGGCGGCGGCCATGAACGGTGAGGCCGGCACGCGGATCGTGCCGGAGGCGGGCGCGGGGAAGAAGCCGGAGCGCACGGCAGGCCATAGTGGGAAGAAGTCCGCCGGCAAGACGCACGGCAAGAAAGCCGGCTCAAAGAAGGTGCCGGCGAAGAAGGCAGCCGCCGGGAAGGCGGCGCAGCCCGGCGCCACCGTGATCGACATCAACGAGGCGCGCAAGCGCGCCTCCGGAGGGAGAGCATGAGCACCACCATCGACAGCACTCCCCGCGCCGACGGCTTCCGCATGCCCGGCGAGTTCGAGCCGCACGAGCAGCTCTGGATGCTCTGGCCGCAGCGGCCGGACAACTGGCGCCTCGGCGCCAAGCCGGCGCAGCGCGCCTGGGTCCAGGTGGCGACCGCCATCTCGCAGTTCGAGCCGGTCACCGTCGGCGTGAACAACGACCAGTACGAGAACGCCCGCAACCTGCTGCCGGCGCACGTGCGCGTCGTCGAGATCTCCAGCAACGACGCCTGGATGCGCGATTGCGG
>Ga0315281_10013494_pt1 | contig 11058 bp, 8 predicted proteins | sample YL17G07_0_MG_FD_204540 | JGI IMG/M metagenome (GOLD analysis project Ga0315281, IMG submission 204540) | Sediment microbial communities from Yellowstone Lake, YNP, Wyoming, USA - YL17G07_0 | ecosystem: Environmental > Aquatic > Freshwater > Lake > Sediment | place: USA: Wyoming | collected... | reverse complement strand
CTCCACGTAATCGCCCTTGATCTCCGAGAACCCCATCTTCAGAAAGACTTCCCGCATCTGGTTGATCAGGATGGTCAGCGGGTGGAGCTTGCCTGCATTTATCGACGGCGCGAAAGCCTCGATGTCGTACTCCCTTATCCCGGCGCTCCTCCATTTCTGCGACTGGATGTCTCTCGGGGTCAGCTGGCCGATCTCGTCCTTGATCTCCAGCCCGGCTCTGAGGATCTCCTTGCCGTCCTCGGTGAGCTTGATTTTCCTGCTGACGACAGGCCTTTCCAGGAGCAGTCCCTTCCTCCCCTTCAGCATCTCGACTGCCTTGGGGTCGCAATCTTCCGCCGGGAGGTCCTCCTTACTCATGAGATCGTCCAGGAGATCCTCGTCGATCCCCTTGCGGTCGATCATGCCCTTCCCGTCATCGGTGAGCTTGAGCAGCACCGAGCCATCCGCAGCCTTCGATATCTGCGCCCAGCCCTTCTTCTTCATCCAGCCGACGGCGGCAGAAACCTCATCTTTGGAAACTACGCCGTTCCTCTCGAGATCCGAGACCAATCCCTCACCATTTCCGGAATAGAGCGCCTCGAGAACCTTCCTCTCTGGCAGCTTCCTCGGGGTTCTGTCTTTAGAGCTCAGGTAATAGGCCTTCGAGACCTTCTCCTCGACCGCCAAAAGCCCCTTCATCTGGTTCCAGGAGATTCCATTCATGACCTCGACGAGCTTGTCCAGCCCGCTTCTATCCAATATCTCATCGGGGGAAGCCTCGTCTACCCCGTCCATGGCCAGGAGTACCTTCTTCTCGAGGTAGCTGAGCTTTTCCGCAATCTCCGTTGTCCGCATAACCCCACTGAATCCTATGATTACGATGTCAATCTAATCGCGCAGCATGAAGTCCTCTATGGAGTCCTTCGCCTTCTCCCTGCGCTCCTGGTGATGCTCGATGAACGTTATCACCCTGTCAGCCAGCGCCTGCTTGCACTCCCCACACAGGATGGCCCCGGTCTTGCATTTGTGTTTCAGATCCTGCAGCGCCTTGTCGTCAGGCAGGAAGAAATAGTGATCGTACTGGAACACCGAGCAGATATCGGGGTTCCCCCCGCTCTTCCTCTGCTCTTCAACTGAGACCGCTCCTCCTGTGAACGCGTTCCCGATCTTCTTCTTGATCGTCTTGGCGGAATCGGTCGTCCAGATGGTCGTATCCGCCTTCGAGGAGGACATCTTGCCGGACCCGCCGAGGCTCGGCATGAGCTTCGCGTGGATGAGCGCCGGCTTGTAGTAGCCGAGGCCTTCCGCGATGTCCCTCGTGATGCGGAAATGCGGATCCTGGTCTATGCCGCACGGGATCAAGCAAGGCACATTCTTTCCTTCGAATTCAGATTCCAGGAAGGCGGGGACGCTCTGCATGCTCGTGAAGAAGATCGACCCGATGTTGTTGCTGTTGTCGAAGCCGAAGACCGCCTTGACGGTCGAGAAGTTGATCTTCTTAGCCGCTCGGATAGCGATCGGGTACATGGTCTTGATGAGCTCGGTGTCCAGGAAGATCTTCGTCTTGCCCTTCTTGAACCCCATTGCGATGACGTCGAGCGCGTTCTCGTATCCCCACTTCTTCGTATCCTCCATCGTGAGCTTGTCGTAGAACATGAACTTCTCATCGTCGGTCATCTGGAAGTACAGCTTGACATCGAAGACATCCTGCAGGTACTTGGTGAACGCCCACGGCATCAGGTGCCCCAGATGGACAGGTCCGGACGGCCCCCGCCCTGTGTATAGGACGAACTTGTTCCCCTTGTCGTACTCGTTCAGTATCCATTCCAGGTCCCTGTGGGAATAGACTATCTGCCGCCTGAGCATCGAATGTATCTCGCCGTGCTTCGCGATCCTTTTCAGGAGGTTCGAGTCGATCTTCTTCGTCCCGAAGCGCGTGACCAGCTCGTCGTAGTCTATGTCTCCGGACACCTGATACGGCGTAACTATGAAGTCCTCTGTCATTATATCTCAGCCAGAGAGTTGTATTCTGGGCTATAACGATTTTCCTCGCTAGAAACCGACCGGAGTGTAGAAAGCCAAGTTTTTTCCTCCATAACGCAATCTTTGTCGACCGTCCACTGATGCCAGAAGGAGCACTTGCATGAGAAAGTCGTTCTTCGAAGGTTATGACGCCCGGTTCAGGGTCCTCTTCTACGGTAGGATGTTCGCTGCGATGGGCTGGTCCCTGTCCATGCCCTTCCTGGCGATCTACATGTCGCAGGACCTCCACATCGACGCGGCGCTGGTGACGCTCGCCTACACGATCGCAGCATTATTCGGAGCTCTGAGCCAGATCATCGCGGGCGAGCTCGCCGACAGGTTCGGCAGAAGGATCACCCTGCTCACGTCGATGGCCATCAGGACGGGCGTCTTCGTTATGATCGCCATCGCTGTCCAGTTATCGCTGGGCTTCCTCTCGATCGCCATACTGATGTGCGCCAGCTCGATTTCAGGCAACATGTTCATGCCGGCCGCGAACGCGATGATTGCGGACATCGTTCCGGCGAATAAAAGGGTCGAAGGGTTCAGCATCGCCAGGATCGGCGCGAACATCGGCTGGGCGATCGGGCCTGCCATGGGAGGTTTCTCCTCCCAGTTCCTGTCCTACCCGATCACCTTCATGATCACCTCGATCCTTTCCGCGATCGTCCTCGTCCTCGTGTTCCTCTACGCGCCGGAATCTCATACGAAAGGCACGACGGAGAAGTTCAGGTTGAAGGACATCGTGGGGATCCGCAGGGACAAGGACTTCATTGTCTACGCCCTCATCACGATCTTCGCCGGGATCATCTCGATGCAGATGATCGCGACCCTCTCGATATACACTCAGGAATACACCCCCTGGATAACGAAGGACCTGCTCGGCATCGTCTACGCCCTGAACGGAGTGCTCGTGGTCTTCCTCCAATTCCCTGTGTCGAGGTCGCTTTCGAGATACCGCCTGACCACCATGCTCGCGCTCGGCACGACGCTCTATTGCGTCGGGTACTTCAGCGTGGCATTTGCAAGCACCTTTGCGCTGCTGCTGATTTCAATGACCGTCGTCACGCTGGGAGAGATAGTCGTCTCGCCTCCCTCTCTGACCATAGTCAGCAACATGGCCCCCTCGCACAAGCGCGGGCAGTACATGGGAGTCTACGGCCTTTTCGAGACGTTCGGCGGGTCGTTCGGCCCGCTGGTCGGCGGCATCGCTATTGACGCGTTTCCCGGGCAGCTGGTCATCATATGGACGATACCGTGCCTGTTCGGCATCGTAGCCGTTGTCGGATACCTCCTCCTCGGAAGGCGGTTGAAGGCGGAGGTCAACGCCGGTTCACTGTGAGCACCAATCGATTGGGAGAAAATTACTAACCCGAGAGAACTTCAGAGGCCGGTGGTCAAAGCGAGCAGCGGATTTAAAGGTCCTTGATATCCCAGACATCTTCGTCTACATGCAAGAAGAGCTGGTCTCCATCTTCAGGACGCGTGTCCCCCCGATAATTGATAGAGCCTTATCCTCAACAAAAGAGAAGAGAAAGATCGGATAGAACTGGGAAAAAGCCTTATCTCCTGACGAGGGTTACAGGGTGCGAGGAATGGAAGTGGTCGGCTGCCCCAATTGTCGAAGAGAGAATCCTATCGGTGCTCTCTGGTGTAATAACTGCGGGACATCCCTTGTGGGATCGCCAGAAACCGACCGACAGCCTGTGACACAGTCTCCTTCTCCACATGAGTACAAGGAACCACCGCCCCCGCCTCCCGACTCAGAATCGGAAGTGATGCAAGCCAAGCCATTAATCGGAGTGACATTGGTTCAGTCTCCGTATCCGCAGGAAAAGCAACCGATTGAGAGTATTCTGCCGACAGATGTTGCCTGCCCATACTGTGAGAACAAGATGGTATACCTCAATCGCTATTCAAGCTACTACTGCAAGAAATGCAAGACTTATCCATGGCGATGCAAATCGTGCAAGCACTCAATGTCGAGTAGCTTGAACCGTTGCCAAAAATGCGGTGCCGCGAGAACCGGAGTGAATTCTGCGGGTGTCAAATATTGTCCTAATTGCAGGAAGGAGAATTCCCAGGAAGCGGTGTTCTGCTCCAACTGTGCAATGCGACTGCCGCCTGAACCCTCTCAGCCGGTGTATCTAGCGCCTCCGCCGGTTCAACAGCAGCAACCGATTTATCAGCAGCAACCATACCAGATGCCTGCCCAATATCAGCAACCGATACAATCTCAGTACCAGCAACCAATTACGACACAATCCCCCGCCTACGGTTATACTGAGGGGGGAAATTATCCACCTCCGAGCCTTCAACCTCAAAAAGCGGGGCGAAAAGCGCGATGGAAGATCGCGGCGGTTGCAACCGTCGCGTTGTTGATTATTAGCAGCATCGGAATTTATTATTATCTCCAAAACACTATCACAAATAACGGCACACCTACGGAAGTTTCACCATTTCAAATATTGAATCTAGGGGACAGGGGTTTTTCTGAGAACGACAGCGTGAAGGTGAGGTTCTATAATTCAAATGGATATTCCGTGAATGTCACGGCATTGTCTCCGAACCCGGTCGAAGTCGCTGTCCCCCTCTATGTGAACCCAGAAACCGGTTCTTTCGATACCGCCTCCGTCTCAATAAAGATAATCGGCAATGGCACCAGCATAGACATCGACAAGACAGTGAGAATATTAGCGCCCCTTACGACGAACGAATCGCCAGGGGCATTGACGACGGCGTTCATCGATGCGAGCCTTAGCTCCCTAGGCATCGCAACGACTTATTTGAATTCGGTCTCAAATAAGCCAGGTCTCGAGAGCGTCGTTTCTCCCGACATACGTTCCATGATCTACAATTATACCATCCAACTCGGCGTCATTAATAACTGCACCAAGGATATTTCGAGCAACACGACCGGGGACGTAGAGCTGGGTACTATCAATACCCAGCAGGGAAATGTTCAGTTAAAGATCGACAATGAATTCCTTTCAATATGTGACGGAATCGTCAAGTCATTTATTGACCAGGTAGAAAAAATAGAAACGGCCACAAATAATGGAGAAGCAACAATCAGTTCTTCCAAAGCAGTCATTGAGGAAATAGATGATCCTGCAAATGCGCGTGAATGGTTGCTTTCTGTTTTTGACAAGATAGGAACCGATATTGAGGGTAGTATGGGCACAGTAAGTAAGTGCCTGGGAGTCGCGGCAGGCGTTCTTGCTCTCGCCGCCGCTGTCGCCTCAAGTCCTGTATTATTGGGTGTTGCGGCCGCTGTTGGTACTATGTCAGTATTGATGACGTTCACTTCTTCAGTGTTGCCGGCAATCTACGGAACTGCCTTGGCGGCAGGATCTCAAATGTTTCTCGATGCGGGCCCAGATAAAACAAACCCAGGCCAAGTGTTGGAGAAGCTCGTGGTGAATACGGTAGCAAACGGTGTCTCTTTTGGGGCCAGCGCCGCGATAGGTAGTACGTCCGAAGTCGGCTCCGCGGTATTTGACATAACTGACAGCATAGGCATGTTCTCAGCCTCCCTGACAAACTACGTCAAAGACGGCATAAAATATGCCGCAGCTTTCGATCCTAACAATCCCGATTCCGTGAGTCTTGATGGCACCTGGTCTGGAACTTATACATTCGCGTTTGTGGGCGTAGGCGGTTGGACCTATACGGAGGCAGGGACATTAACCATGACCGTCACGGTAAGCGGGACTACTTTCAGCGGCTCGGCTTACATTGACGGTATAATGATACGTAATTATGATACAGGTGAGATAACCGGGTACTCCTCATCTTCTGGAGACGTTACTGGGACAATTCAGGGGATAAGTATCTCTGGAACTTTCAGCTTCCCATTCGAGGGTGGAGGTACTGCAACCGAATCCTTTGACACAATCCTCAGCGGGAATACGATACAAGGAACACTTACAGGTACGGGATCGGGTTCGTTCTCGATAACTAAAGCATAGTGACAAAGTATACTATGGCAGCTCTGTGTTCCTGGCGGACATCTTCGGGAGGATGAACGATTAATTGGGAACCTTTTACCGCGAAAGGAATCAGAAAAGCCTTGAAAGGGGTTTGAGGGGAAGACGGGTAATCGTTTCGATCTGGTCGGAATGGCCAATCTTTGTTATCTTACTTTCAGGGATAGAAAATTACTATTAACTGCGATGACGCTATTGACGCTCTATATTCCACGAGAAGGTGTTCGAATCAAGCTTATTCAAATCATGTTGGAAGAGCACAAGATGATCGATGAGATGCTGGACCTGCTCGACCTATCGGTAAAGAAGGCGAAGGAACCGCCCGGCCTTTCCGCGGGGATCATGGCGAAGGAGCTCGACTTCTGCAAGAACTTCGTCAACAAATGCCATGAGGTCAAGGAGGAGGAGATTCTTGCCCCGGAACTCCACAGGCGCGGGTATCCGGTCGACCGCGGCCCCATCCTAGATATGCTTGAGGATCACAAAAAGGGGAGAGCCATCCTTAGGCGGCTGCTTGCAACGGAGAAAGCCGTGCGAACCGAAGACCGCCAGCAGTCATTCGCGGAGATGGCGACAGCTTACACTCTCTTCCTCTACGGGCACATGCGGGATGAGGAGGATCACCTCTACAAGAGGGCCGACCTCGCCATCGAAGCGTCGCGGCAGGAAGAGCTCGATGCGGATTGCCGAAAATTCGATGAGGCAAAGCTCGGGAAGGATTCCAGGCAGAGGTATCTCAAGCTCATCGAAGAGGTCAGGTCGGCGCTCGACTAGAGACACCCTTGTGGTTGTATTTCCAGAAGAGGATTTCTCCTGTTGGCAAGGTTTATCAATTCGCGCCGATATGTCTGGCCTAGGTGAAATATTGGCTTGCGCTAAGTGTGCTCCAAAGAAGACAACGAAAAAGAAAGCAAAGAAGAAAGCCAAGAAGTAATCCTGGCCATTCATGCTTTCAAACGTGATGGGACAAACCCCTTGCTCTATTCTTCGTCCGCCTTCACGAGATCGTCATAATCCTGAGAAGTCGAAATCGACGCGCTTCATGTTGGTCTTGAGGCCTTCGACGCTCGTCCCTTCCTTGATGAGCTTCGAGACCCGCGCAATCTCCTTCCTGCTCCCCAGGATTATCGCGCCGACCATGACCCCGTCCTTAAGGACGAACTTCTTGTAGACTCGGCCGTCGTCCGATTTCGCCCTGATCTCCTCATATCCGCCGTCTGCCGGAGGGTTGACCAGTCCGATCGAAGTGAGATCGATCCCCATGACCTTGAGCGTGTTCGAGACGAGCGTACCTTTGTATTCGGTGGAATCTTGTCCGAGGATCATCCGCGCGACGATCCTCGCATGGTCCAGCGCCGCCGGGATTATGCCCCAGGTGGTCCCCTCGAACTCGACGACGTCGCCCGCGGCGAAGATCATGGTCTTCTTGTTGCAGCAGAGGTTCGCATCGACCACGAGGCCCTTCCCGACCTTCAGTCCGGATTCCTTCGCAAGATCCAGATTCGGCCTCACGCCGGCGGAAATGATGACCAGTTGCGCATCAAATTCGGTCCCGTCCTTGAGTTTCACTTTCTCTACCTGGGTCGCGCCCTTGATCTCCTCGACCTCCACGCCGGTGTGGATGTCCATCCCCATCTCCTCGATGAGGGCCCTCAAAATCGATCCGCCCTCGTTATCGAGCTGCCGAGAAAGGAGAGATCCGGTCTTCTCGAGGATCTTGATGGATAGGGTAGGTCTTGCCTGCTTCATCGCCCTCGCAGCCTCGAGCCCGAGCACCCCGCCTCCGATCACCACGGCCGACTGGGCCTTCGGGATGAGCGCTTTGATGGCCTTCGCGTCGTCAAAAGTCCTGAGGGTGAAGACGTTCTGCTTCGGAAGTCCTTTGATCGGGGGGACGAACGCCTTCGCGCCCGTGGCCAGGACAAGGGCGTCGTAATCCGCCCAGAGCCCGTTCACCAGCACCCTCTTCTCCTCGGGGTCGATCTTCTCGACCTTCGCCCCGAGGTTCACCTTTATCCGGTTCTTCTGGTACCAGTCTTCCGGGTAGAACAGGAGCGACCTCTCGTCCGCCTTGTTCGCGATGAACTCGATCAGCGCGGGTCTGGGGTAGTAATGGTATTTCTCCTCGGCAAACACAATGATGTCAACGTCCTGCCTGAGCTCCCTTATCGTCTTCGCGGTCGTTATCCCAGCGACATTGTTGCCGACGATTATGACCCTCATGTAGTTCCGACCTTCCGTTCAGCAGGCCTGCGCGGTCTAGAGCCAACCCACCACTTGAATCCAATCCTGCAATCCATCTTAGGATTAGAGCTTTTCTGCACTTCCTCTACTTTCCGATTTTGATTTTTCGATTCCGCGTGGCGAAATTCGATGCTGCCGCGGGCCGTAAAGACCGAAAACGATTTGGGCTTGCATCTGTTCCTCTGAAGCAGGCATCTCAACATGAGGATAATCATCGTGGGAGGCGGGGCGGCTGGAGCCACCGCCGCCCAGTTCGCACGGAAGCAGGACCGAGACGCAGAGATCATCGTCTTCGAGGAGACTCCCTATCCTGAGTATTCCAGATGCGGACTCCCGCACGCACTTTCCGGCGAGATCCCGTCCTTCGAGAACCTCATCGAATTCACGCCGGAATGGTTCCAGAGGAACAAGATCTACCTCAGACTCTCAACGAGGGTGACCGAAGTCGAAGTCCATAAACATGAATTGAAGGCAGAAGGGAAGAACGGAACTACCACCGAGCATTTCGATTCGCTGATCATCGCGACCGGCGCGACGCCTTCAGTCCCCCGGATCGAGGGACTGCTGATGAACGAGCGCCTTCGGGACGGGATCTTCCAGTTCAGGGGTATGGATGACGCGAAGAAGTTGAAGGACTGGTGCGGCAAGGGCAAGCGAAAAGTCCTGGTGGTCGGAGCCGGCCTCGTCGGCCTTGAAGTCGCCGAAGCGCTCTCCAAATTAAATCATGAGGTCATCGTCGCCGAATATCTGGAATCCGCCCTGCCTCTGATGATCGACCCTGACATGGCGGAACCGCTTGTGTCGGCCATGGCGAATGCTGGCGTGAAGCTGATTATATCGGCCGCGGTCGAGCGGGTAATCGGTGCTGAGGAGATTGAAGGAGCGCGTATCAAGCGCAGATCAGATGGAAGCATCGAGCAGATCGATTGCGACACAGTCGTCCTCGCAACGGGCCAGAAGCCATCGACATCCCTTGCGCAGAGAATGGGCTGCAAGGTCGGGAGGGGAGGCCACATCCTCGTCGACATGCGATGCGAGACGAACCTGAAAGGGATATTCGCAGTCGGCGATTGCACGGAGTACAAGGATTTCGTTACGGGCTCCGAGATGCCAGTGGGCCTGGGCACATTGGCCGTTCGGATGGGCGAGGTCGCGGGCAAGAACGCGGCAGGCGGCGATTCCCATGTCCTCGAAGGCTTCCTCAACGCAAGGGTCACGCGGATCTTCGGTCTGGAGATCGCGGCAACGGGTCCTATCGCATCCTCTATTTCGAATAAAGCCGACATGATCCAGACTAGGACAAAGGGGTCGACGCTTCCGCCGTACTACCCCGGCGGCAAAGACCTCTTCGTGAAGCTGACTGCATCCGCCGACGGTGGCCGGATCCTTTCATGCCAGATCGTCGGCGAGAAGGAAACCGGTCTGAGGGTAGACATAGTCAGTTCCTTCATGCTCGGAGGGCTCACCGTCGGAGACCTCGCGAAGTTCGAAAACGCCTACGCTCCCCCCGTTTCGCCATGCGTCGATGCCCTGACTATCGCAGCCCAGGCCATATTGATCAAACTCGCGCGCGCAAAGCCAGGTTAGCCGGGATCGTTGCACTCATAGGTTGGACGAGTTGTTATGCAAGGTCAAATCAAGGTCGGATTCCAGAGGGAAGACAGGCTCGACAGGGCGAAGCGGATCGAGTGGCTCGATTCGGAGAGGATATCCGGATCGTCGGCCCTGGTGCTCGGGGCCGGTGCTCTTGGGAACGAGGTCGCAAAGAACCTCGCCCTTTCGGGGTTCAAGAAGCTCACCATAGTGGATTTCGACATCGTCGAGAGGTCCAATCTCGCGAGGTGCGTGTTCTTCACGGAGATGGACGCCCTGCAAGGAATGAGCAAAGCGGACTGCCTGGCCAGAGCAGTCGCCGCGCTGACCCCCGGTCTCGAAGCGACTCCGGTCTCCAAGAGGGTCGAAGACCTTCCGATGAGTGTTTTCAAGGAGCACGACCTCGTCTTCGGCTGTCTGGATAACTTCAACGCTCGCATCCACGCGAACGCCCATTCCCGCGCCGCCGGGAGGCCCTACCTGGACGGCGGGATGCAGGGGACGATCGGAAAGGTCTTCGTGTCGAATCCTCCCGACGGTCCATGCATGGAGTGCGCCTCCAACATCACCCATTCGAGGATCGCCGCGCTCAGATACTCCTGCACCGGCTCGTCCGTCAGCTTCTTCATGCCGCCCGTCCCCGCCGAGATCACGACGACCAGCATCATCGCCGCCATCGCGGTCAGGGAAGGCCTGCGCCTGCTCTCCCCGAAGGCTCCTCCCCTGGAGGGGCAGATGATCTACTACGACGGTCTGAAGAATTCGATGGATCTGATGGAAGTGGATGTCGACCCGAATTGCCCGAATCACGCGGCGTCGCGGGCACCCGGAACCGACTGAACGGCCTCCCTTTGGACTACAATTAGTAGTCACTATTTTTATACCCTAAATCGCTGGCGTACTCAGGTGATATGCCTGAGCATAGTCCTCAAGATCAAGAACGCCGAGACAGGCTCCACTCTAGACATGGAGCTTGAGCCGGAGAACACAGTGAACGAGATCATAGAGAGCGCCGCTTCGTTCTGGCACAAGGACCCCGGCGCCTATGTGCTCCGCCGAGGGAAGAAAGTCCTGGGCGGAGGGATATCGGTCAAGGACGCCCCCCTGATAACCGGCGACGTGCTTGAGCTGATACCCGACCCCGAAGGTGGATAGGCAGATGCCGCTGCCGCCGGAGGTCCTGCGGTCAAGACTGAAGAACGAGATCGAGGCGTGCCATCGACAGCTCCCC
>Ga0315281_10013493_pt1 | contig 11058 bp, 8 predicted proteins | sample YL17G07_0_MG_FD_204540 | JGI IMG/M metagenome (GOLD analysis project Ga0315281, IMG submission 204540) | Sediment microbial communities from Yellowstone Lake, YNP, Wyoming, USA - YL17G07_0 | ecosystem: Environmental > Aquatic > Freshwater > Lake > Sediment | place: USA: Wyoming | collected... | reverse complement strand
GGGGCCGATGTCGAAGAATTGAAAGACGCGATCCGGGGCGCGATTGGCAAGAAGCCTGAGCGGCATGAGTTCACCACGCAACCGGAAAAAGTAATTCGTTTTATGTCCTACACCGGAGGGTGATGTCCATCTAGTGTAGGTCGGCCTTCAGGCCGACATGTCGCCCTAAAGGGCGACCTACAACGGCTCCAGCAATCCGTTAGCGCCGGTTCATGGCGGAAAGCAGCCGGTCCTCAAGCTCGATGCGCAGTGCGATGTCCTCACCGAGACGCGACAAATCCTGCGAGAGCGAGTCCAGTTCCGTACAGTGGTCGCCGCAATCGTACTTGTCGTTGAAGTCGAGCGCGTTTTGCGTGCTCTGGGCAATGCGTTCGTAGATCTCGCCGGCGATGTCGGCAACTTCCTTGCGTCGCTCCTTGCCCTCAAGGATGCGCTCGTACAGGGCAAAATGCCCGGCGGCGACGTAGTCAACCAGAATCTGGCAAAACTCCTGAAGCAATTTTTGCACCGGCGAAATGGCGGTGTACGGTTCGACGCCGGCCAGCCGGCAGAAAGTGACCAGCATCTGGGTGCGCTCGGTTACCAGCTTGACGACCAAGTCCTGACTGCCTTGGCGACGTTCTTTGGCGGCGGAACTTTGTGTGCTCATCCCCTGCTCCTTGGCCTCTAATTTTTATATTTAACCTTCAGTCAGTATACGTGCCGCTTGGCGCTGATATCAATAAAGCTTTACCCGGCCCCCAAGCTCGTGGTCCGCATGCAGAAGAAACCATAACAAACTGAATCAGAAAGGCAAGCCCGGCGTGCGGCCTTTGAGGCCGCGCAACATCTTGGCCATGCCGCCTTTGCCCAGGCGCTTCATCATCGCCTGCATCTCCATGAATTGCTTGAGCAGGCGGTTGACGTCCTGCACTTGGGTTCCGGAACCGGAGGCAATCCGGCGCTTGCGGGAACCGCGGATGACGTCCGGCTTGTGGCGCTCGCCCGGGGTCATGGAGTTGATAATGGCCACGTTACGCCGCATCTGTTTCTCGCCCTGCGCCAGCTGGGTGGCGTCCGGCATTTTTCCACCGGCGGGCAGCTTGTCCATCAGGCTCGCCATGCCACCCATTTTTTCCATCTGCTGGAGTTGTGTGCGGAAATCGTCAAGATCGAAACCGCCGCCCTTGTTGATTTTCTTGGCCAGCTGTTGCGCCTGCTCCTGATCGATACTGCGCTGCGCCTGCTCGACCAGCGACAACACGTCACCCATCCCAAGGATACGCGACGCCAGGCGCTCGGGGTGAAACGGTTCGAGTGCGTCGATCTTCTCGCCGACACCCAGGAATTTGATCGGCTTGCCGGTAACAAAGCGCACCGACAGCGCCGCGCCGCCGCGCGCATCACCGTCGGTCTTGGTGAGGATCACGCCGGTGAGTGGCAGCGCCTCGCCGAAGGCCTTGGCGGTGTTCACCGCATCCTGGCCGGTCATGCTGTCCACCACAAACAGGGTCTCGACCGGATTGAGCACGGCATGCAAGGCGCGTATCTCGTCCATCATGGACGCGTCCACGTGCAGACGCCCGGCGGTGTCCACAATCAATACGTCCGCGCTGCTGACGCGCGCCTGCTCAAGCGCGGCGCGCGCGATGTCCACGGGTTTTTGTCCGGCGCTGCTCGGAAAAAATCCGGCGCCTGTCTGTGCGGCCAGCTTCTGGAGTTGGTCGATGGCCGCCGGACGATAAACGTCGGCGCTCACCAGCAGCACGGACTTTTTCTCGCGCTCGCGCAGGAAGCGCGCCAGCTTGGCGGCACTGGTGGTTTTGCCGGAACCCTGCAGGCCGGCCATCAGCACCACGGCCGGCGGGCGCACCGCAAGATCCAGACACTCGTTCTTCGCACCCATCAGGACGACCAGCGCGTCGTACACCACCTTGATAACGGCCTGTCCAGGCGTGAGACTGGCCAGCACTTCCTGACCGACTGCCTTGGTGCGCACACCGTCGATGAACGCCTTGACCACCGGCAGTGCCACGTCTGCCTCAAGTAACGCCATGCGAACTTCGCGCAGGGTGTCACTGATATTGGCTTCGCTGAGACGCGCCTCGCCGCGCAGGCGCTTGAGCGTGGCCCCCAGGCGGCTGGTCAGGTTCTCAAACATGGTTCAATGTCCAGTAGGCAAAAAAACTCAACGCAAAGACGCGAAGGCGCCAAGATAGGTCGATCCTACTCTGAAATTACTTTTCCTTCGCGTCTTTGCATTGGGCAGTTTCTTATAACTCAAACACCATCCCCACGCGCAGCGCCTGCGGCGGGTTGTTCGGAACATGGCCACGGATCTCGTTCATGATCGCTTCGTCTTCACCGGGCATGAGATGGGTGATGTACACCTGCGCCGTGCTTTTCAATTTCTTCAGTTCCTGCGCCAGCAGGCGCGGGCACAGATGTCCGGACAAACGACTCAAGGCTTCTTCTGCATCGATGAACGAGGTTTCGATAACCGCGTGACGCAGATCGGCGCAGGCATTAAGCGCTTGCCAATACGCCTCGGTGCTGCAGGTATCGCCGCTGAACGCGAAACTCGCGCGGCCATTACCGAGAAGATAAGCCACCGTCGGAACCGTGTGGTTGACCGGGATGCTGCGCAGCGTGCGTTCGCCGAGCGTGAAACTTTCGCCGGGCGCCAGGGTTTCGAAACGCAGATAGGGTTGCTGGCGCGACGGAATGGCCGTGAAGTCCGGCCACAGCGCATTGTTGAACACATGCTCGCGCAACACATCGAGAGTCGCGGCCTGGGCGTGCACGATGAGCGGCTTCGGCGCGCGCCGGCTGCCGACGCTATCCAGCAGAAACGGAATGCAGGCGACATGATCGAGGTGCGAGTGGGTGAGGAACACATGGTCAATGGCCGCCATCGCCTCCAGCGACAGGTCCGCCACGCCGGTGCCGGCATCGATCAGGACATCGCCGTCCACCAGCAGCGCCGTGGTGCGTGCGCCATTGCCGATACCGCCACTGCAGCCCAATATCCGGATACGCATCTTTAGTAAGGAAAGCACGCCTGCACAAGTATTGCCATACTAGTCTGTCCCGTTTTACCCTGCCCGGTTCCCCTTCATCGGCAGTTCAAGCTGTGCCATGATGCCATGCCAGCATCGGTGGCGGGTAACCCATGGCCAATCATTCCTAATATGACCAGCGCTCTGCTCACAATACCAGCCGTCGCACTTTACTTTGGGACCGCCGCTCTGCTGTGGCGCGGCCTGCAATCCGGCAACCCGGTGCGCGGAGGCGGCGCCCGCACCGGGCTGTTCGCGCTCGCCGCCGGGGCACTGGTTCTGCACGCCGCCCTGCTGTATGGCGACCTGTTTCAGGGTGGGCTCAACCTCGGCCTCACCAGCGCCGCCTCGCTTGTGGCCTGGGCGGTGGCACTGCTGTTTCTGGCCGCCGCACTGTTCCAGCCGGTTGAATCGCTCGGCGTCCTGATTCTGCCGGTGGCAGCGGCCACGCTGCTGCTCGAATGGCTGTGGCCCACGCGCCACCTTGCCCTTCCCGGCGCCAGCCCGGTGCAGGCAGCGCATATCGTCATTTCACTCATCGCCTATAGTCTTCTCAGCATCGCTGTGGTCCAGGGCCTGGTGCTTGGGCTGCAGGAACGCGCCCTGCATCGCCGTGCGGCCGGCGGCTTTCTGCGCAGCCTGCCACCACTCGAAACCATGGAGCACCTGTTGTTCCGCATGATCGCAGTCGGCTTCGTGCTGTTGACCCTCACCCTGGTGAGCGGCGTGTTCTTCTCCGAGGAACTGTTCGGCAAACCGCTACGCTTCACCCACCACATCGTACTGTCGATCATCGCCTGGGCGGTCTTCGGCGTGCTGCTCACCGGCCGCCGCCTGTACGGCTGGCGCGGGCGCACCGCCGTGCGCTGGACCTTGGCTGGCTTTACGCTGCTGGTACTTGGTTATTTCGGGAGCAAATTCGTAATCGAGATACTGCTCGGCCGTAGCACCTGACGTCGCCACGAAAACGCGCTAGAATCCACGGCCTCTGCAAGCCGCCTCACCGGTTTCAAAACCGCGCATACGAAGCACACAGATCGACACATGGAACAGATTACCCGGGCCCTGTACTGCAACCCCATCTGGTCCAGAATTTTTCCGTTCCTGCGCTGGTGGCCCCTGGTCACGCGCGACACCGTCAAAGCTGACCTGATCGCCGGCCTCACCGGCGCGGTGGTGGTGCTGCCGCAGGGGGTGGCGTTCGCCATGATCGCCGGGCTGCCACCGGTGTACGGTCTGTACACCGCCATGGTGCCGCCGATTATCGCCGCGCTGTTCGGCTCCTCGCGCCACCTGATCTCCGGCCCCACAACCGCCATCTCAATCGTGGTGTTCGCCACGGTCGCCAAGTTCGCTGAACCGGGCAGCGCCAAGTTCATCCAGATGGCGCTCACCCTCACCTTCCTCGCCGGTGTCTACCAGCTTGCACTGGGTCTGGCGCGCATGGGCGCACTGGTCAACTTCATTTCGCACTCGGTGGTGGTCGGCTTCACCGCCGGCGCCGCGGTGCTGATCGCCACCAGCCAGTTGAATCACTTCTTCGGCATACACATCCCGCCGGGCGAATCGTTCCTGCATACCTGGCGCGATATCTTCCAGCAGATTGACGTTGCCAACCTGTTCGTGACCGGCATTGCCGCCGTTACACTGGTGAGTCTGATTGTGCTCATGCGCCTCAAACCGCGTTGGCCGGTGATGTTGATTGCCATGGTCATCGGCAGCGTAGCGGCGCTACTGGTCGGCGATGTGGCGCACGGTATCCGGGTCGTGGGGCAACTGCCGCAGCAGCTGCCGCCGCTCAGCATGCCCGACCTGCACTTAGCCGCGATCAAACAGCTCGGCAGCGCGGCGCTGGCGATCGCCATGCTCGGCCTCGTCGAAGCGGTGTCGATCGCGCGCTCGGTGGCGTCCAAGTCCGGACAGCGCATCGATGGCAGCCAGGAGTTCGTCGGCCAGGGCCTGGCCAATGTCGCCGGCAGTTTTTTTTCGAGTTACGCCTCGTCCGGCTCCTTCACGCGCAGCGGCCTCAATTACACCGCCGGGGCCGTAACGCCACTGTCGGCGGTGTTCGCGGCACTGATGCTGGCGGTTGTCGTGTTGCTGGTAGCGCCGCTCGCGGCACACCTGCCGATCGCCGCCATGGCCGCGGTACTGCTGGTGGTGGCGTGGCGACTTATCGATTTTCATCACTTCAAGGTCATTCTCACCACCAGCAAACGCGAAAGCGCGGTGCTGTTGACCACCTTCTTCGCGACCCTGTTTGTGGAGCTCGAATTTGCGATCTACGTGGGCGTGATGCTGTCGCTCATCATTTATCTGATGCGCACCTCGCAACCGGCGGTAGTCGCGCGCGTGCCCGATCCCGCCAGCCCGAACCGGCATCTGGTGACCGACTCAAAGCTCCCTGAGTGCCCGCAACTCAAGATCGTGCGCATCGACGGCTCGCTGTATTTCGGCGCGGTCGACCACGTGCAGGAACAGCTGCACCTGCTCAACGAGCAGGGCCCACGGCAGAAGCACCTGCTGTTGATCGGCAACGGCATCAACTTCGTGGACCTCGCTGGCGCCGGGCTGCTGGCCGCCGAGGCCCGCACTCGCGTGGCGCGTGGCGGTGGCCTGTACCTGGTCAAGATCAAGGAAGAGGCCTGCAACACCCTGCGGCGCGGCGGCTTCCGCGATCTGATCGGCCCGGAAAACATCTTCCTCACCAAATCAGACGCAATCGAAACAGTCTTTCACAAACTCGATCCGCAGGTGTGTGCACGTTGCGACAAACGAATATTCCTTGAGTGTCAGAAGTTGCCGCCACCCAAACAGTCACCTGCCGCCTGATATCAAGACACTGAATCCGAGAATGAGCACGACACCCGACAACGCCTCAGCCCGAACCGGAAACCTTCTCCGCTCACCCTGGGCCCAGCGTGCCTTGCCCTTTCTCGCCTGGATCGGCGAGCTGCGCGACGGTAAAGTATTACGCGCCGATCTGCTCGCCGGTATCACCGTGGCGCTGGTGCTGATTCCGCAATCCATGGCGTATGCGCAGCTCGCCGGACTGCCAGCCTATTTCGGTCTTTACGCCGCATTTCTCCCACCGATGGTGGCGGCACTGTTCGGATCCTCGCGCCAGCTCGCCACCGGACCGGTGGCCGTGGTGTCGTTGCTCACCGCCGCCGCGCTCGAACCGATCGCCGCCAGCGGCAGCCCGGGTTACGTCGCCTATGCCATCACGCTGTCGCTGATCGTCGGCCTGTTCCAGCTCAGCCTCGGATTGCTGCGTCTCGGTGTGGTGGTGAACTTCCTGTCGCACCCGGTGATCGTCGGTTTCACTAACGCCGCGGCGATCATCATTGCCACCTCGCAGCTCGACAAGATCTTTGGCGTGCGCGCCGAAAAGGCCGCGCACCATTACGAGACCGTCTGGAACACGCTGGTCGCCGTGACCAGCCAGATTCACTGGCCGACATTTTTTATCGCCATCGGTGCGTTCACCATCATGATCGTGCTGCGGCGCGTAAACCCGCGTATTCCAAACGTCCTGATCGCGGTGGCGGTCACTACCATTCTGGCCTGGTTCATCCGCTTCGAGCGCCTGGAAACTGTGGCGCTCGAGCAGATCGAGAATGAGGCTGTACAGGAAGTGGTGCGCGACGAAATCATACTCAAACGCGAGATCCCGGAACTCGACAAATCCGTTGTTGCCGCCGAGACGAAGTATCGGGACACGCTGGCGCGCTTCGGCACCGACGACTCACGCAGCCTGCTGGCCCAGCATGCACTCGATACGCTCAAGCTCAAACGCGAGCGCCGCATCAAAACCGTCAAGGCGGATATCGAGGAGATCAAGAAGAATCGTTTTGAATACGTGCCCGGCCAAGGCGACGTCCCCGGCCTGTTCTATCTGCGCGGCCATGCACCCAACGATGCGATCATCGAGGGGCACAGCTGGCGTATACGCCGCGTCGAGGGCGATCGACTGGTGCTCAACGGCGGCGGCAATGTCGTCGGCAACATCCCCAAGGGGCTGCCCTCCTTCGCGCCGCCAAAGTTCGATCTCGGCGTTATCCTGCAACTGCTCTCGGCCGCGATCACCATCTCGCTGCTCGGCTTCATGGAGGCGATCTCGATCGCCAAGGCCATGGCCACCAAGACCCGCCAGCGCCTCGACGCCAACCAGGAGCTGATCGGCCAGGGCATCGGCAACATCCTCGGCAGCCTCACCCAGAGCTACCCGACTTCAGGATCGTTCTCGCGCTCGGCGGTGAATATCAGCGCCGGCGCCATTACCGGTTTCTCATCGGTCGTGACGACTGTGATTGTCGTGGTCACGCTGCTCTGGCTCACGCCGCTGCTCTATCACCTGCCGCAGGCGACGCTGGCCGCCGTCATCATGATGGCGGTTGTGGGCCTCATCAACGTCAAGGCCATCCGGCATGCCTGGCAGGCCAACCGACAGGACGGTATGGTCGCGATAGTAAGCTTTGCGCTCACCCTCGCTTTTGCCCCGCACCTCGACAAGGGCATCCTGATCGGCGCCGGCCTGGCGCTAATCCTGTATTTGTACCGCACCATGCAACCACGCGTGGCGCTGCTCGCCCGCCACCCGGACGGCACACTGCGTGACGCCGAGGTCTATGGCCTGCAAGTCTGCGCAAACATTTCCATGATCCGTTTCGACGGTTCGCTGTACTTCGCCAACACCAGCTATTTTGAAGACAAGGTGCTGGGACGGGTGGCGGCCAAGCCTGACCTGAAATATGTGATTGTGGTCGGCGACGGCATCAACCAGATCGACGCCTCGGGCGAGGATATGATCGCGACACTGGCCGAACGCCTGCGCTCCAACCACATCACCATCCTGTTTACCGGTCTCAAGAAGCAGGTACTGGACATGTTCGATCGTACCGGCCTTACCGGTAAAATCGGCGCTAACCATTTCTTTCGCACCGAAGATCAAGCCCTCGAACATGTGTGGCAGCAGCTTGGCAATGACCACGAAGCCGATTGCCCGCTGAATGTGGTCTGCCAGATCAAGCCGGCCGGCTGAGGCAGCCAATGCCGCCTGTTTTCGCAGCCGGCCGCACGCGTGCTAGCATGACGACTACTCCCGAACCGGAAGCCGCACCGTGGAAGCTATTCCGCTCAGCGCGCTGATCGGCGCCCTGTTTTTTCTCGTTTTGCTGTCCGCGTTCTTCTCGGCCGCCGAGATCAGCCTGGTCACGCTCAACCGCTATCGCCTGCGCCACCAGGCCGAAGCCGGCCATCGTGGTGCGCGCATCGCCGCCAAGCTGCTCGAGCGCCCCGACCGGCTGATCGGCGTCATCCTGCTCGGCAGCAACTCGGTCAACGCCCTGTTCTCGGCGCTCACCACCGTCACCGTCATCCGCGTGTGGGGCGAAAAGGAAAGCGCCATCGGCATCGCCACCGTCATCATCACGCTGGTGGTGTTGATCCTCACCGACCTCGCCCCCAAAACCCTCGCCGCGTTGCGCCCGGAACGCATCGCCTACCCCAGCGCCTTTGTGCTGCGGCCGCTGCTCAAACTCAGTTACCCGGTGGTGTGGGTGGTCAATGGAATTGCCAACGGTCTGTTGCGGCTGCTCGGTGTGCGCATACAGCCAGGCGCCGTGGAGAAACTTTCTGCCGAGGAGTTCAAAACCCTGGTGATGGAGGCCGGCGTGCTGATGTCCGAGATCCACTAGAACATGCTGCTCGCCATTCTCGAACTCGAGAAACTGTCGGTGGACGACGTGATGGTGCCGCGCGGCGAAATCGAAGGCATCGACCTGGAAGACGGCTGGGACGAGATTGCCGCCAAACTCGGCACCAGCCGCTACACACGCCTGCCGGTGTACCGCGGCAGCCTCGACGACATTACCGGACTGGTACACCTGCGCAAGGTGATGCGCCTCATGCACAGCGGCGCGTTCAGCCGCAACACCTTCATGCCACTGATCGTCGAGCCGTATTTCATCCCGCAGGGAACGCCGCTCAGCACGGCGCTGCTCAATTTTCGCGCCAACCGGCGGCGCATGGCGCTGGTGGTCGACGGCTACGGCGATATTCTCGGTCTCGTCACCCTGGAGGAAATCCTCGAAGAAATCGTCGGCGACTTCACCACGCCGGGAACGGCGCTCACCGAGGAAATCCAGCCGCAGGCGGACGGCAGCTTTCTGGTGCACGGCAGCGTTACCCTGCGCGACCTGAACCGCCGCCTCGACTGGGACCTGCCAACCACCGGCCCCAAGACTCTGAACGGCCTGATCACAGAATATCTCGAAGACCTGCCGGAACCCGGCACCAGCCTCAAACTGGACAGCTACCAGGTGGACGTGGTGCGCACGCGCGGCACCTCGGTGCAACTCGCGCGCGTCCGTCCCATGCCGCCCGAGCCGGAACCGAAAATCGACGCCTCACCAAGAATTGACAAAAAACAGCGAAAAACCTAGCATTTCGTCACCACGTTGTGGGGAACCTCTCAGCCTCTCGCGAGCCGGTCGGTATTAATTACCAATATTTCAGCCGCAGATGAACGCAGACAAAGACCGGAACCTTTCATGTTTTGATGTTTGTCAATTTGTGTTCATCTGCGTTCATCTGTGGCCAAAATAATTTACTAAGAGGCTAAACGCCGTTGGCACTGAACATTGCCTATCTGGCGGTGCTTGCCGCACTCGCCTCCGCGCTGATCGCGCTCGTTGCGTATCGCCGCCGTAGCGCCCTGATGCGCGCGCTGCCGTTTGTGTTGCTGGGTGTGAGCGGCGCGGTGGCGGTCATCGCCGGTGGCTGGGCGTTGCTCGATGGCCTCAAGCTCACTGAGCAGCTTGCGCTCGGCCTGCCGTGGATGCATTGGCACCTGCGCCTGGACGCGCTGTCTGGTTTCTTCTTTGCCATCGTTGGGTTGCTGCTGGTCGCGGTCAGCTTTTACGGCCCGGCCTACGTGCGCGAGTTCGAGGACAGCAAACAACCACTTTCGGTACTTGGTCTGTTCACCGGCCTGTTCGCCGCCGGCATGCTGCTGGTATTGCTGGCCGACGACGCGTTCGCGTTCATGGTGGCATGGGAACTCATGTCGGTATCGAGTTATTTCCTGGTCACGTACCAGCATCAAAACGCCGCCAACCGGCGCGCCGGTTTTCTGTATCTGCTCATGGCGCACGTCGGTGCACTGGCCATTCTGCTTGGCTTCGGCGTGCTGGCCAGCTTCGCCGATGGGAGCGAGGCGAGGGCCGCGGTGCAGGGATGCACCGGTTGCGGCTTCGGCGCCAATTTCACCTTCGATGCGATGCGCGCGACCACGCTCGCGCCGTTGTGGGCGTCGATCGCGTTTGCGCTCGCCTTCTTCGGCTTCGGCATGAAGGCCGGCCTGGTGCCGGTGCATGCCTGGCTGCCGGAGGCGCACCCGGTCGCGCCTTCGCACATCTCGGCACTCCTGAGCGGTGTGATGCTCAAAGTCGCGATCTACGGATTCATTCGCGTCAGCTACGATCTGGTCGGCAACATCCAGTGGCAGTGGGGGCTCGCGGTGTTGATCGTCGGCACCGCCTCGGCGCTGCTCGGTGTGTTGTACACACTCATGCAGAGCGACCTCAAACGCCTGCTGGCCTACTCGTCGGTTGAAAACATCGGCATCATTTTCATGGGCCTCGGGCTGTCGATGATTTTTCTCGGTACCGGCCACCCGGTGCTGGGCATTCTCGGCTTGATCGCCGCGCTCTATCACGTACTCAATCACGCGGTGTTCAAGGGCCTCTTGTTCCTCGGCGCCGGCGCGGTGTTGTACCGTACCCACGAACGCGATCTGGAACGTCTGGGCGGGCTCATCCACCGCATGCCGGTCACGGCGGCGCTGTTTCTGGTTGGCTGCATCAGCATCTCGGCGCTGCCGCCGTTCAACGGCTTCGTGTCCGAGTGGCTCATCTTCCAGACGGCGCTGCAGACGCCGAAACTGGAGAGCGGCGTGCTGCGCGCCGTGCTGCCGATCGCCGCCGCGTTGCTCGCGCTGACCGGCGCGCTCGCGGCG
>Ga0315281_10013491_pt1 | contig 11058 bp, 9 predicted proteins | sample YL17G07_0_MG_FD_204540 | JGI IMG/M metagenome (GOLD analysis project Ga0315281, IMG submission 204540) | Sediment microbial communities from Yellowstone Lake, YNP, Wyoming, USA - YL17G07_0 | ecosystem: Environmental > Aquatic > Freshwater > Lake > Sediment | place: USA: Wyoming | collected... | reverse complement strand
GCGGGGGACCCTTGTCTGAACCGATGGCGACGATGGAGAGTAAATTGCCCCCCTTGAGGATCCGCAACTTGACCGTGAAAGTCCCCATCATCCAAGGTGGGATGGGCGTGGGAGTATCCTGGGACCGGTTGGCGGGGGCGGTCGCCAGGGCCGGCGGCATGGGCACGGTGTCCAGCGCCGGCACCGGGTATTGGAATACCGACAAGGTGCGCCTGCTCAACGGCCGGCCGCTCAAGCCGGTCAACTTTCACAGCAGCGACAACTTGCAGGCGATCGTCAAGAGCGCCAAGGAGAAATCCGGGGGCAACGGGGCCGTCGGGGTCAATATCCTCTGCGCCCTGACCGACTACGAGCGCCAGGTGAAGGATTCCGTCGCGGCCGGGGCCCAGTACATCATCAGCGGCGCCGGTCTGCCGTTGCGGCTGCCGGAGTTCGCCGGCAATGCCGACGTGGCCTTGATCCCCATTGTCTCCTCCCCCCGGGTGGTGGATCTGCTGTGCAAGCGCTGGAAGCGCCAGGGCCGGCTGCCCGACGCGATCATCCTGGAGGGGCCCAAGTCCGGCGGCCACCAGGGCTACACCTACGAACAGTGCTTCGATCCGGCCTACCAGCTGGAGACCATGACTCCGGGCGTGCTGAAGGCCTGCAAGGCGTGGGGCAACATTCCCTTGATCGTCGCCGGAGGCATCTGGAATCACCAAGACATCCTGCGCTACCTGGACATGGGCTGCGCCGGCGTGCAGATGGCGACCCGCTTCATCGGGACGCATGAGTGCGACGCCCATCCGACCTTCAAGCAGGTCATCCTCCAGTCCAAGCAGGCGGACATCCGCCTGATCAAGTCGCCGGTGGGCTATCCGGCCCGGGGCATCGTGACCACGCCCCTGGTGGAAAGGGTGCTCTCGGGCAATCGGCCCAAGATCACCTGCATTTCCAACTGCGTGACCCCGTGCAACCATGGGCAGGAATCGAACAAGGTTGGCTACTGCATCGCCGATGCCCTGGGCGATGCGCAGCGGGGCCAGATGGAGACCGGCCTGTTCTTCTCCGGCTCCAACGGCTACCGGGTGACCCACCTCCAATCGGTGCAGGACGTGATGGAGAAGCTGACCGGCGTGCGGCAGGACGACGACACCTGGGAGGAGAATCCGGATTACGTGGAAATGCCCGAGACCACCCGCGCCGCCGCCCGAGCCCTCTGATCCCCCATGACCCACGGCCTGAGCCACTTTGATGCGCAGACCGGCCGCGCCCGGATGGTGGACGTGGGCGGAAAAGCCGCGACCGTGCGCACCGCCGTCGCCAAGGGATGCATCCGCGTGAGTCCGAATCTGGTGGCGGCGCTCAAGGCGGGCAATCTGGAAAAAGGGGACGCCTTCACGGTGGCCAAGACCGCGGGCATCCTCGCCGCCAAACAAACCGGCACCCTCATTCCAATGTGCCACCCCCTGCCGCTGGACGTCGTGCGGTTGGAGCTGGAGCTGGACGAGGCGCGGGGCGAGGTGCGGATCCAGGCCACCACCCGCACCGAGGCCAAGACCGGGGTGGAGATGGAGGCGCTGGTGGCCGTTTCCGTCGCCGCGCTGACCTTCTACGACATGTGCAAGGCCGTAGACAAGGGCATGGTAATTGAGGGCATCCACCTTGCGGAAAAGACGGGCGGCAAGAGCGGCCCGTATCGCCGGGTGCTCCCGTGAGGCCGGTCTCCCTGGCGGCGGACGGTCGTTGCCGCCGACCGCGCCGGTCCTCAGAGCGTGCTTAGGAGCGGCCCAACCCGATGGGATCCCTGACTCCCCTTCAGTTTCCGCCCGGCACGAGCCGGTACACCCAAGCCATGGCCAAGTGCCTGGTGCAGGCCAATGGCCAGGTGAGCGAGGCGCCGGACCGCTCCGTCGTCCACACGCTGGTGAATCTGGTGCAGGGGCGGATGCTGGAGTATCTCTCCGACCGCATCTGCCGCGACTACGGCATTGACGACGAGCATTCCAGGTTCCAGGTGATGACGGCGCTGCTGAGTGCCTTCAGCGACGAGTTCTTCGCCCTGTTCCGCTCCAAGATTGACTTCAGCCCCACCCTGGCCCTCAGCATCGCCCGCCGCATCATCCGCAAGGAAATCGAGCACGCCCCGACACCGCCCGCGGCAACCTCGAAGGACGACTCGGACCGGCTCTATCCGGCCATCTTCCGCAAGTACTTCGAGTACCGAAACCTTGCGGAATTGCAGCGCATGGTGGAGTCCGATGCGGAAATCGAGAAAATAATCCTGCTGGCCCGGTTGCGGCGCGAGGTGCAGGACTCGCAGCGCTACCAGAGGCTGGTCCAGATCCTGGAACAGGATCGCGAAGGCTTTTGCACGAGCTTCTTCATGGATTGTCTGCGCCACAACCGGCTGCAAAAGCTGATCGCGCTGGTGGAGTCGGGGGCGTGGGAGTCCGAGGTGAACGCCGTGCGCGAGCACATGGCCCATCTGCGCGGTGAGTAGTCCCCGCGGGCCACGGCCGGGCACCCGGGCGGGGCGGCGGGCAAAGGGATGGCGTCCCCGCCCGCCAGCAAGGATCGGTTGCCCATGAGCAGCCCACGCAAGGTCCTCGTCGCCCGGCCGGATCGGCTGGGGGATGTGCTGCTTTCCACCCCCGCCTTCGAGGTGCTGGCCCGCGCCGGCTCCGCGGTCACCGTGCTGGTGCGGGCGGAGGTCGCGCCGGTGATCCAAGGGCTGCCCTCCGTGCAAGGCGTCATCCTCTTCGACCCCTCCGGACGCCATGCCGGCCTGCGCGGACTGTTTGCGCTGGCGGCGGAGATTCGCGCCCACCGCTTCGACGCCGCCGTCGCGCTGCAAAGCCGCCGCGCCGTCGCCTGGGCCATTCGGCTCGCGGGGGTGCCGCTGCGGGCGGGGCCCCTGGGCAAGCCGCACTCGTTCCTGCTCTATAACCGGGGGCTGCGCCAGCACCGCTCCCGGGTGGAGATGCACGAGGCGGACTACAGCCTGCAACTGCTGGAGCGGTTGGGGGTGCCCCGCCCGGCGGAGCCGCCCGCGCCGCGGGCGCACGTGGCCCCCGCCGTGCGCGAGCAGGCGCGGCAATGGCTGGCGGAGCGGGGGTGGCGGCCCGGAACCGCCTTGGTGGCGGTGCATCCGGGGATGGGCGGCTCCGCGCTCAACTGGCCGGAGGCGCGCTACGCGGAAACGATCCGCGCGTTGCTGCGCGAGGGCCGGCAGGTGCTGGTCACGGCCGGCCCGGCGGAGGGCGCGCTGCTGGAGCGCATCGGCGCGGCGCTGGGGGATCTGCGTGGGCGGACGCTGTTCTACGGCGGAGCGGAGGCCCGGCCGATCGACTTCATGGCGGCGTTGCTGTCCTGGGTGGACCTGGTGATTGCCCCCAGCACCGGGCCGCTGCACCTGGCCGTTGCCATCGGCAAGCCCGTGGTCTGCTTTTACGCCCCGATCCGCGTGCAGAGCCGGGAGCGTTGGGGGCCGTATGGCGTGGACCCGGCCCGGGCGGCGGTGCTGGTGCCGCAGGTGGACTGCGGCCAGACCTTCTCCTGCCGGGGCGCGGCCTGTCCGCACTACCCTTGCATGGAGACCCTGACCGTGGAGCGGACCCTGGCGGAGGTGCGCCGTCTGTTGCCGCAAGGCTAACGTGTGGCCGCACCGCAACCGCGCGCGGCGGATTGTGTTACCGTGGATGCGATGCAGGGTCCCCCAGTGAGTCGCCGGAGGTCCCCCCCCCGTTGACCCAGGGTATGCGAGGTCTTCGAGTCTAACAGGTTGCGGAAAAACCAATTTTGAACTGGTATAACATAAGGAACCGCACAGCGTGGGCTTTCCATGGAGGAAGAGCGATGCGTGGACCGGATCATCAGCAGGCGGCAATGTTCAGCTATGTGGGTTTGGAGGAGCGGATTCCCGCCAGCCATCCCCTGCGGGCGATGCGTAGGATGGCGGACGAGGCGCTGCGAGGACTGAACGCGAAGTTCGATACGCTGTATGCGAAGGAGGGCCGCCCCTCGATTCCTCCAGAGCGGCTGCTGCGCGCGCTCCTGTTGCAGGCGTTGTACTCGCTGCGCAGCGAAATTCTGTTGATGGAGCAGTTGGACTTCGGGTTGCACTTTCGCTGGTTCGTGGGCTTGGGGCTCGACGATGCGGTGTGGGACGTGACGGTGTTCACCAAGAACCGCGACCGCTTGCTCAAGGGCGAGATTGCGCAGGCGTTCTTCGACCAGGTGCTGGCCCAGGCCCGCAGGGCCGATCTGTTGTCGGACGAGCATTTCACGGTGGATGGAACGCTGATCGAAGCCTGGGCCAGCCACAAGAGCTTCAAGCGCAAGGATGGATCGAGTCCGCCTCCCGCGGATGGGACGCGCAATCCGACGGTCAATTTCCACAAGGAACCGCGCGGCAACGAGACGCACCAGTCCACCAGCGATCCGGAAGCCCGGCTGTACCGCAAGTCGTCAAACACTCCCGCGCTGCTGTGCTACCAGGGGCACGTGCTGATGGAGAATCGCAACGGACTGACTGTCGGCGCCAAGCTTACGCTGGCCACCGGCACCGCCGAGCGGGAAAGTGCCAAAACGCTGGTACGCAAGGTTGCGGGAAGGCGCCGCATCACTGTCGGAGGCGACAAGGGGTACGACACTCAAGACTTCGTGCGAGGCCTGCGAGAGATGAATGCCACGCCCCATGTCGCCCAGAACACGAGCAACCGCCGGAGCGCCATTGACAGCCGTACCACCCGTCATGCGGGTTACGCCACGAGCCAGGTCAAACGCAAACGGATCGAGGAGGGATTCGGCTGGCTGAAGACCGTGGCGGTGCTGCGCAAGGCGCATCACCGCGGACAGAAGCTTGTCGAGTGGATGTTTGTCTTCCGCATGGCGGCCTACAACCTGGTGCGCATGCGCAATTTGGTGCCGGCGGGTTAGCAACACGGGCGGGCGTTTGCCTTTTGCACGAGAAAACGGCCTCCACGGCTCCTCGCAGAGCCAAGGAGGCCGCCTCAGCCCAGCGAACTCTGGCTCGATGACCGCGAAAAATCCGACGGCAACCCAACGTCCGGCGATTCCGTCGGGTTTTTCCGTAGCCTGCTAAGAGCCAATTGCTTCGCGCCGGGGGTCGGCGCGGAAATACTACATGGAGCATGCAAGTCATGGCGTCAGGTGCCGGTGCGCGGTTTCAATGGGACGATCCGTTCCTGCTGGAAGAACAATTGACGGCCGAAGAGCGGATGGTCCGCGATACGGCCCGCGAGTATGCCCAGGGGCGCCTCTTGCCGCGGGTGGTGGAGGCCTTCCGCGAGGAGAAGACCGACCCCGCCATCTTCCAGGAGCTGGGCGCCCTGGGCCTGCTCGGTCCCACCATCAAGGGCTATGGCTGCTCCGGCGTGAACTATGTCTCGTACGGCTTGATCGCGCGCGAGGTGGAGCGGGTGGATTCCGGCTATCGCTCCATGATGAGCGTGCAGTCCTCGCTGGTGATGCACCCCATCGAGGCATACGGCACGGAAGCGCAGCGCAAGAAGTACCTGCCCATGCTCGCCCAGGGGACATGGATCGGCTGCTTCGGCCTGACGGAGCCTGACCACGGTTCTGACCCCGGGGGCATGACGACGCGCGCCCGCAAGGTTGCCGGCGGCTACGTGCTTAACGGCACCAAGATGTGGATCAGCAACTCGCCCATCGCCGACGTCTTTATCGTGTGGGCCAAGACGGACGACGGCGTGATCCGCGGGTTCGTGCTGGACAAGGGAACCCAGGGCCTCTCCGCGCCCAAGATCCACGGCAAGCTGAGCCTGCGGGCGTCCATCACCGGTGAGATCGTGATGGACAACGTGGAAGTTCCGGAGGACGCGCTGCTGCCCAACGTCGAGGGGCTGAAAGGTCCGTTCGGATGCCTGAACAACGCGCGCTTCGGGATCGCCTGGGGGGCGCTGGGGGCGGCGGAGACCTGCTGGCACGCGGCCCGCACCTACACGCTGGAGCGCAAGCAGTTCGGGCGCCCCCTGGCCGCCAATCAACTGATCCAGCTGAAGCTGGCCAACATGCAGACCGAGATCTCGGTGGGCTTGCAGGCCTGCCTGCGGGTGGCGCGACTGAAGGACGAGGGCAAGGCGGCTCCCGAGATGATCTCCCTGGTCAAGCGCAACTCCTGCGGCAAGGCCCTGGAGATCGCCCGGCTTGCCCGCGACATGCACGGCGGCAACGGCATTCACGAGGAGTTCCACGTGATGCGCCACCTGATGAACCTTGAGACTGTCAACACGTATGAGGGGACGCACGACATCCACGGCCTGATCCTGGGCCGCGCCCAGACCGGCATCCAGGCCTTCATGCCCTGAGCCTTCCGGAGCTTCTTCCCTGCCCCCCGGCCACGCTGGCGGCAGCGTATCCCGCCGGCGCCGGGGGCTGACCTTGCCGATCACCGAGTGGAAATGACTCGACCCGAAACCGAGAACCTGAACGTCGTTGCCTTCGAGCGCATGCCCTCGCCCCGCGAGATGCATCTCCGCGTGCCCCTGAGCGAAGCCGCCGCGCGGGTGGTGGCCGAGGCCCGCCGCACGCTGACCCGCATCCTGGATCGCCAGGACCCGCGCCTGATGGTGATCGTCGGCCCCTGCTCCATCCACGATCCCGTCGCGGGGCTGGACTACGCGCGCCGCCTGCGCGCGCTGGCGGACGAGGTGCGTGATTGCCTGTATCTGGTGATGCGCGTGTACTTCGAGAAGCCCCGCTCCGTGACCGGCTGGAAGGGCTTCATCAACGACCCGCGCATGGACGACTCCTTCCACGTGGAGGAGGGCATGGAACGGGCGCGCCGGTTCCTGGCCGATATCGTGGAACTGGGCCTTCCGGCCGGGACCGAGGCGCTGGACCCGATTGCGCCGCAGTACCTGGGGGACTTGATTGCCTGGTACGCCATCGGGGCGCGCACCAGCGAGTCCCAGACCCACCGCGAAATGGCCAGCGGACTCTCGGCCCCCGTCGGCTTCAAGAACGGCACGGACGGCGACGTCCAGACGGCCATCAATGCCATCGGCTCGGCCGCGCGGCCCCACAGCTTCCTGGGCATTAATCTGGATGGCGGGGCGGCGATCGTGCGGACGCGAGGCAACCGCCTGGGCCACGTCGTGCTCCGCGGCGGGCCCAGTCCCAATTACGACACGGCCCACGTGGCGCTCGTGGAGGCGGCCCTGGCAAAGGCGGGACTGGCCGCCAACATCGTCAGCGACTGCTCGCACGCCAACTCATTCAAGAAACCCGAGCTGCAACCGCTGGTGTTCCGGGATTGCATCCACCAGATCCTCGAGGGCAATCGCTCCATCGTGGGGATGATGTTGGAGAGCAACCTCGTGGCGGGCAATCAACCCATCCCGGCGGACCTCTCCCAGCTGGTCTACGGCTGTTCGGTAACGGACGCCTGCCTGGATTGGGAAACGACGGCGGCGCTGCTCCGGGAGACGGCCCGACAAGTGGGCCCCGCCCTGGTGGCGCGCACCCCGCCAGCGCAGGGGCCGCGGGAGGCACGGCAGGCAACCCCTGCCCGGTAAGCTCCTCATACCAATAGACAATACGATTGCCTGGCCGGCGGAGCCCGGCGCTGGGGCACGGAGCGTGCCGCAAGCGTCCCCCGCGGGCCAGGGCCGGAGGCCAGAATCCGCTTGACTCCGATAGGGAACCTGACGCAGGGTTTCAAGGTTTCTAGGGTATACGTACCATCTCGCCGGTGCCCGGCGTGGGTGCGCGGAGGGGCGGTCGGCAGTTCGGCAAAGCCACGTCTTGTATGGAGAAGCCAGATGTCCTTCGAAACTCTCGATGTCTCCTCCCCGGAGCAAATCGTGTGGATTCGCGCGGCGGCCGGTCCGCAAGCGTCCCATTCCAGTTCCGCCACGGCGGGCATTTGCGGTCCGGAATCGCTGGCCGTTGGCCCCGCCGCGGCGGCGATGCGGTTGATGGAAGTGCGCGCGGACGCGGGCGGCCGCTCCGCCTCGGCCAGCCCGGTCGTGTTGCTGATGCCCGTGCTCCGGTAGACTCCGCCCCCGTAAGACAGAATCCTGTGTCGGGATAGGCACAGGCGCGCGGCAACGCGGTGGGGCCGGCGCTGCCGGCCAGGGAGGTGCCCGCCGGCAAGGCCGCTTTGGTCCTGTGCCCCGGGTGCCCCATGCCGGAACAGCCCACATCCTCCAGCTTCGACGCCGACCTCCGGGCCGCCCAGGACTTGCATCTGCAGGGCCGGCTCGGGGAGGCGGAAGCCGCCTACGCGGCCCTGCTCAATCGCGACTTCGATCACCCTGGACTGCTCTATCTGCTGGGTACGCTCAGCTTGCAGCAAGGCCGGCACGGCCTGGCCGCCCACTTGCTGCGCGCCGCGGTTGCACAAGACCCGCTCCGCGCGGAGGCCCACGCCAACCTGGGCACGGCGTACTTCCGCGCGCAGCGGCACGAGGAGGCCCTGCGGAGCTACGCGCAGGCCCACCGGCTGGATCCCCGCCACGCGGGCGTGCTGGCCAACCTGGCGGCGCTGCTTGTGAACGAGGGCGTGCCGGAGCGCGCCCTGGAGTATGCCCAGGCCGCCCTGGCGCTGGAGCCCGGCTGCGCGCCCGCCCACTGGAACGCCGCCCTGGCCCTGCTGGAGCTGGCCCGCTGGCCGGAGGGCTGGCGGGAGTTCGAGTGGGGCTTTGCCACCGGCGACCGCCTGCGGCGCAATTACTCCGCCGGCCAGGATACGCCGGACTGGGACGGCGCGCCGGGACGGACGGTGGTCGTCCAGGGCGAGATGGGGATCGGCGACGAGGTGCTCTTCGCCTCCTGCCTGCCGGACCTGGTGCGGGTCTGCCGCCAGGTGATCTTCGACTGCCATCCGCGGCTGGAGCCGCTGTTCCGGCGCTCCTTTCCCGGCGTGACCCTCCACGGCACCCGCAAGGACGAGTACATCGCCTGGTCCGCGCAGCTGGCCATTGACGCGCGGGTGGCGATCGGTTCCCTGCCGGGGCGCTTCCGCCTGAGCGCGGGGGACTTCCCCGGCCAGGCCTATCTGCGCGCCGACCCCCGGCGGGTGGATCACTACCGCGCGCGGCTGGCGGCCCTCCCGGGCGGCGGCCCGGCGGTTGCGGTGGCCTGGGCCGGCGGCACGCCCACCACCCGCGCCGACCTGCGCACCGTCCCGCTGGCCCTTTGGAGCGGCCTGTTGGCGGAGCCGGCGCGCTTCGTCAGCCTCCAGTACACGCCGGACGCCGCGCCCCAGGCTGCCGCGCAGGGCATTGCCCACTGGCAGGAGGCGGTGGACGATCTGGATGAGATGGCCGCGCTGATCGCCGCGTGCGACGTGGTGATCTCGGTCTGCCAGTCGGCCGTGCACCTGGCCGGCGCCCTCGGCGTACCGTGCTGGTGTCTGGTGCCCTCCAAGCCCGCCTGGCGCTACGGCGTTTCCGGGGAGTCCATGCCATGGTACGCTTCCGTGCGGCTCTTCCGCCAAGGCGCCGGCGAGGCCTGGGCCGCCGTCCTGGGCCGGGTCGGCGTGGAGCTGAGCCGCCTGTGCGGCACTTGGAGCGGCCAGGGTCCGCTCGGCGCCGCCGCGCCAAGGCCCTGCACCTGACCCGCCATGGACATCTTCATCGGCTACGATCCGCGCGAGGAGCACCTGTTCCAGGTGTGCCGCTATTCGCTCGTGCGCCGGGCTTCCCAGCCGCTGGAGATCCGGCCCCTGGGGATGCCGCCGGGGCTCTATTCCCGCACCTGGCACGAGGGTCCGGGCGGCCAGCGCATTGACGATGCGGACGGCCGTCCCTTTTCCACCGACTTCTCCTTCTCCCGCTTCCTGGTCCCGGCGCTGATGGACTATTCCGGCTGGGCGCTGTTCTGCGACTGCGACTTCCTGTTCCTGGCGGATGTGGCCGAGCTGTTCGCCCTGCGCGATGCCAGCCGGGCCGTGCAATGCGTGCAGCACCGGCACCGCCCGCGCCACACGCAAAAGAAGGAGGGCGTGGCGCAAACCCGCTACCCGCGCAAGAACTGGTCGTCGCTCGTGCTTTGGAACTGCGGGCACCCGGCCCACCGGGCGCTCACGCCGGCGGAGGTGAACTCGCGCCCGGGCGGCTGGCTGCACGGGTTCGGCTGGCTGGAGGACGGCCTGATCGGCGGCCTGCCGGAGGCGTGGAACTGGCTCAGCGGCTGGTCGCCGGAGACCACCGCGCCCAAGGCCGTGCATTACACGGAAGGCGGGCCCTGGCTGGCCAAGTACCGCGGCGTGCCCTATGCGGACGCCTGGCTGAGCGAACGCGCGCGCATGGAGCAGGACCCCGGCCCTACTTCCGCCACAGATGCAGCAGCGCCACGCCCCCCAGGGCCAACAGACCCCCAGCCAGGCTGAGCGCGCCGGGAATCTCCCCCAGCCAGAGGTAGGCGATCAACAGCGCCAGCGCCGGCATCGCATACAGGGCGCTGGTCACTTGCGCGGTCGTGGCGCGTCCCAGGGCGAACAACCAGAGGACCAAGGCGATGGCCAGGGGGAACACGCCCAGATAGGCCCCCACCGCGGTCGCGCTGGCGGGCGCCGCGCGCAACGCGGCGGGCAGGCCCCAGGCGAACGGCGTCAGCCAGAGCGTCGCGCACCAGACGGAGTAGCAGGTGATCCGCAGGGCGCTGTACCGGGCGAGATAGGGCCGCTGGAACACGTAGTAGACCGACTGGCACAGCGCGCTGAGGACGACCAACCCGGCGCCGGGGTTGACGCGCAGCCCCTGGCCCTCGCCCAGGGCGATCAGCGCCATCCCGGCGAAGCTCACGCCGATGCCCAGCCAGCCCCTGCCGGCCAACCGCTCGCCGAAGAATGCGCGCGCCAGCAGGATCGAGAAGATGGGGATGGTCCCCACCAGAAAGCTCCCGGCCCCGGCGCTGACCGACCGCAGGCCCAGAATCAGCGTCAAGTTGCCGCCGCCGATGCCGACCAGGCCGAAGGCCAGAAAGATTGGCCAGTCCCGCCATGCCGGAAGCGGCAACCGCACCGCCGTGGCGTAGAGCCCCAGCACCAGCGAGGCGCACAGCAGGCGCAGCAGGGTCAGCGTCGCG
>Ga0315281_10013490_pt1 | contig 11058 bp, 11 predicted proteins | sample YL17G07_0_MG_FD_204540 | JGI IMG/M metagenome (GOLD analysis project Ga0315281, IMG submission 204540) | Sediment microbial communities from Yellowstone Lake, YNP, Wyoming, USA - YL17G07_0 | ecosystem: Environmental > Aquatic > Freshwater > Lake > Sediment | place: USA: Wyoming | collected... | reverse complement strand
AAACACAAGCTGCACGAACAGATATCAGACCAGGAAGAAAGCCTCGCGCTAAACTTCAAAAAAGATGATAACGTCGCGGAAATATTACAATTATCATTCACCAAACTCCTCAAAGACATTGTCACAAAACAAGCAAACGCTTTGCGAATGGTAAAAGTGCCTTTAGTAACAGCATTCCAAAAAGCGATACCAATCGCAAGGTTCGAAGCAACAGACAGAGCACTGCGCATAATGCCACTTTTACAAAAAGGGCTTTCTGGAGAAGAGCTCTGGCACGCGCTAACACCCAAAGTCAAAACAGAATACTCAATCCAAAGCAAAAAACTAGGACTGAAAGGCAGAATAGACCGCCTAGAACTTTACGAAACAGGAATAATCCCGGTAGAGCTCAAAAGCGGAAATCCCCCACAGGAAGGAGTCTGGGACGGGCATAGAATACAAGCGGCAGCATACGCACTAATGCTAGAAGACATCTTTTCCACTACAGTGCCAGAAGCAATAGTGCAGTACGTAGACCACAACCTGCGAAGGCAAGTAGTGCTAAACCCGTTCATGAAGGACAACATCATAGAAACCACCGCAAAAGTGATAAATTGCCTTGAAACCAAAGAACTGCCAGAAGGGTGCGGAAGAGAAAACTGCCAGGCTTGCGCTCACAAGGTTTTCGTCCAGAGCCAGTTATAAAGGGCACACAGAAACCTTTAAATACAATCTCACTCTCGGAAGTGTTATCATTCAAGAAAGGTGATGCGCATGGTTGACGATCAAAAAAAGTTCTCAAAACAACTCATTGGAAAGACAGTTGTAAGCAAAAGCGGCAAGCGATTTGGAGAAGTAGGAGACATAGCGTTTGAAACCAAATCAGGCGAGCTAATACACGTCGTTCTCAAAAACCCAACACAATACACAGAAAAACTCGAGTTGGAAAAGGGCAAGTCAGGAGAACTATTAATCCCATTCAGCGCAGTAATCGCAATGGGCGACTTCCTAGTCATTTCTGAAGAAGACATTGTTTAGTTCTCAGCTACAATAATCTTTTTATAGCGACAGGCGAGTTACACAACTATGGGGGACGAATCAACAATCTGGACAGAGAAATACCGCCCTAAAACGTTCAAAGACTTGAAAGGGCAGGAAGAAATTGTAGCAAAACTAGAAGCATTCGCAAAACAAAAAAACCTTCCACACCTATTATTCTCAGGACCAGCAGGAGTAGGAAAAAGCACGCTAGCACTAGTGCTCGCAAGAGCATTCTTTGGAGAATCGTACAGAGAAAACTTCCTAGAACTGAACGCAAGCGACGAAAGAGGAATAGATGTAGTAAGAGTCAAAGTAAAAGATTTTGCGCGAACAAAAGCACTTGGCAACGTACCTTTCAAAATAATATTCCTAGACGAATGCGACGCGCTAACAAAAGAAGCGCAGCAAGCGCTCAGAAGAACAATGGAAAACCACACCAGCACATGCAGGTTTGTATTAGCCGCAAATTACAGCAGCAAGATAATCGACCCGATACAAAGCAGATGCGCAGTATTCAGATTCAAGCCATTAGCAAAAGAGCACGTTCTAGAACTCATCGACCACGTGGCAAAAGGCGAAAAACTTGAAATGGACATAAAAGCAAAAGAAGCGCTCGCCACAGTGGCAGAAGGAGACTTAAGACGAGTTGTCAACATACTACAAAGCTGCGCGGCAGTAGCCAAGAACATAACGCCCGAAGTCATCTATTCACTCGCTTCAGTAGCAGAGCCAAAAGAAGTCAAAGAAGTACTTGTAACAGCGCTAAAAGGAGACTTTGTCAAAGCAAGAGAGAAATTGCTTGACGTCATGCTGCGCTACGGACTATCCGGACTTGACGCAATCAAACAAATACAAAGCGAAATATGGAATTTAGAAATAGACGGCAGGAAAAAAGTCACTCTCATCGACAAATGCGGAGAAACAGAATTCAGGCTAGTAGAAGGCTCAGATGAATTCGTGCAATTAGAAGCGTTATTGGCGCAGTTTGTTCTTGCCGGCGCTTAATTCGTTGTTCCTTCGCCAGAACTCTTAACAGTCAAAGTTGTCTGAATAGTCTGCTCGTAATCATACACCGCTTCAAGCGTCACAATCTGCTCGAAGTCAGAACGCGAAGAAATTGTCTGCGAGCAAGAAATAATCTTTGAGCCCCCATACAACGTGACAAATCCCTCAGCGCCATTCGCAGTATTGTCCAAACCAGTGCACGACAATCCGCTAAGACCAGTATCAACAGAAACAAATATCCTGTCCTCGTTCTTTCTCTCAGCCTTATCACAGAACGTGCTTCTCTGATAAACACTGCCACCGCCAGCGTTAGTAACTTCAAACGTAAACCCGATCTTATCCTTCGCCCGAGTGCTTTCCTTGAAATTCGCTATCTGCACAGGAGCGCCGCTATTGTAAACAGGCTTGTCCTCATTCAGCTCACAAATACCGCCAACTCTAGGAGTGAGCAAGTTCTCACGAACGCACAACTTGCTGACAGTCTTCGTGCGGTAAAGATAACAGACATCAGCCCTTATCGGGAATTGGGCAGTAGCTCCAGAAATCACAGGAACGTGGTTTAAGCCAGTAAACTCAACAAAAACAGGAGGGCCGGGCAAGACATTCGCCTGAGGGTCCTTGCGCATCTCAATCGCGTCATCCGGCGCAGCCAAAATAAGATTCGCTTCTGTCTTAGAAAACTCTGAAGGATTAACGCCTGAAATTTTAACCTTAACATTATCTTTCGCAACAAGAGACTCGCCCTTATTCTCCAATTTCACAATGATGTCAAACGGGTCGCGGCCGCCATCAAAAACTTCCTTCCTAAAATCCTGAAAATCAAGAGACAAGCCCTGAGTGCCGCCAAGAAAAGGACTCTCCAAATTAACCTGCTTCTTCGCGCCCGATGTGCACGCAACTACAAGAAGTGCCAACATCAGCAAAACAATGGATCGCCTCATTTTTACATTCAACTCTTCTCTTTATTAATAAACATCGGAATGTCGCGGATAGCTTACGTATGGCGCCATTCCGAATGTGCTCAAGAACCATTCCGGTATATAAAAACTTATTGATAGTTCTTGACACCTTACGAAATAGGCCTAATCTCAATATTTGTCGAAATACTTTGACGGTAACCATAACCAAGCACGATGTTCAACGGCGTAATGTACGGCGCGTTGCCCAAAAGATCAGAAGTCTCACAGAACAATGACGCCTGACCATTCGTCAAGCGAATATGCCCGTCATTGTCAAGAGGCTTGCAAGACGTTGTAATAGACTGGCCCGAAACGGACGCGTCTAAAAGCTGGACAAAGTCAATCTCATTAAAAGACAATCCGGGATTGTAAGGGTTGCATTTCTGAAGATATTGAGGACCGGCCTTGAAAACATCCCCGCCACCAGTATTTTGAATGTTAATCTTGAACCTGGTCTTACCAGGAGACGGCTGAACTTCAACATTAGTAATCGCGATAGGCGCGCCCTGGCTGCCAAGAGAAACAGCGCTCGGAGTGCAAACACGCTGAACGCTTGTAGGAGCGTAAGGATTGGGATCAATGCAAACCTGCGCGCTAGCGACAGTCTCGTAATGATAACAGGCAGTAGCCAGAATAGTCGGAGCGTACTTGTCAATCCTTCTGCCAGACAAAGAAGCAATGGTCGCGGTAAAGCTCACAGTGTCAATACCGCCCTGCGGCATAAACGGACCACGACCATCAAGAGCAGGCATAGGCTTTCCATAAGTGCTAATACCTGTGATAATTGTAGGGTCGAAACCAGAAAGATAAATCGCGTCAGGAGATTGAAGAGTACTAGTTCCAAGATTCTCAATTTGAATCATAACATTAAACGGCTCGCGGTCAAATAATTTTGGAGGAGGAAGGTTAGGAATAAAAGTCATGCGCAAGCCCTGCGTGCCAGTCCTAAAGTCGATAGGCTGAGGCTGAGTGGTTGACGTCTTAGCGCACGCCATAAGAACTAATAAAAGGAACACTGCCGACACGCTCTTTTTCATAACCATCATTCCAATCACAACCTTATAAATACTTTTTGGTTACTTAACACTACAATCTATCCGTCCGGGCAAACGTTTAATCGTCACAGGCATATTTACCGTGTTGATATAACCATAATCAAGCTTAATAGACAAAACTGAAGAGAACGTTCCCTGAGCAAGACCGTATGGCAACTCACTCGTGCAGCCAATCTCAGTATCGGCATTCGGGTCTAAAGTAAAAAACCCGGGTTTGCAAACAAGCTTAACACCTTGCAATTCCGCTTCCAGATCAACAATGCCAGTAAACTCTCCAGCACCGCCACTACAAGCGGCTTCCGCCAATACTTTATTGCCGAAAACCGTGCCAACGCCAAGATTTCTGAGCTTGATGATAAATCCCGGTTGGACCTGATCGCCTGTCGGCGTCATAATTGGCTCGACAGACGTCACGGCAACAGGCGCGCCCTGACCGCCTGAAAGAGAGACGAGATGAGCATTACAAATCTTATTCTTGTTAATATTACGAACATCAGGGTCAATGCAAACAGGCACGCTCGCCAAAGTTTCATAATCATAACACGCCTGGAAAATAACAGGAGTCTGGCGGGACTGAGCAGCGCCCTCAAGCGGAGAACTCGCCACCTTCAAAACAACCTGATTATACTCGCCAACAGGATTAATCAAAGACCTGCCCTTCAGCAGCGGGAATTTGCCGTTCTTAGCTGATAAAGGCTTCATTATATTCTCCTCAAAAATAAAATTGTAAGAGCCTTGCGCATCAGAAGCTCCCGCGTTTTTCAATCCAACAACAATATCAGATTCCTGACACATAAAAATATCAGGCAAACTCGGAACAGAAACCTCAACAGCAGAAGTACCCGTATTTATTTCAGGCAACTGAGGAATCTTAGTTTGAGAAGCAAACTGGCAGGCGGCAAGCAGCAATAAGATTAAAAAAAACTTTTTCATTTCGCCTCTCTGACAGTAACATCGGCAGTACTCTTAATTTTGTAAGTATACTTAGCTTTCACGTTAACACTCCTCACCGCAAGAGGGGCCTTCGCCATTATAGTTGCGGGATCCGCCACAGTTGTCTGCACGCGCATAGTCCTGGGCATTTCGATTTTTCCAGGGAATAGTTTTCTTAAAGCATCCTTGTTCACAGCGCATATTGTTTTTTCGGGTGTTAATGGCGGTTTAGGTTCGGCCTCGCACGAAATTCCAGCCGAATAACCATCAATGCTGTTAATAGACATGCCAGGGGGAACGTCAATCTCCAGCTCGTTCACGCTTGTAAACTCTCCCTGAAGCCAGCCCTGATTCTTGTCAAACGTGATACTGAACGCGGGACCAGGACAACCAGTTGAACATTCCGTTTCAGAAAGCAACGGAACCGGCTGCTGTCCAAAACCAATGCCAACATACAACGGACCGCCTGAATACACCGCAACAGGATTCTTATCAGTTATCTTAAACTGGTCAAGCGGATTAGCATCAGAACTCTGCTGCTGTTTTTTATAAGCGCGAATGGCTTCTTGAGGCATAAAATAACTTTTCAGGAAAGAATCCGTAGGAAAGTCAAACGTCGCTTCCAAAACAATAGTTTTGGCGCCTTGGCCTTGCAAGTTCGAGGCAGGAATCTCACAATCCAAAGTCGCCAATTCATTAGGATTAACAGTTATGGTGTTATCTTTAATGCCCTGCATCTTAATGACGCCCTTGCCCAGTTCTTTGTTACCTTCCTGGTAACAATGCAATTCGACTTTCAAATCATCCTTTCCAAAAGAAGTTGTTTTCAAGGTGGCGAATACGTCAGCCATTCCATCCGGCTGAACCGTCTTGGAAGTAACGCCGACATTCGTCAAAAACACGCCCAAAGGCTTAGTGCTCTGCTCTTCAACGCCAAGCTCGTAAGAAGTAGTGGCTGAGTAAAAGCTCTGCTGGGCAAGATGAACCGCTTCCTGTCCGCCTGAAACAATTTTCTGATACCCGCTAACCCACGCCGCGTGCTGACCTTCAGCAGCAATTCCACAAGGGCTGTCGGGCCGGCAGATAAAAGTCCAAAAAGTTGTAAAAAACAGCAGATAAAAAAACAAAACATTCAATATCAGCATTGACCATCCCAATTTCTTCCCTTTAGTGCTGTCCGCGGCGAACACCAAAGCAACGTACGCAATCATCAAAATCGTGGTAAGAATGTTAGGCCACGCCCAGCCAATCCATTGCTGAAACCAAGAAGACAGGAAAAAAATCCCTAAACCGCCAAAAATCAAAATGATTAAAGCAAAAAACTTCTCGACTTTCTCAGGCCAAGTGGCAAAAAGAATAAGGAGAACAGTCAAAAAAACAGTTATGGTAAAATTCAAGCCAGTCAACAAGCCAAGCGAGCTCAAAGAAACGTAAGAGATAATCCCGAACACGGCGAAAAAACCCTGCTTAGGCCAGACTCTGACAACCGCGGCAAGAAAACCAAAAACAACCGCCCAAATCGCGTACTGGCGAAAGCCATAATTGCTCAAAAGAAAATAAGTAAGAAAGCCAACAATCAGGAAAAGACCGGCTTGAGCAAAAGGATACTGCGTTCTGCCGCCGCCCACGCGTGGAGCGTATTCTTCGCGAGCGGGAGCCGCCGAAACAGCCGCAGCACCCGCAATAGCCGCGCCGCCAGCAACCTTAACACCTGCAGGCACTTTTTTGAGTTTCTGAGCCAAGCCAACAAGAAAACCAGAGCCGGGGGCGACAACATTCGCGCCCCACCTCTTCATAGTATCCGTGAATCCCATCTTACTCAGCGCGGACTTCCAGTTTGGTGACAGAAAGCTCAGTCAACGGCTGAATCTCAATATAGTTGTTGCCTTCGCGCACAACATTGCTGACATCACGATTGAAAACAGGGTCTTTCTGGTCAATAACATCGAACTTGCCATTAATGTTAATCCTTGCGCTTTTCGCCCTGCCGTCATCAACAAACTCGACGTGCAAGATTATGTGATTTTTCTTGTCAAGAATCGCGTTGTATAAACTGCTCTTGACATTAAAGTAGTCAACAAACGCCTTAATAGGCGTTATCAAAGTCCTAACTCTCACCTGCTCAATCCTATAGCTTCCCTGAGAAATCTTAAAGATCAAAGTGTTCTTGCCCGCGCGCAAATCCTCGCCGTACAACTCCTGCCTGTTCAAACTGTCACAAGCGGGAACTGAACTCGAAACAATTTTGCCGTTCAGCGAAATCGTCATCGTACCGACAGCCGCCTGCTCGCAAATAGGATAAAAGTCAAGATAACTTGACTGGAAATTATCAAGCTCTACCTGAGAAATGCTGAACGTGTTGGTAGACATCTGCTTGTTCAAATCAGTAATATCGCCTATAACTTTCACATCCGAAAGAGAGAATTTCCTGCTCTGGAAAAAGCCGCCTTTAACGGAGAATTCCAAAGTGTTCAACGATTTCAATAAATTCTTTGAAAGGAAAACAGGAGCGGGATTCTGCGTGGCAATTGCGGACTCAAAAATAGGCTCGCCATTCAGCGTAATGTAAAGAGTGCCCTTCCTGACAGGAGCCTGAAAACCCAGTACGACATTCTCAGTGTTGTCCAAATCAGGCAAGGCAAAAGTAAACGTTTTCGTAACCTCTCCAAACCAGCCCTTATTAATCGCAAAAGGATTTTCCTGCCCAAGCACTTGAGCGTTACGCGTTTCAACAAGATACAAATTCGGCAAAGGATGGTCAAATTGATTCCGAGCGACAAAAGAAAGCCTGCCAACAGGAACGGTCAGCAAAACACCCGGCATTCCCGCCTGCCCTTCAGCAGTTGCGTTTTCTCCTTCAAGCAAAGCCTTTCTTGACTCTGGAGGCAGGAATATTATGTAGAAAATGAATATGAGCGTGATAAATCCAATGAGTGTGGCAGCTGGCGCTCCAGTCTGAATTTTCTCTCCACGCTTATTCATATCATCACCTGCTTTTCAGTTCAAAACTACGCTGGAAACTATATAAACGTTTCTAATGTCAGAACGCAAAAATATAGTGGAAATAGTGCGTTCTGCCAGAATGCCAAAGAGCGCGATTTTTAGCTCTTTGGCATAATAGTATTTAGCATAAAGTTTATATACCTTTTACCATTGATAAGGAGTAATTGGAGGGGTTTTATATGAAGAAAATATTGGCTCTGGCGATTGCAGCATTATTCGTGATTCCAGCGGCATTGGCATACCAAAGCTTTGGAAATTACGACTATTCATACAATAAAGATTATTCGTACGTCAACTATCACGAAAGCGAAGACGTACACAGAAACTATGACCGCTGCGGATATTACGACTACGGCTATTACGGCTCCACCTGCAGTTCAAACGACAACTATGACTACCATAGAAGCAGAGATTTTGAATTCGGCAGTTATCATGAAGACGTTCACGCATCAGGCGATAGCGGCTATTCTTACTACGACAGCTTCAGATATCCATATGATGGAAGCGGCTTTAACTATGATGGCGGAAGCTACACGAGCGGATACACGCCATTCAGGTACAATTGATGAAGGCAGTTTTTCTTATTTTACTTTTAGCAAGCACGGCAACAGCATACGACTATTACTTCTACAACAATGAAAATGATTTGAATGATAATGTGGCATCAGCGCTTTCAAATCCTTACGATGGGTATAATGTAAACGACGTCGCTAATTTTGACAAATACCAATGTCTGAGCTTAGATGATTACAACCATTATGCCAATCAAAATCAATATGATAACATGGACCCGTTAAACTCTAAAAACATCGACGGCAAGTTCAAAGACTTACGCTACGAAGACCAACTCAAAATAATCAATGAAAACCCAAACGACCAATGGGACGCGAACTCAGTTGCAGATGAAAACGACATGGAATGCTGGACACTAAAAGACTACAACAAATACGCCAGCGAGAAGCCGAGCGACAAATGGGACGAAATACACTTCCAAAACTTTGACGATTTAGAAAAAGTCAATGAAATCGGAATACGCAGATTCGGATTCATACAGCCGGATGACCTGAACGACTTTAATTTACAGAACACACATCCAGTGTTTAATGATTACGAGTGGAATTGAATTATGAATGAAAGCGACGTGCTGGCAGAGCGACTATTCGATTTCTGGGGAGAAAAACAAAAAAAGAAGCTGCTTGAAGGAAAAGCATACAGGCAAGGCAAACAGATTGAAACAAAAGAGCTCAAGATAACTCAAATCAACAAACCCTTGTTTTTTGAGCCGTCATTAAGCACAATACAAAACCCATACATTCCCACGCTGCTGAAGTTTCTTGAAAGCTATTTTCCGCTTACCCCGCGAGGATTGCTTTTCGACCCATCAGGCGATTTTTCATTACACGCAAATAAAGTAGGAATAGTTCTGTACCTGATGGAGCCAAAACAATGGGGGCAGGGAGAAGCAATAGACGTAATCGATCCCGATCGCGCGCAACCATCAGAACTGGAAAAAGCAATTCAAATACTAGAAGGCCGCAAAGTATCCTCGTTCGTTTTCGGCAGAATTGCGGAAAAACAAGAAATAAACGGGCATTTAATTCTAAGAAGATATTATAAGGAATAACGCAACCAAACGCTTTTAAACAGCACTAAATGAAGACTTCTTATGAAAATCCTCAGCAAGAACTTAAGACAAGGAGAAGTAAAGGTAAACGTAGAAACACCTGAAGACTCTTGGTACTTGTCACAGCTGATTGATTCAGGAGACATAATCAAAGGCAAAACGCCCAGAAAAATAAAGCCAACAGAAGAAGCCGAAGCTACCAAAAGAATGGTGTTCATCGCGCTAACTGTTGAGAAAGTCGAGTTCTCAAAAACAACAAACGCCTTGCGAGTAGGCGGCAAAATACTTGAAGGGCCGGAAGACGTTCCAAACGGAAGCTACCACACATTTTCAGTAGAGCCGGGAACAACACTAGCGATACAAAAAGAACACTGGTACGGATATCAGCTAGACAGACTAACAGAAGCGGCAGAAACAAAAGTCGCCAAAATTTTGATATGCGCGTTTGACCGGGAAGAAGCATACTTCGCGAGAATGAAAAGAGCCGGAGCGGAAATACTCACGCACATCGAAGGAGACGTAGAAAGAAAAAGAACAGGAGTCAAAGTCAAAACAAGCTTTTACGAAGAAATAATAAAAATGCTAGAACAATACGATGAAAGATACAAGCTCGACTTCATAATTCTCGCAAGCCCAGCGTTCTGGAAAGAAGATCTATTCAAAGTGCTGAAGAATGACCAGCTGAAAAAGAAAATAATACAGGCAACCTGCTCATCAGTAGACGAAGGCGCGATAGACGAAGTCCTAAAACGAGAAGAAGTGCAAACAGCGCTCAGACAAGAAAGAACTTCAAAAGAAATGCTGCTCGTAGAACAATTGCTTGAAGGAATATCCAAAAAAGGAGCAGTGGTTTACGGAACAAAATCAACAGAAGACGCAGCGGCGGCAGGAGCGGTCGCAACACTTCTCGTAACAGACACCCTGATACAAAAATTACGGCAGGAAAACACGTTTGGAAGAATCGATTACATAATGAGAAGCGTTGACAAACAAAAAGGAAATGTCGTGATCATATCTGGAGAGCACAGAGGCGGGAAAAAACTTGACGGGCTGGGCGGAATTGCTGCTCTGTTACGCTATAAACTATCATACGAATAGCTTAGTATACTTCTGAACGCTACAATTCCACCCTCTAAAAACTTAAATACCACCTGACTCTTGTAATGATGTGACTTCGGAGTGGCAAACCCCCTGCTGAAGTACGAATTTGAGATTAAAACGCCGGACACCACTTAAAAAGTACGACCAAAAAGTTTTAATACCGAGCCGTTTTACCTCAAGAGAATAACAAAAACGTGTTACGGGAAAACCGGAGTGAAAAATTCCATTTTTCCGTCGCAAAAAGGGGGGAGGGTATCAATGATTGTTAAAGAAGAATTTTTAAGCAAGCTAAGGCGCTATTTTGTACTGAACTTATACGAAGTTAAGATTTGGACCGCATTGCTATCACGCGGCGTCG
>Ga0315281_10013489_pt1 | contig 11059 bp, 10 predicted proteins | sample YL17G07_0_MG_FD_204540 | JGI IMG/M metagenome (GOLD analysis project Ga0315281, IMG submission 204540) | Sediment microbial communities from Yellowstone Lake, YNP, Wyoming, USA - YL17G07_0 | ecosystem: Environmental > Aquatic > Freshwater > Lake > Sediment | place: USA: Wyoming | collected... | reverse complement strand
CCAAGGTAACCGCTTTTTTCTCGGATTTTAAATAATTGATCACAACTAAAAATCCATCTCTAGCAAGTGTTCTTGCTGTTTCGGCACCTATGCCTCGGCTTGCTCCAGTTATAATTGCTACTTGCTTTTTCATTTTTTAATTCAAAATTTTAACTTTTGCTTCCCCATCAAGAATAAGTTTTTCCTTCGAGTTAAAAATTTTTGTCCTTATCGTTAGTACTTTGAGAGCTTCGCTTTTACCAACAATTTCCCCAACAATTTTAATTTCTTGGTTTGGATATAAGACGGAATGAAATTTTAAGTTTTGACTAAGGTAAAGACAATTTTTAACCGGTAAATACATACCGACCAAAGTTGAAAAAAATGATGCATTAAGCATACCATGAACAACAATATTTTTGAATTTATATTTTTTGGCAAATTCAGAATTGGTGTGCAGTGGGTTTAAATCGCCAGTAAATCTGGCAAAATCTTGGACGTCTTTTTCTGAAACGAATCTTTTGAAACTATAAATATCTCCTATTTTAATGTCTTTAATTTTTTTCATTTCCTTGATGTAAGTTAATTTTAATATGTTTGGGTTTTTTAAATTTTGTCTTTGACAATTCAAGTTTCCAGATATCCCGATCAGGCTTTTTTTCCAAAAGATTAAATTGATTTTTTTTGTAAAAATCAGCTGCAGGTAGATTTTTTTCAGTTGGAATAAATTCGCCAATTATAGCTTCATGACCTAAAAGGAGAGCATCATTTACTATTTGCCAGAGAAGTGCTTTTTCAACTTCAAGACCTAAAATCCGACAGCTTAAAAGGAGAGTGTCAATAATTAAATTTTTCTTTTCACTTTTTGCAATTACTAAACCACAAATTCCGTAATCGCCAAACTTGTCTTTTACCTGTGCTGAATAAACTTTATATGTTTTGTTGGTAGCAAAAATTTCTATATCTTTTTCACTGTATCGTCTAGTGGTGACATTGAATTGGTTAGTTCTTTGGGTGAGTTGGGAAATTCTGGGAATTGTGAAAGTGTTGACCTGAGTAAAGTGAAGTTCTACTCCTAAATCTTGAAGAAATTGAGATAAATCACCTGCAGTAGCCTTGAATTCAGTTCTTTGTCTTTGTTCTCTATACATTTTTCCTCTCTTCAAATCTTCCTCAGTGACTTGTAAAATATCAAAATCATTTAATGAGAGAAGGTTATCAGCATAAAATGCTGGATCTTCCGATAATTCCACTACTCTTACTTCTGGCAGAAGATCTCTAATCATTTTTCTTTTTTTAGGATCATCATCAATATAGACAAGACTATCAAGCCCAATATTTAATTCTTTGATGATTGCCTTCATATTAGAAACTTTGTCATTCCAGTTAATCTTGACAGCTGAAAAATATTCATCCCTTAGAACTATATAGGGATGTTTTTTAATAACTTCTAAAGCATCTTTTTGGTTATTATTACTGTTTATGGCCAAAATAATTCCTCGATCGTGTAATGATTTGATTGTTTTTTGGAATTCCCAAAAAGTATTACCGGGTGGTTCTGGTCCGAGCTGTATTCCTTCAAATCCATCCTCCCCAACAATTCCGCCCCACAATACGTTGTCTAAGTCCAAAACCAAACATTTCCGGGATTTTCCTTTTAATGCTTTAACATATCCTATTAGTTTATAAGCAAGTTGGGGTAGGAAATCAGGTGAAATAAAATAATGACCTAAGTAATAAAATTTTGGGCTCAAAACTAATTCTTTGCCATATTTTGAGGCAAAATTGTCGAGATCAAAAACAAAAACACGTTTGTTTTCAGCAAAATATTTTTCTAATTCGAGATTTATTTTTTTGATGATTTTCGAGAGACTAAATAATTTCCGGTTTTCCAAGACGCCTAGTGAGGTTTCTACTGGGGCGATGAAGTTAGCAAAGACGATAATTGAATTGGACCTTTCAAATACACCTTTAATCAAATTTGTAATATAAGTAATTTTAGTTTTTTCAAATTCTAAAGCTCTTTTTTTTGATAAATCGAATGAAGAATGATAAATCTCTTTGAGTAATTCTTTTGGGTCAAGGAGAAAAAAGGTTATTTCTGGATCAAAGCAATAGAAACGACTTTCTTTGTCAAGGATTTCCTGTTCGTATTGCTGATAAGGACACTCGTAGATTTCAGGTTTTAGACTCTCAATCCGACAAAAAATATCTAGGCATTCTTTAAGACCATTGACTGTAAAGCCAGAAAGAATAGCAATCTTGACTTTGTCTTTATCAGTGAATTTCCTTTTTTTCTCTAATTTGCATATCTTCTTATAAAGATTTACGTATTCAAAGACAGGTTTTATTTTGAATGATTCTTTTTTAATTTCCTGAATTGTTTTTTCGTATTTATTAATCATCGTTGGTTTTTCTTAATATTATACTAAGCTGGTGTTTTTTAACTTAAAAATTCTTTTTTGAAATAGTTAATAGTTTTGCCGAGCCCTATATCCAAGGGAGTTTTTGGGGTGAATCCTAAAAGTTTTTTGGCTTTTTTAATTGAGAGTACGCTTCGGAAGATATCACCTTCTTTTTTTGGTTTGTAAATCGGTTTCTTTTCAAAGTTTAAAAGGGAAGCTAATTTTTTGTAAAGATCGTTGATAGATGTTTCTTTTTCAGTCCCAATAGTTAGGATTTCATTTTCTAATTTTGTAGAAGATAAAATTGCGTCTACTACATCCTCAACAAAGATGAAATCTCTTGTCTGTTTTCCGTTTCCAAAAATTTCTGGTGCGATACCTTTGAGCATTTTATAAGTGAAAACAGCGACTACGCCGCCTTCACCCAAAGGGTTTTGTCTTGGTCCGTAAACATTGGCGAAAATATTAATGACGTAAGGCAAGTTGTAATTTTGAGAATAGAGTTGAGCATAAGTTGCAGCAGTGTATTTTGACAATCCATAAAAGGAAATTGGGCCAATTGGGTGTTTTTCATCAATTGGTAAATATTGAGGTTCTCCAAAACAAGCAACAGAATGGGCGAGAATTATTTTTTTAACCTTATTTTTGGCAGCCAAATCAAGAACATTTAATGTCCCGAAGATATTTGCTAGAGCATCTTTTTTTGGGTTTTTAGCTGACTCTGATACATCAACTTGAGCTGCTAGATGAAAGACAATATCAAATTTACAATCTTCAAAAACTTTTCTTAAATTAGGATTTTGGACATCTGTCTTTAAAAATTCTGCTTTTTTGTTAAGATTTTCTTTTTTCCCGGTGGAAAGATTATCAACAATATAAACTTGATGTCTGTTGAAGATAAGTTGATCTACAAGGTGAGAGCCGATAAAACCAGCTCCACCTGTTACTAAAATTTTCATTTCTTTACCATTTTACAACTACTTCATTTTTTGATAAGCCGTGCTTGATTCTTATAAGTTCTGTGAAATATCTGAGTTTCTGTAAGTTTTGTGTAACTTGACCAGGCCTTCTAGTATAAAAAAATAGCTTTTCTTTAAAGTGAAATCCCTTGAATTTTTTAACCATTCTGAGATAAAAATCATACATTTCTTGATGGTAAATCTTTTCGTCAAAAAGTCCTATTTCATCAAAAACTTTTCTTCTAACCATTGTCCCTACAGCTACTAAATATTTATGATGAATAACGTTTGGTGAATACTCTGGTAGTTCTATCTCACCGATAATTTCTTCAGTTTCATTCACTAGGTAATAATCACAATAAAGAAAATCAATGTTGGGATTTTTGTCTAAAAAATTTGCTTCTTTCTCAACTAATTCTGGAGCGAAGTAATCATCGTCATCTAACCTTACAATATAACGGCCTTTGGCTATTTTGATAGCCGAGTTTAATGCAGCTGAAACTTTTTTATTTTTTTTATGGAATATTAACTTGACTTCTTTTTTATATTTATCAAGAATTTCTCTTGTTCCATCAGTGCTTGCATCATCTACAACAATTATTTCTCTGTCTTTATCTGTTTGTGATAATGCGCTTTCAATTGCTCTAGCAACAAATTTCTCTCCATTGTAGGTAGTGATAATAATGCTGGTTCGGGGTTGTAATTCTTTCACGATAACCATCCTTCTTGGCCGGGAATTTTGTAAAGAACTCCATTTTTACCAAGTTCCAAATCTTTCCAAATACCGACATTATCAAGAATAATTTTGCAATTTTCCAATTTTTGAAGAACATTATGAACATGAGCAGTGGTGAATTCATGATGATCACAAATAACTGCAATTCCTTCAAATTCTAATAGGCCATCTGGGAAAATAAATGTTTCTGCTCCGACAATTTTTTTAATTTCATCCTTTTCAAAATAAGGGTCAAAAATTCGGACTTTAATCCCTTTATTTTGGAGTTGTTTCACTATGGTAATTGCTGGCGAAAGATTAGGAACTTTGATGTTACCTTTATAAGATAATCCCAAGACAGCAACACTTTTGCATTTTTCAGCAAGAGTGACCGCAACGATTTGAGGCATTTTAGTATCGGTTTCAATCGTTTCTTTAAGCAAGGTCAGGTGTTTCGGGTGCAGGGCTCCTTCCAAAACATATTTTGATGATAAAGGAATGCAATAGCCTCCTGTCCCAAAGCTTGGCTGGTAAGTGCCAATGTTCCATTTTGTCCCGACTAATCTTAAAACTTCTTTCATATCAACGTTAGGGAAGGCTAACGATAGTTGATTGGCGAGTGTTATTTCCATCTGGCGGTAGGCGTTCTCGATACTTTTAACCATCTCGGCTGTTTTATAACTAGAGGCTCGGTGAAGTTTTTTGCAGACTATTGACAAAACTTCCTCAGAAGCTTGGGCTGATTTTTCATCAACTGCTCCAAAAACCCGGTCAAGTTCCTTAAGTGAATGTTCCCGATCAACGAACCAATCTCTGCGCGGCGCAACTCCTAGCAAAAGATCTTTGCCAATTATTAAGCCGTTTTTTTTGAATAATGGAATGATAATTTTGTCGGTAGTGCCTGGAGTGAGTGTCGATTCGACAATTACAAGAGGAGGATGGCTGTTTTTGATTTGTTTTAAATTGGCTAGTTTTTTAATGACATCATTTAGGGGTTCCCACCATGGTACGCCGTTTTTCTCGGTAGGGATACAAATAAAATGAACCAGTACATCATCAGATGCAAGTTTTTTCCAATCAGTAGTTGCTTTCATATGACCTGAATCAACGAGTGGTTTGGTTGAAAATCCAAGCCAAAATGCCATCCCTTGAATATAGACTTCGCCGTTATTTATCGAACTAACTCTCGTTTGGTCAGTGTCGTATCCTAGTGTGTAAATTCCATTAGAAGCAAAATGAGCCATAGTTGAAAAGCCAATGTAACCCGTCCCCCAAATACCAATTTTCTTTTTGCCCTGAAGCAGAAGATCTTTGTAGTTTAAAAGTTTTTTATTTTCTGTGAGTGGTTTAAAAAATGCGTTAAGGCTTTTTTTCTGAATTCTGATATTTCCACCAACTTTAATCCCATATAATTTACCTTCCCTTAGATAACGACGGACTGTTATTGGGTGAACTCCAAGAGTTTGGGCGACTTGATTAATTGAAAGCAAATCAGTCATCAAACTTTATAATATAACAATTTTAAGCAAAAATATACAATCTTTATCAAGATATGTCAATTTTGGAGCATTTTCCAGGTCAACGGAGTTTCGGTTTTGATATTAACTTTTGCTTTTTTTCTGACGACCTTTAACAACTCCCTTGGCAGGATACCCGTTCCTGGCCTTTTAATGGCAAGCATATTTTTTTTAATTATTGTACCCTTAGGTATATCGACTATGGCGATAATACTTCTTCTGGCGAGTCTCAAAGTGGTGTTTTCTGCTTTTATTGGTCCTTTTTTAAAACTTCCTTTGGCCATTTCAATCGTTCGGATTCCTTTGACTAAATCCGCAAGTTGGGGTGGGTCCATTGAAAAATGCTGATCTACTCCTGGTAAATTCTTATCAATCGTAAAATGTTTTTCAATTAAACAAGCGCCTAAGGTCACAGCTGCGAATGCAGCGTAGTTATCTTTTGTGTGGTCCGAAAACCCGATTGGGATATTTGGAAAAGTTTTTTGTAAAGTGATGATTGAATTCAAATTTGTATTTTCAGGTTCGGTTGGGTAGTTAGAAGTGCAATGCAAAAGTATTATTTGCTTGTTGCCTACTTTGTGGCAAGTTGAAATTGCTTCTTTTATCTCTTCAATTGTCCCCATTCCGGTTGAAATTATTATTGGTTTTTTCTTTTTGGCAACATGTTTGATGAGAGGCAGATGTGTTAAGTCCCCCGAAGATATTTTGAACATTGGTACGCCTAGACTCTCCAAGAAATCTGCATTTTCTTCATCAAATGGGGTAGAGAAAAATATTATTCCAGATTTTTTCGCGAGTTTAACAAGTCTACTATAATTTTTTAAAGGCAATTCAAACAGTTTATATAATTCCCATTGTGATTTACCAATATTTTCGTCTTTTACTCCATAGGAATTAACGTATTTTGATGAAAGTTTTTCTGCTTTAAAAGTTTGGAATTTAACCGCGTCTGCGCCATTTTTGGCAGCGGCCATAATCATTTCTCCAGCCAATTTTGGATCGCCGTTATGGTTGAAACCAACCTCAGCGACAATGAACGCGGGTTTGTTATAGCCAATTATTTTATTGTTTACTTTAATAAATTTCACTTATTTGTGATACAAGTCTTTACTATGTTCAATTTGCAAGTTTATATCAAATAGTTGCGGTTCTTTTTTATAAACTTCTAAAACCTCTTTTAGTCCAAAAAGTTTATTTTTAGGATAGAGCCTTTTGAAAAGCTCTTCCATCAGCTTAAAATCTTCGGGCGTGTCGACGGTCAACCTTATTTTGTTATTTTTTAACTTTTTTTTGCCTTCTAGAAAAACTATTTTGAACTTTTTCCTATTTTCTGGCCTTAAGATATACCAAGTCACATGTTCCCGATCTTCTTTTTCATAGTCTTCCTTATCAGCAATTTTTAAAGCGTTAATAGAAACCACTTCACAACCAAAGCCAAGCGGGATCTCTTCTTCGTTCTTGCCGACAGTTAGATCTGCGTTTTCTTTGAGATGAAGCTTTATTGCTTCATCAATATATGCAGGTTCCACTAAAGGATTGTCACCAGTTAGTCTAACGATTGTATCAACTCCAAAATTTTCAGCTGTATTAATATACCTTTTTAAAACATCTAATTCTGAACCACGGAAAAAAGGAACTTTATATGTCTTTGCGAACTCTTCTAATGGATCGTCAGATTTTCTCTCTGGTATTGCCAAAATAACCAATGGCGCCAATTTTGACAACTTTGCCCGATCAATAAGATGAGCGATGAGAGGTTTCCCTTCAAGATCCATTAAGGTTTTGCCTGACAATCTCGTCGCCCCCATTCTAGCTTGAACGATTAAAGCAATTTTTTTCTTTTTCATATTACTTCCCGAGGATTATATCTTTCATAGATTAATTGTCAAACTTTAAGAGCAAAAATGTTCATTAAATTGCCACGCATGGGTGCGGAGGGGATGATTTTAGAAGGCAAAGCGACTCGTTGAGCAATTCTTCCCAGCAAATTTTTTAGCTCCGTTAAATTAAAATATTTAGTTTCAAAATAAGGATAAGTAATTTTTATATTTTTAAACCCTGTTTCCTCAAGCATTAAGGTGATAGTTTTTGGTGAGAAATACCAAAGATGGACTTCCGGTACCATAAATCTCCAGCCCTTGCCAAAAATCTTGAATCCCAAAGAAGAGATATTTGGTGTGTCAATCACCAGTAAGCCACTTTTTTTCAAAACCCTCGCCGCTTCCTTTAATTCACTTTTGGGATCAGTCATATGTTCAATTGTATCTATCATAGTAACTACATCAAAAAAATTTGCTGGGAATTTTGCTTTCTGGATAGTTCCGACAAAGACCTCAAGTTTCAATTTCTCTCGGGCAAATATACCCGCCTCTTTTGAAATCTCAACTCCATATGTTTCCCAACCATTTTCTCTGGCTACGTCTAAGAGGTAACCTGCTGCGCAGCCGATATCCAAAAAATTACCAGGCGGTTGTTTGATTTCATTAATTTTCTGAATAACTTTTTGAAATTCTTCCGTTCGCCACTTTCTTTCTTCAAAATAATTTTTGTAAAATTTTTCTCCAGACGTGACAAAGTATTCTTTGTCGTAAATCTGAGCTAAAATTTTTTGGGAAAGTTGCGGATTTACGTAGACAAGTGAGCAATTTTTACATTTAACAACGTTAAAACTTCGAAGGGTGAAAATGTTTTTTGTTTGATCTTGTCCGCAAAGATTACACTTTGTTTTTTCGAAGGATAGTTTCATCAAAGTTTTAGAAGTTCTTCAAGGCCCTTTTTGAAGGGAATTTTTGCTTCCCAAGTAAGCATTTTTTTAGCCTTTTCTGATGTCAGTAAAGAGGATGGTACATCAGCGGTGCGAGCCTCGGTAAACTCGATTTTTGTTGGGTGATATTGAGTAATTAATTTTGCAAGATCCAATATTGAAACCAGCTCAGTTCCCGTGATATTAAAAATTTCGTTTTTGACATTACTTTTGATTGCCAGATAGAAAGCATTTGCAACATCATTTGCATTAATAAAAGCCCGAGTCTGTTTCCCAGTTCCTTGGATTTTAATTGTTTTGCCAGCTTTGGCTAAATTAATAAAAGCAGGGATCACGGCATTTTTGCGCATATAAGGTCCATATGAGGTGCCAAGTCTTAAAATTGTCCATGGAACATTAAAAAGTTTAGATTTTAGCATTAGTTCTCCTGCATACTTTGAGATTGAGTAAGGATGGTCTGGGTTTGCAGGGTGTTTCTCATCAATCGGTTGATATTTCGGCTCGCCATAAACTTCCCAAGTTGAAGCATAAATAATTTTTTTGATTTTGTATTTTTGAGAAGTTTTAGCCAAATTTGCGGTTCCTGCCACTCCCGCAATTGCAGCCTCTTTTGGGTTTTCAGCGGCCAAATAAACGTCACCAACTGCCGCCAGGTGGCAAACAAAATCTACTTTACTTAAAGCTTTTTCTAGATCTTTTTCCTCAAGAAGATCTTGACCGGTTTTTTGGTCAAAAGGCAAAACATCAAGACCATTCCGTTCTAAGAACTCGGCAACATTTTTGCCCAAAAAACCCACAGTACCTGTTACTAGCACTCTTTGTTTCATAGACTAAATTTTGCCAGATTGTAACGTAAAAAGCAAAAGTCCGTTTTCTTCAAGAAATAATTTGTATTTCGGGTTATTTCTTATTTTTTGAATTTCTTTATCAAATTCTTCTTGAGATTTGAATGGATAAGGATCTAAAGTTGACAAAAAATAAATATCTGGATTTTCCCAAACGTTTGGAAATTCAAAGATTTTTTCTCGATTGATCAAATGAGGGACATAAAAAGTGTTTGTTGCCACAAAAGCTTGGGCAGGAATAGTTCTGATAATTTGATGAGCTAATTTTTGGTTTTCTGATAGAACCCAAAAGCTTCTTTTGAATATTTGTTGTAAAGGTGGGGTGATAAATGGGGGATCCCAGCCAGGTCGATTTGCCCAAAATGTACCAACTAAAATTGCCAAAAGACAAATAATTTTTAATTTTTTAAATTCAACTTTTTTCAAAATAGCTTTTAAATTTTCAATACCTAAGACAGTTGATAGGGCAAGAAGTGGGGCTATAGTTGCTGAATATTGAAAATGGGTACTCCATCTGGACCAATCGTTTGAGACAAATCGATTTATAAAAGTCGCCGGCGCGGCAAGCCAGGCTAAACCCGAAAATAATGGTAGAAAAGCAAAAGAACCAAAAAGCGTCAAGATTGTCTCGATTTTATAAAATGGCGAGGTTAAATTTTTGAATAATTCAAAAGGATGAGAAAATAGGGCTGACAAAAATCCTGTAGCTTTTGGAGTTAAATTTAAGAATTCAATTTGAGTCCTTGAAAAGTAAGGCATTAAAATTGAAGTTGAGAGATAAAACCAAATAAGGCTGATTAAAAGAGTATAGACACCAATTGCATACCACTTCCTAACAATTAGAGCGTGGAATCCCAGACCTAAAAAAATCAATGGAATATCTTCTTTTGAACCAAGTGCCAGGAAAAGAAAAACAAAGTACCAAAAAAAATTCTTTTTGAGCAGGAAATATATCGAAAACCCAATCCAAGTAGCAGCAATCACTTCAGGATGAAGATTAAAGTCAATTCCTGATTGAATTCCAACAAAGAATAAATAAGCAAAAGATATTATTAATCCAGCGCCTATTCCTAATTTTTCTTTAGCGAACCACCAAATAGGTAAAACGCCAATTACGACAATAAGACTTTGAGCAATTAGTAAAGAAATAGCAGAAGGGAAGATCCAATAAAACGGAGTAAAAAGTGCCAACGTTGGCGTGAAATGGTCTCCTAATTGGTTGAGATTTTTGATTGAAGAAAATGGTGCTTCAAACCGACTGTAATGCCAGACACTTTGGGTGTAAATTCCTAAATCAGCTGCCGCTGTTTCAAATCTTGAATGTTTGCCAATTGCCAGCGCTGAGTAACTTACAAAAAAAATAAAAATTAATACAAATATTAGATGTTTTTTTATAAAGATATATTTATTTTTTAATTTTGACATTTATCCTAAACCACCTGACAAAATTTTCCAGACCGGTTTCAAAATTAACTTTTGGCTGCCATCCTAATAATTTTTTGGCTTTTTCAATGCTAGCGAAAGTTTTTTTGACGTCACCTAGCTGATTTTTTTCAGTGATTACTTTTGCCTTTTTGCCTATTAGTTTTTCCAAAATTGATATGAAATCATTAAGAACAACAGGGTTAGAATTGCCCAAATTGATAATTTCGAATTCTAGTACCTGGTTTAAAGCGAGATTAATTCCCTCAACAATGTCATCAACATAGGTGTAATCTCTTTTTGAGTTTCCTTTACCAAATTTTTTGATTGGTGTTCCTTCAATAATCGATTTAGTGAAAAGGAATGGTGCCATATCCGGTCTTCCTCTCGGCCCATAGACTGTAAAAAATCTAAGAAGCTTTGCCGGTAAACCATATTTTTTGAAATAATCAG
>Ga0315281_10013487_pt1 | contig 11060 bp, 9 predicted proteins | sample YL17G07_0_MG_FD_204540 | JGI IMG/M metagenome (GOLD analysis project Ga0315281, IMG submission 204540) | Sediment microbial communities from Yellowstone Lake, YNP, Wyoming, USA - YL17G07_0 | ecosystem: Environmental > Aquatic > Freshwater > Lake > Sediment | place: USA: Wyoming | collected... | reverse complement strand
CATGCTCGCGCGCGTGAAACTGGATCAGGGCATTGAGCGGAATGATCAGCATGCCGCCCATGGCGCCCCAGAAGAGGAAATTCACGATCTGCAAGGTGACGCTGTTGAGAGCCGGCAGCACGAGCAGGGCCACGGTAATGCCCAGCGCGCCGAGCGGAATGAGCCCGGTCTCGATATGGGTCTTCGAGACCTTCGCAGCATAGAGTGAACCGAACATAATGCCGAAACCGGCGCAGGCCAGCATGCCCTGGATGACAACGGTGTTGGTGATGGCGAGCGTCTCCTTGGCGTAGGCTGGAAAGGCGGCCAGCACCACCTGCGAAATGGCCCAGAAGACCGACAGCCCGATGATTGATAAGATGATCACTTCATTCTTCATGACTGCCCGGACATTCTCTTTGAGATAGGTCCCGCTCGTGTAATCCTGCATGTTGAAATGCAGTTCCACGTCCGTTTCAAGTTTCTGCGGCAACCGGTAGGCCAGCAGGAGTTCCAGCACGGAAACGCCGACCAGCGTCCAGCCGACGGGGGCGATAATCTTCAGGAGTTCGGTCTTGTTACTGTAGGCCGCGCCGGCAAGCGCGCCTTCAAACATGAAGGAATAGACGAAGATTCCGGCAAGGATGGCGATGGTCGTACAGGCCTGGACCACGCCGTTGGCGGCAGCGATCTTTTCCTTGCCCACGAGTTCCTTGATATAACCATATTTGGCGGGTGAATAGATTGCCGCCTGAATCCCCAGAATAAAGGTCATGGCAAATGCGGCCCAGAACATGCCCAGGTAATAAAACAATGTGATCAGAACTGTGCAGATAATGGCGAACCAGGCGCTGTAGCGCATGATGAGGTTTTTGGGGTATTTGTCGGAAAGGAAACCTGCCGGTGAAAACAGGGCAATAAACGGCAGCAGGATCAGGGCATTGATGATAGCTGTGAGTATGATCTGCGTCTGCCCGTCATAAGTCTTGAACACGGTGTTCTGGATGATGATCTTGTGACCGAGATCGACAAAGGCATTCAGGAATACCATGACGGTATAAGGGGTGAAGCCAAGGATGTCCTTGAGCTTCGGTATGGCGATATTTGCTTTTTCCATAGAATCTACCGCTCAGTCATTAACAGCTTGTAAAGCGTCGTACGTGAAGCGTGAAGCGTTATACGAGATACGCTTCACGTGTCGCGCTTCACCGTTGTTGTTATTTTGCCAGACGCCGGTAATGCACGCGATGCGGTTGTGCGTCTGCGCCTTTGCGCTTGACGAAATCTTCATGGTATTCCGTGAAATTACCGTTAAAGAACACCACCTCGCTCTCACCCTCGAAGGCCAGGATCTGTGTGGCGATGCGGTCCAGGAACCAGCGGTCATGCGAAATGACCAGCACGCAGCCGGGGAAGGCGAGGATGGCCTCTTCGAGGGCGCGCAGGGTTTCCACGTCGAGATCATTGGACGGTTCGTCGAGCAGCAGCACGTTGGCGCCCTGTTTCAGCGTATTGGCGAGATGCAGTCGGCCGCGCTCCCCGCCGGAGAGATCGCCCACGCGTTTCTGCTGGTCCGTGCCCTTGAAGTTGAAACGGCTGATGTAGGCGCGCGAGTTGAGTTCGTAATTTCCGATCGTGAGATTTTCGTGTCCCTCTGAAATGGCCTCCCAGACCGTCTTGTTATTCTCCAGTTTTTCCCGGCTTTGCTCGACAAAGGCGAGTTTCACGGATTCACCCAGACGCATGTCCCCCTTGTCCTGCTTTTCCATGCCGGCAATCAGACGGAACAAGGTGGATTTGCCGGCGCCGTTGCCGCCGATAATTCCGATGATGGCGCCCTTGGGAATGTTGAAACTCAGACCGTCAAACAGACAGTTGTCACCGTAACTTTTACTGACCTGGTCAAACTCTATGACCAGCTCGCCCAGCCGGGGCCCGGGCGGTATGTAGATCTCGTTGGTCTCGTTGCGTTTCTGGTATTCCTGAGAGTTCATCTCTTCAAAACGGTCGAGGCGCGCCTTGCTCTTGGCATGGCGCCCCTTGGGATTGCTGCGCACCCATTCCAGTTCATGCTTGATGGCCTTTTGCCGGGCGGACTCCGCGCGCTCTTCCTGTATCAGGCGTTCTTCCTTCAAGGCCAGCCACTGGCTGTAATTGCCTTCAAAGGGAATGCCGTAGCCGCGGTCGAGTTCCAGGATCCAGCCGGCGACGTTGTCGAGAAAATAGCGGTCATGCGTCACCGCCACCACTGTTCCCTTGAAATCCAGCAGGAACTGTTCCAGCCAGAAGACGGATTCCGCATCGAGATGGTTGGTCGGTTCATCGAGCAGCAACATGTCCGGACGCGACAGGAGCAGTTGGCACAGGGCCACGCGGCGCTTTTCACCGCCGGACAGGCGTTCGATCCGGGCATCCCACGGCGGCAGGCGCAAGGCATCGGCGGCGCGCTCCAGTGTGTTTTCCAGGTTATGCGCATCCCAGTGCTCGATGATGCGCTCATATTCTTCCTGTTGTTTGCCCAGAGCCTCGTAGTCGGCGTTTTCATCGCTGTAGGCGGCGAAGACTTTTTCCAGCGCCGCCATGGCGTCCAGTGGCACCCGCAGGCCGTCCTCGACGTTGCCGCGTACATCCTTGCTGTTATCGAGTTGCGGTTCCTGCGGCAGATAGCCGATCTTGATGCCCGGCATGGGCCGCGCCTCGCCGTGGATGTCGGTATCCACCCCGGCCATGATCCTCAGCAATGTGGATTTGCCCGCGCCGTTCAGCCCGAGCACGCCGATCTTGGCGCCGGGAAAAAAGGAGAGGGAGATATTTTTCAGGATTTCACGCTTGGGCGGCACGACCTTGCCGACGCCCTTCATGGTATAAACGTATTGCGACATGAATCTGTTCCGTTTCCAGTCCGATTGTTGTTATGAAAGAAGTGCGTATTCTATACGAAATGGGGGAAAATTGGACTTAAAGGCAGGAACGGTTTGTCCTTTGTTGACTTGTTTATGGTCGTTGCATCGCAATTTCACTGAAAGATACAAGTTTGATATTTTGTCTGTCCAGTTCGCGTTTGAGTTCGCCGGACAACAGGGTATCCAGTTCCATCGCACAAGCGACGGGATCGTTATGCGGTCGTTCGCCCGGCAGGTTGCCGACCGCCGGGTGAAAGTAGATTTCCGTGATTCCTTCGGGGATCTGTCTTAAAAAGCGCAGCACTTTATCCCGTGTCATTTTGCTGCTGTCACTCAATCCAAACATGTAATCATTGCAGTTGATATTGGCATTCCGCAGCCGCCACTTCATGAGCAAGACCCAGGGTGCCAGAAACATCCACAGACACAGGCGCGAAATCAACCGGTCATGGGTTGCTCGCCAGGCAATAAGGGGTGGTTCGTAAGGAATGCGCACGGCCCGCAATCCATATTCTTTCCCAATATCCAGGAGCAGCCCGAAAACCGTCGGATGCAGGTGCATGTGATTATGCGCATTGACGTGATCGAGCGGGAGTCCCGTTGCGCGAAACGCCTCGAACTGGGCGCGGATCTCGGCGGCAAGTTGTTTCCGTGCGCCGTGCATGAAGAAAAAACGGAAACCGGCGCGGACCAGATCGGGGGAGAGATCGCCCTTCTCATCAAGAAGATCTTTTATGAGATGTGGCGGTGATGTGGGTCTGCAGCGGGCCACGGCGAGGTGCAGGCCGACATTCAATCCCGGTAATTTTCTGGCGCGATTGACGGCGTCCGCTGCTGCGGGCGCGCCCACCATCAGGCTGGTCGTATTGAGGATGCCTTCACGATGGGCCTGTTCAATCGCCTGATTGACTGGCAGGGAGAGACCGAAATCATCTCCCGTGACAATCAGGTGTTTCACGCACTATCAGCCCGCTGATTCAGGAAATTGAAGAACTCGACGCCTTCACGCAGGCGGCGCTTCGTCATCTCCCAACTGTGGAGCATTTCCCAGGTGATCTCACCGATCTTTTTCGGGCGGAAATAGAAACGCTTATAGAACATGGACAGGGCATTGAAAATTTCTTCATGTGACAGATTCGGGTATTCCAGTGAACTCACCTGGATGCCGTTATTGGCCACCAAGTCATCGTCTGATTTACGTAACCAGCCGTTTTCTTTGGCCTGGTTATAGAGGAACGTGCCCGGATAGGCCGCGGCAAGCGAAACCTGGATCGTGTGGGGATTGATCTCCTGGGCGAAGCGTATGGTCTCTTCAATGGTCTCATGGGTCTCGCCGGGCAGGCCGACGATGAAGGTGCCGTGAATTTTGATTCCCAGCTTATGACAATCAGCCGTGAACCGCCGGGCAAATTCAATGCGCATGCCCTTCTTGATATTGAACAGGATCTGCTGGCTGCCCGTTTCATAACCCACGAGCAGGAGCCGGAGGCCGTTGTCCTTCATGATCTTGAGTGTTTCATAAGGCACGTTCGCCTTGGCATTGCAGGACCACGTGACGCCCAACTTGCCCAGTCGTTTTGCGATCTCGGCGGTGCGCGCCAGATCATCGGTAAAGGTATCATCATCAAAAAAGACTTCTTTTACCTGGGGAAAATATTCCCTGACTTTGGCCACTTCGGCCGCCACGACTTCCGGGCTGCGGGTGCGGTATTTGTGACCGCCGATGGTCTGCGGCCACAGACAGAACGTGCAACGGGATTTACAGCCCCGGCCGGTGTAGAAGGACACATACGGGTGTTCGAGATAGCCGATGAAATAATCTTCAATGACGAGGTCGCGCCGGTAGACATCAATGACGGACGGCAATTCATCCATGGAAGGGATCTGGGCCCGTTCGCGGTTGTGTATGACCTTGCCATCCTTGCGGTAGCTGATCCCGTCAATTTCAGAGAGAGGCAGGCCGGATGCCACGTCGAGGATGGTGTAATCAAATTCATTGCGGGCCACAAAATCCAGTGCGGTCGAGGCCTGCATGGATGCTTCCGAATTTACCGCCACATGGGCGCCGACCAGTCCTATGATCAGTTTCGGATTGATCTGTTTCATTGCCTCCGCAACTTTTATGTCGTTGTTGAAGGAAGGCGTGCTGGTATGCAATATCGCCAGTTCATAATCCTTGGCCAGCGGCAAAATCTCTTCGACCGGTATGCCACGCGCCGGGGCATCAATCAGGCGGCTGCCGGGCACCAGGGCCGCGGGTTGTGCGAGCCAGGTGGGATACCAGAAGGAACGTATTTCACGGCGTGCCTGGTAGCGCGAACCGGCGCCGCCGTCGAAACCTTCGAAGGAAGGCGGGTTCAGAAACAGTGTTTTCAACATGGTGGAGTTTACTCTTTAAGGGCCATTTGGCCGTCAGATTGTAAGGAAAATTTGTTATTACGCCAACTGACATTTCGGCCCAGGAAACTTGCGGCCCAGACCATAAAGCACATCAGATCGCGCAGTGGCAAAAGCCAGGGCATAGGCGCTTCAACGCTCTGCAGCTTGCGTCTTGCCACCACGTGCATCAAAAGTCGCACTATTATAGAGGCAAAGAGCACACAAACGCCAAGCGTCTTGGCAGGTGTAATAACACAATATATCAATGATATCGGTATGGTGTATGTGATAAATGAAAAGGCATAACCCGCTGGCTGGACGTTGCGCACTGTCCTGGCCCAGCGCAGTTCATGCATGAACAATGCCTTGAGACTATGTTCAGCAATGACGTTTTTGATCACATAGGGTGCGAGTACAACCTTGTAACCCTGGTCGCTGACCAGCTTGCCGAGCATGTAATCATCCGCCAGATACGATGCCAGGCGTTCGAAACCGCCGATCTTCATCAGCATATCTCTTCTTATCACCATGGTGGCCCCCAGACAGAAAGAGATTTCCCGGATGGCCCTCGCCACGAGCACGGAAGGCAAAAACCACTCATTAATAAAGAGACAGGCCAGCCGGGACGCAACAGAACGTATGGCAGGGACACCCTGATACAGACAGGTCACGGCGCCGACATTTTTATCGAGTAACGGCGCTACAATGCTAAGCAGGTAATTTTTATCGGCACGCATGTCGCTGTCAGAGATGACAAGCACATCATGTTTAGCCAGCGGGTACATGTTGGCCAGGTTGCTGACTTTCAGGTTGGCGCCGATAATCTTGTTATTAATAACAAGGCTTATATCAAGGCGGGGAAACTCCTTCATGATCTGCCTGACAATCGCGATGGCGGGATCATCCGGATTGGCCGCGCCGAATATAATCTGGTAGAGAGGATAGTCCTGCATGCAAAATGAGCGCAGGTTTTCCAGCAGGCCGGGGTCCAAGCCGCAGACGGGTTTGAATAGGGTTGCCGGCGGCAGCTCTGCTTCAAGCCGGTCGCGGGTTGTCTGGAACTTTGCCACACAGCGAATGGCAAATAACATGTAGGCAAGCGCAGCAGACGCGATGGCAAAGCCAACCAGGTTTATAATCCCAAAGACTGAATGCATAATGAATACCGTGGCAAGAATTCCGGATAATATTTAAGGAAGCTCTGCTTAGGTATCTTTCCCGTCATGCCGGTGTGATCCCGGCTTTCGCCGGGAGGCATCCAGTAAACAATAGTTTTGACTGGATACTGGCATGCGCCAGTATGACGAATCAAGAACTTGGAGACTTATTCAGAGATTCCTTCAGCAACATTTAGCGCAGGATACCATGACTTGATTCTGTAAAATAACCTTATGACCGGATGGACGTTTTATCACATACAGTTCCAATGCATAATTAGTCTCTAAATAACTGGGCAGAAATGGACCACACATTTTACCGTTGGCAAACCGGGATTTCTGAGCAGTTATTTAAATGACCTTAAAACATAAAACAGGAGATCGCTCATGAGCTTGTTGATTACGGGTTTGCTCCTCTGGTGTTGCGTGCATTTATCGTCGGCGGTGGTGGTCAATCTGCGCGCAAGACTGGTCGCCGGCATGGGTTTGCGCCCCTACCGGGGATGTTTTGCCTTTCTGATCATCATCTCGATAGTCCTGATGGTGTTCGGCTGGCGCGCGGTGGAGCCTGTGGCCGTCTATCAACCACCGGACTGGGGCAGGGTGGCGGCCTATGTTCTGGTATTTTTCACGTTTATCCTGTTTGTCGCCGCCAAGCGCCTGACCAACATCAAGCGCGTCCTCCGCCATCCTCAGCTTACCGGGGTGACACTATGGAGTATTGGTCACCTCCTGGCCAACGGCGATAGCCGATCATTAATATTGTTTACCAGCATCGGCCTGTGGGCCTTGCTCGAGATCATCTTGATCAATCGCCGCGCGGGGATATGGATCAAGCCTGCGCCCGTTCCCGTGATTAGGGACATCATTACAGTGGCAATCGGTGTGATCTTGTATCTCGTGCTGTTGAAGCTCCATCCCTATATCAGCGGGACAACGCTGATCTGATTACTGCAGTTTCAGAGATATGCGCAGTGGATTTCACCGTTGCGCGCAATCCAGCCGCGCACCATGGTGCGGGTGTTGAAACAGGCGGCATAGCGTCCTTTTTTATCAATAACAATGACACCGCCCCGACTGTTGACCTTGCGCTTGAGATAGGCAATGCCTGATCTTGCGGCAGACTCCACATCCATCTTTCTGAAAGCAATCAGATCAGCAATATGTTTGGCCAGCACCGTACGCATGAACATCTCACCGTGGCCCGTTGCAGATATAGCGCATAGGCTGTTGTCTGCGTATATACCGGCACCGATGATCGGGGAATCACCGACACGTCCTTCCTTTTTGTATGGTATTCCCCCGGTGGAGGTGGCGGCGGCGAGATTGCCTTTTTTGTCCATAGCCACAGCTCCGATGGTCCCATGCTTTTTTTCAGATAAAGCATCCATCTTGCCGCGCTGTTTTTGTCGTATCTTTTTATATTCCTCGAGCCGCTGTTCGGTGATGTGATAACTTTCCGGGACCATCTTCATTTTATGTCGGCGGGCAAGGCGCAGTGCGCCATCGCCGATCAACATGACATGCCCGCTCTTTTCAAGGATCAGTCGCGCCAGTTTAATCGGGTGCGCAATCCGGTTGATGCCGGCGACTGCGCCGGCGTCAAGAGTGACGCCATCCATGATGGCCGCATCCATGTATACCTTGCCGTGTTCATTCAGTACCGAACCGCGTCCGGCGTTGAACAGGGGATCGTCTTCCAGCAATGACGCACAGGTTTCGACAGCATCCAGCGCCGGGCCACCGCGTTTTAATATCGTCTGACCGCGTTCCAGTATTCTTCTGATACTGCGCAGACAGGGGGCCGCATCCTGAAGGTTCTTTACTTTATCCAGCGCCCCGGCGCCACCATGGATCATCAATGAATAGGATTTTGCCATGCGGGCATTATAACTTGATGCAGAACACAGAATAAATGCGTGTAGTTAGGCATTTTCAGAATTTGTATGTTTATTTGTAATATGATGTGTAATATATTCGTGTGTGTTAGATGTCTGGAGAGCACATAATGAACACGCTGGATTTATTTAAAAACGAAACTGATTACAAGGCCTTCAAGGCCGGGGAAATAATTTTCAGAGAAGGCGAACCCGGAGACAACATGTATGTTGTCCTGGAGGGTGCTGTTGACATCAATGTCAGTGGCGAGAAATTCATTGTCGCGCAACCCGGAGACATAGTAGGGGAGATGGCGCTGATTGATTCCAGCGCCAGAAGCGCAACGGCAGTGGCCAGGACCAAATGCAAACTTATAGCGATTAACGAAGAACGCTTTACTGCACTTACACAGCAAACCCCCGCCTTTGCCATTCATGTCATGCGGATACTGGTCGAACGCCTGCGCAGAATGAACAAGATTCTGGCTTCAATCACCTGAGAGCATGATGATTGGATTAAAATGACAACACCAGAATGGCCAGCCTGGAAGCATGCCTCCATGTGGCAGGCAAATATCGTCATAAATAAACTTCCCGGGACATTGATTGCACGATCGGCGGATTATCAATGAAAAACAAATCCGATGCTTTCCGGGTGGAGCAGGGAGAAAAGGTCAGACTCAGGAAATGGCCGACACTCGTGGATCCCGTATACAAGTCCAGGGATCAATATCATAAACTCCTCGCCAAACACGTTAAGCAACTAAGCGCACTGCAGGAACTGCATTATGCGTCCAACCGCTACGCCATCCTGCTGATCTTCCAGGCGATGGATGCTGCCGGCAAGGACGGGGCCATTCGACACGTGATGTCCGGTGTTAATCCGCAAGGTTGCCAGGTTTTCAGCTTCAAACATCCCAGTGCTGCGGAATTGGAACATGATTTTCTATGGCGCACGAACCAGTGCCTGCCGGAACGCGGACGGATTGGTATCTTTAACCGTTCCTATTATGAAGAAGTATTGATTGTGCGCGTACATCCGGAAATTTTGCGTGGTGAAAAACTGCCCGATGAATTGCTTGACGATGAAACTGTGTGGGAGTCCCGCTATCGTTCCATCGTGGACATGGAACGACACCTCCACAACAACGGGACACGTATTATCAAGTTTTTCCTCCACCTTTCCAAAGAGGAACAACGAAAACGTTTCCTGGATCGTATAAATACCCCCGAAAAGAACTGGAAAATCAGCCTTGCTGATATTGAAGAGAGGAAATTCTGGAAACATTATATAAAAGCATACGAAGCCTGTTTGAGTGCGACAAGCACCCACATTGCGCCCTGGTATATCGTCCCGGCAGACGACAAGGAAAACACCAGACTGATTATTTCCCAGATTATTCTCGACACATTCAGACGGCTCAGGATGGCTTATCCAAAATCTGATCACAAACGTCGACGGGAACTGCAGGCGATCCGGAAATTGCTTTCCAAATAGTCGCACTCAATGACTGTTTGTGGCGACCTGCCTGTTGCTACTCCTCACCCACTTCCCGTCCGATGTCCCATTGCTCAATGGCCACTTCTATAATTTTACCGGACGTGGCATCAACTTCGACCTTGTAGGTCGTGCCGGGATGGTCGTAGATATCGAATTCATAGGAGGCGTCGCCGTTGGCCTCGATTTCATATTCAGTATGCACGAGCTTGCCGGGATAGAGTTCGAGCGCTGTCTTGGCGGCCGCGTCTTTGTCCACCTTCATGTGTTTTTTGAACAGGGGATCGTTGGGAGAGCCGACTTCGCGTTCAACATCGTAGATGCTGCCTGTGGCAGAGTTGCACATCAGTTCCCATTGCATTTTATTTTTGTCGTGGATCTCGATCTCGTAGCTCGCAACGCCTTGCTGTGTCATGGTGAGATATTCCACCTTGGCGTAGTAGCCTTCCTTGATGCCGGATGCCGCCTTGAGACAGGCTTGCAGACCGTCATGACCCCCGTGGGGACCACGTCCATGATCGGCCATGGCGGTAGTGGTCAGGAAGGTTGAGAGCAGAAACGTAACGGTTGTCGAAATAGTTTTCATAATGTCCTCCTGTCGTAAATCTGAAGTCGACCCGGTTTAAACCAGGGTATGCATAAACATTATTATAGTCATTATCCGTATGGCGTGGTGGGCCGCTGCTTATCAGTGGCAAGGTTTTCCGTGGTATCCGCTTCAAACAGCCCGTGCAACTCTTCGCGGGACTTCATCACGCTTTCGATCAATGCACGTTCATCCAGATAGATGGCGTGCTGGCGCTTGAGCAGGGCCTCGTCATGTTCGCGGAACATGTTGACCGTACGCTCGGCATCGATGAAAGCTACACCGAGACCGCGCAGGATGTCTTGCGCCAGCATGAGACTCGAAAAAAATGTGTCCCGGTAGAGGACTTCGACTTTCATGTCCATCAGTTTGTAGCAGTGCAGGCGATTATGGGCACGGGCGTAGATGGGGATCTGCGGGTAGTACTTGCGCAACATTTCAGCCACCTTGATGGAAGTTTCAATGTTGTTGATGGCAAGCACGCACAGTTTCGCGTTTTCCACCTTGGCCGCCCGCAGGAGTTCGAGCCTGGTAGCGTCGCCGTAATAAATCTTGTTGCCAAATTTACGCACGAAGTCCACCTGTGACGGGTTGTTCTCCAGCGCCGTGAAGCGGATGCCGCGCATGTGCAGAATGCGCGAGATAATCTGGCCGACGCGACCGAACCCGAAGATGATCACC
>Ga0315281_10013486_pt1 | contig 11060 bp, 6 predicted proteins | sample YL17G07_0_MG_FD_204540 | JGI IMG/M metagenome (GOLD analysis project Ga0315281, IMG submission 204540) | Sediment microbial communities from Yellowstone Lake, YNP, Wyoming, USA - YL17G07_0 | ecosystem: Environmental > Aquatic > Freshwater > Lake > Sediment | place: USA: Wyoming | collected... | reverse complement strand
CAAACAATTTACATCGGTGCAGGTGGCCATCGCTTCGCTGCATGAGCTAATTGTATTCAAACAAAATCAATTGCAATTGTCGGCGCTTGCAACACGTCAGTGGCTAACAGCGCTAGATGAGATTCGCCGGTTGGGTGGTGTCGCTGAGGTAGAAAACAAAATACGCGGCCTGATCCTAAGACAAAACGAATTGTCAGCAACACTCAAGAAAATCGACCAGGTAAGTCATGCCTGGGTTGTTCATTTAGAAAAAGAACCCATCTGGATGTCGCTGTTCAACTGGCTGCCTCCAGTACGGAATAAGCGCGCGCATCGTGATCGGCGGTTTGTTAGCGAATACAGGGGAGTTTTTAGCGTTGATCTGGCTGATGGCGTCTCAAGCGAACAACGCCAGGCGTTAGTGCGACAAGGTATCGATTTTCACAAGGCGAGATCGTATGAAGACTTAATTCGCATTCGTCACAACTGTTCCAAATATGTAGACGTGCAACGCAGTTTCACGAGCGCGCAGGCGACGATGGATGAATGGATAAACGAAGTACGCACGAATGACCTGAGCTTCCATCTAGCTAAGTTAGACAGTTGGGAAAATGAAGCAGCCCATGAAGCGCTGCAATCCGCGCTTGATCGCAGTTTGCGCCGAGATCTATTCGTGCTTGCAGTTCACTACTGGGAAGGACGGTGGATCGAGACCACAACGTCGGTGCTAGAAAACCCGCCGAAAAACGGAAAGTTTTGCTACTCCTTCCCTAAGCCAAAACGAGAAGCATGGCAACGTCTCGCAATGCTGACGCCTTGTTTTGTCGTAACTCTGCACAGTGCCCCAACGTTTTTTAGTATGCGCGACGATGAAAGTAAACAGGCGCCTCACATCGGGGTGGTGGATTGGCTAATCCTGGATGAGTCTGGGCAGATTCGCCCTGATATAGCTGCGCCGACCATGAGCCTAGCCAAGCGAGCACTCGTAGTAGGCGATATTAGACAGCTGGAACCCGTCTACGGAATTACTCAAGGCATCGATCGCGCGAATGCCAATAAATATGAAGTCGCTCAGAGTGAGAACGATTTTGTTGCGCTGATGAATCAAGGCTTGGCAGCGAGCAACGGATCGGTAATGCAAATAGCTCAGAGCGCATCGAGACTGCAAATGCAGGGATATGAACCCGGAATGTTTTTGGCACATCATAACCGGTGCGTGGATCCGATCATTCAGTTTTGCAACGAGCTCAGCTATGGCGGAAGAATTACGCCATTACGAGGCAGGAAAACAACCTTATTTCCTAACATGGGGTATGCGCATGTTAAGGGCCGGTGTGAATTGGTTGGCGGCAGTCGGATCAACCGCGCGGAAGCAGAAACGATTGTGCAGTGGTTGCTCAAGGAAAAAGATGCCATCGAAAAGGCGTACGGGGTTGATGGAAAAACGGTGCGCTTGGGTGAGCACGTGGGCATCGTTACTCCCTTTAGACCGCAAGGCGAATTAATCAAAGACATCCTCAAGAAAGAAATAAAAAAGCAGAAGGCGGAATTGTCTGCATGGGGCTATGACGATTTCAAGATTGGGACTGTGGACGCGCTGCAGGGAGCGGAGCGCGATATTGTGTTGTTTTCACCGGTCTACACCACCGCCGATAGGCATTTTTTTATGCTGGACAACAAACCAAATCGGTTAAATGTAGCGGTGTCGCGGGCGAAAGACAGCTTCTTGGTATTTGGTGACATGGAAATATTTGATCCGTCATTGCCGAAGCACAATCCAAGGGGCTTGCTGGCGAGACACCTTAAGCAACCGCTTGAAGAAGTACCTTATGTTTCATTTTGCCTGCCGTCCGCACCGAAAAATAATTCTCATGACATTTGTTCCAGCATTACCTGCCACAGGGAATGGCTTAAGCAGGCATTCACCGATGCGCAGAAAAAATTACTTATTGTGTCGCCTTTTCTCAGTCAAAGTGCCGTTGAAAATGACGGTGTTGCGCGACTCATTCAAATCGCAGTCGCCCGTGGTGTAATCGTTAGAATCCTAGTTGATGACTGGTCCACTCGTGTACCGCCCGGGAGCCGCTCTACAGCAGAAACGGCACTACAGACGCTTCAGCGCGCTGGCGCCGTTGTTGAGCGAGCACGGAATATCCACACCAAGCTGATCTGCGTGGATGTCACGTACATGATTGAAGGGTCGTTTAATTGGTTGTCGGCGGAAAGAACACGAAACGAAATTATTCGACACGACACATCAATGCGGCATTCGGGACCATCAGTGAAGGAGACAATAAAAATGCTTGCGGGAGAGCTGCTGGAAAGAATCATTTCGAAATGAGTTTTCAGTTCGTTGTAGAACGCATCGCAGCATAGCACTAACAAACATAGGGACCGTGTCGCCCTTTTTCATTAAACCTCTCCAACCCGCCTGTCGATATTGGAAGCAACCAATGCGGTTAACCGCATTGGGTTATCCCGTTCAACACGACATACGGAGTCATCACCGTGGCAGACATACAGGAACTCGACAAAGCGATCGGCGCGCATGGCATGTGGAAAACGCGCCTTAAAATGGCGATCGACACGGGCAAAGTCGATACGCCGATTGACACTATTCGCACGGATAACCAGTGTGCATTCGGCAAGTGGCTGTACGGCACAACCCTAAGCCCCACGGATAAGTCATCACCGAGTTACCAATCTGTCAAAACGCTGCATGCTGAATTTCACAAAACCGCCGCAACCGTCGCCGAACTTGCGTCGTCCGGCAAAAAAGCCGAAGCCGAAAAGCTGATGAGCTTCACCGGCGCGTTTACGCTGGTCTCCGGCAAGCTGACGGCTGCGATGATGGAATGGAAAAAGAAATCGAAGTAAGCCTTCGATGTTAGTCGCTTACGATCCGGTTGCGTCCGGTGCTCTTGGCGCGCAGCAAGGCTTGCGCAGCGCGCTTGAGAAATTCCTCGGTGCTTTCGCCTTTGTGAAAGTTGGTGACGCCGATCGAAAGCGTGACGGCGCCGATGTGGTCCTTGGTCGAGCGGCGACGCAAACTTTGCGAACTGACCGCCGTCTGAATGTTGGTGGCCACCGCCATCGCGCCGAATAATCCGGTGCCGGGCAACAACACAATGAACTCGTCGCTGTCGAACCGGCAGGCAAAGTCACGACCGCGCACGCAGTGCTTAATGTTGCGCGACACAAAGCGCAGAATTTCGTCACCCACCATGCGCCCGTGCATGTCGTTGTAGCGCTTGAAATAGTCGATGTCGATAAACAGGAAACACAAATCGGCATTGGCTTCTTCGGCGTGCGCGACGGCGCGTTCCAGCTCCAAATCAAACGCCCGGCGATTACCCAAACCAGTTAGCGCGTCGCTGGTGGCTTCTTCGCGCACGCGCTCCAGGTCTTTGCGTAATTGCTCCACCGCTTGCGCGCCGACTTGCAGGTTTTTTTCCAGCACAACGCCGGACTGCTCCATCGTCTGGGTTTCTTTCAGCAGGTTCGTGACGATCTCGCGAATTTTGTCACGACTTGCGCCCTGGATGGCGCGCCCGGAATATTGCTGCAAAATTTCCTTGTAACGGCTGGTCTCGCCGCCGGCATCCAGAATGTGCTGCACCAGCTCGGCCAGCACATGACGCAGGCTTTCGCGAATTTGCTCCAGCTCCACCGAGTCGGTGGGGGCAAAAAAACGGCGGTACAAGTCCTCACACATCTCCAACGGAACAGTGGCGTTTTGGCCGAGAATATCGTCGATGGCCTGCTTGAGATCGCGGTTCTGCCCCGACACGTATTCGTACCACACCGCATAGTTCAGCGGATCGGTGGGGATCTTGAACTTGCTCATCAGCGGCAAGGCCAGGCGGGTATATTCGCCGGCTTTTTCGATATCGTCGCTGTAATGTTGCACGGGCTACCCCTTTTTGCGATGGTGCGAAAAGCCGATTTAAATCGCGCGGTGTGGCAGGAAGAAAAATTCGCCCGACTCGTGTCCGGCGTGGCGAATCGGCGCATATTGCGGGACTTGACCAATTTGCTGCGCGACCGGATGCGCAGCCAGACGCGCCGCAACTTCGCTATACAGGCGCTGCCCTTCCAGCACGGATTTGTTTTCCTGCAGCACTTGCAAAAACACGGTCGCGAACAACGAATGCGCGCCGCCGACGCTGTCCGCGACCGGCTGCAAGCCACCCGAGGTAAGCGCCACGCGCGCGCGCGATTTGGACACCGCCCGTAACCAGCTCAACCGGTCGGCCTCGGAAAGATTAGCGTCGAGCTGTGGCACGGCGGTGCGTGTTAGCGCGCCCGAATAGCACGAGTCAGCAATCACCAACACGCGCTTGGCGGGCAACGCATTGATGATGTCGGTGATCGCGTTATTCGCGATCCACTTGCGTTTGTCCTTCAGGTCCGCATCCACCGGCAACCAGTAGCCGATCGATTTTTCCTTGTCGAGTTCGCCGTGTCCGGCGTAGTAGATCAGCAAATTGTCTTTGTCGGTCAGTTTCTGACCGAGCCGGTTCAACGCCGCGAGCAAGGCGTAGCGATTCGCGTTCATCACGGTCGTGGTTTTAAAACCGTAACGCTGACTCAACACATCGGCGACGGTCTTGGCATCATTCATCGGCGTCGCCAGCTTTGGAAACTGAGTGTAATTATTGTTGCCGATCACCAGTGCGTAGTTGTGACTGGCGTCGTCCCCCGCGCCGTTCGTCACCGCCGCTTCGGGGAGCGGTCCCTTCGCCCACACCAACGTAAATTCCAGCTCGGTGTGTTTGCCCTGATTGTCCACCGCCACCAAGCGCACCGGCGTGCGCTCTTCGCTGAGCGGCAGCAACACACGGAACACGCCCTGCTCGTTAAGTTTCTCGGCATTTTTGTTTACCGTGAAGGTTTTTACGCCCGCCGGCGCTTGCACGCGGCCGATGACCTCGCGCGTCTTGCTGTCGGGCGGCACGGCAATGGCCGCCGACCCGCCGCGCAAATTAATCAGCGAAGGATTAATCAACTGGATGGCCGGACCGGCCAATGCGACTTTGGGCGGCGGCGCCTGCAGGCGCGCCAATTCATTTTTGTAATCGTCAATGTCGGCATTCAAACGGGCGACTTCCTTGCGCCGCTTGTCCAGCTCCTGCTCACGCTTGCCGAGTTGCTGCTCGACTTGCTTCAATTTGTCTTGATCGGTACTGCTCTGCCCGCTTTTTGCAAATTCCTGGCGCTCTTGCTCAATTTTTTTGCTTTTGCTTTCCAGGTCGCGACGTTTGTCTTCCACCTGGCTTTCGGCCAACTCCATTTGTCCGCGCAGCGCCTGTACCTTTTGCTTCTCTTCTTCCAGCTCACCCTTCAATGCACGCAGCTGTTCCGCGCCAGAGGCCGCGTCGCCGTCCACGGTCGCGACAAATTCCATCGGCGTGTCGCTCAAGCCCGAGGCGTCGCGATATAAATTCAGCGCGGTGATGAGATTTTGTTTAACGCCCAAACCGCGCTCGTACAAATAGCCGAGATTCAGCTTCGCACGCGCATAGCCTTGGTCGGACGCCTTTAAATACCACTGCAACGCGAGCACGTAGTTGGGCTGCAACCCCATGCCCTTTTCGTAAATTTCACCCACATAGGTTTGCGCGACCGGATCGCCTTCCTGCGCGGCAACCATCCACACCTTCAGCGCGCTGCCGGCATTGGCTTGCTCATAGGCGACGTATTCGCCGCCGCGATTCTGGCAATCCAACGCGGTGAGTTTGGCAGGGCGCCGGGGCGTGACATAAGTCGCGCCGGTACCGAGCTTTTTTATCTGTCCCGGCAACAAGCAATCGACCACCAGCAACTGATCGGCTTCGGCGTCATCGCCGGAATCGACGTTGATGATGTGGTTGCCGCCCGGCGCACAGCCCAGCAGCAAGATCAATGCAAACAGGGAAAAACCAGTATTTCGCAGCATCCTTTCACGCGCCTCTTGAGCAAGATAACTCGCGGATGATTGTACACAACGTGCGCTAGCCAAACTATCCGCACGAGAAAGCCCAATCATGATTTCGGCTCGATCGTTACCATACGGTACTGCGCGCCCAGTAGCGCCCCGCCGTTGTTCAGCACCCGATACAATTTCGCCAAATAGTTTTGTGCCGGCTCGGTGCGTGCGGTCGCATTTCCCAGCGGCTCACGCGCGGCCAGCACCACCACCATGGCGTCGCCGTACGGCGCTTGCACATGCCAGGCTTGTGGTGACTTACCGCTGACCAAAGCGACCCCGGGTGCGACACGTTGACTTTTTTGCGCGGACTCGGGATAAACGTGCACGACGCTACCGTCCGCGCGATACAAATCCACGTAGATATAAGACGGCTCGCTCAACGCGCCGAGCTCCACCACCACCGGATCACCCGCCCGCAATTGCGCCGCCGCCTCGAAATGCACCGGCGCGGCGCCCGCAATCAGCGCCGCCGCCTCGCAAAAGGGCCAGGGCATGGCTTCAACTTCGTAGGTTACGTTGTTCAAACCGTCGAGCTTGTCCACCGCGTCCATCAACGCCGATAAGTCTTCCTGGCGCACATGCCCGCGAATGGTTACGGCATGGTTGTCCCCGACCGTCGCTTCGAGATGCGCGCAGGTGTAACCCGCCAACAAGGCGGCGAGCGCGGATGGCTGCACGTTTTGCGCGGTCGGCTTGGATGGCAACGCGGGCGTTTGTTCTGCGGGCGGCGGCGCACGGGTGAGCACCACGGCCAGCACCACCAGCGCAAGCACAGCAACGATTGCCGGAACCGTGCGTCGCCAGTGCGTTGGCTCGGGCGCAGCGGGCGGCGCACCTTCGCGCACCTGACGCAACGCGGTCGTTAATTCCTGTGCCGTCTGAAAACGCGCCGCCGGATCTTTTTCCAGCAAGCGATCGACAATGTCCGTCAGCGCAACCGGCACGCCACTCACCACCTCACGCAGTGGACGCGGTTTTTGATGCGCGATTTGATAGGTCAACGCGGCCACCGTTTCGCCGCCGAACGGACGCTGGCGCGCCAGCAGTTGATACAGCACCACGCCCAATGAAAACAAATCCGAACGCGAATCCACCGGCCGGCCGGTAATCTGTTCCGGCGACATATATTGCGGCGTGCCGACAATCTGCCCCACTTGCGTCGCTTCGCTTTGCGTCACATCGTCGATGTGCGCGATGCCGAAGTCGGCCATCTTGACTTTTTGCTCGCGCGGCAACCACACGATGTTGGCCGGTTTGATATCGCGGTGGATCACGCCGTTGCGCTGCGCCAGATCGAGCGCGTCGGCAAGCTGCATGGCAATGTCGCGCACCTGCTGCCAGCTCAACGCCTCGCCGGCGCGCATCAACTCGTCGAGAAAGCGACCGTCGAGCAATTCCATCGCGATATACGGCCGGTCCTGTTCTTCGCCCACGTCGTAAATCGTGACGATGTTGCCGTGCGCGAGCCGGCCCGCCGCCTTGGCCTCGCGCAAAAAACGCCGGCGCACATCGGCGTTGGTGCAACGCTCGGCGTGCAACACCTTCAACGCGATGTTGCGCTTCAGCTCGGGATCGAAGGCGAGATACACCACGGCCATCGCACCACGACCCAGTTCCTGCTTAATTTGATAACGTCCCATGCTTTGCATATTTGCCACATCCAGAAATTTTCGAGCGCACCGAGGGTGACATCGTCAGCGCGAAATTACCACGCGTATTCTGAAGCGCACCACTCATGCCTTATACTCGGGCGCATTCCACAGCCAAAAGGCAATCAAGGATGAATCAGTCAATGCGCGTACAGAAAGTTTCGGGTGGGACTCGTTTAGTTAGTGTTCTCGCGCGGTCGCTACTCGCTTTAGCACTTATTTGCTCGCAGCCGGCACACGCTAATTCGCCGCCGACCGCAAAAAATGTCAGCCTGTCAGTTACTCCAAATCAAAGCTTAGTGATTAACGTCGCCGACGTTGCATTCGATGTTGATGGGGATCCGGTGTCGTTTACAAACATTGTTACTGGACCCATACATGGAAATGCCGGCCTTGATGGCCCGATCTACTACTCCCCGGCTGAGGGCTATGTCGGTATTGACAGCTTCGAATACGAAGTTACTGACACTCCAGCTTCCTCAAATACCGCAGGTGCCACTGCGCGCGGTACCGTGACTCTCTTCATCGGCGTACCCATTGTCCCGCAAGCCACCGCGTTGAACATTAATGTGCACGGCGGCTCAACCCAGCTCGCGCGACTGAACAGCTTGGCGACACTTAGCATTACCGTCACCGACGAGGCTGGCCAGCCAGTTGCTGGAGCGAATGTTGCGTGGAGCGTTGCGCAAACATGTGCGCCGGCTGCGCAGCCGGCGATCGCAGCTCAAGTCTGCACGGATTTTTCAGAGCAAGAGCTCCTAACCGACAGCATGGGCATCGCCCGCGCTAAATTATCAATTCCGAGCACTTCTGGAACCTACGACGTCACGGTCTCGGTATCCACAGTCAGTGGACAACTTTTCAATTCGGCTACTTTCATCGTTGTCGCGAGCAATTTGACCACACTCACCCGACCCGGCACCCCCGAAGCAGCACTGGCTGATGCGCTGGATTCGATGTGTCGTGGATTGCAAGCCTCAACTAAACCACTAACCAGTCAACAACAGGAACTGCTGGCGCGTTGCCTTGAAATCCTGAACAACAGCGATGCCGGACAAGTCGTGGCGGCACTGCGCGCACTCGCCCCTGAAGAAGTCGCCGCGCAAGCGCGTACCGGCAACAGCTTCGCCCAGCAACAACTGAGCAACATCGGTACGCGTTTGAGTGCGTTGCGTAGCGGCGCAACCGGCTTGGGTCTGGCGGGACTTTCGTTCAACATCAAGGGCCGCACCGTGCCGGGCTCGGTGTTCGCGTTGGCGGCGGCGCCGGAAGTGCGCAATGACGCAACCATCGACCTGCCGCAGTCCGTGCCGAAGTGGAGCGGCTTTATCAGCGGCAACGTCGGCGGCGGCGATAGAAGCCAGACCGCCAACGAAGCAGGTTTTGACTTCCACACGCGCGGACTCACCGCAGGCGCCGACTACCGCTACAGCAGCGCAACGGTCTTTGGTGGCGCGCTCGGCTACGCGCGCAGCGACGTGAATCTCGACGCCAACGGCGGCGGCCTGGACACCGCCGGCGTCAGCTTGTCACTCTACGGCACCTATTACCGCACGCAGAGTTTTTATCTCGACGCGGTGCTGAACTACGCCCGGAATGATTACGACCAGACACGCAACATCGACTACTACGTGGGCAGCACGCACATCCAGAAAAGCGCGCGCAGCGGCACCGGCGGCAAGCTGCTGGCGCTGAGCGTGGGCGGCGGTTATGAATTCACGGCGCGCAATGGCGCCAGCGCGGAAGTGTCATTGCGCCTGCATCGCACGGCCTCGAACATCGACGGCTACACCGAAACCGGCGCCGATGCGCTCAACCTGGCGCTGCGCGATCAATATATCCAGGTATTTGCAAGCAGCGTGGGCACACGCGGCTCGTGGCCGCTGAGCCTGAAGTGGGGCGTGCTGATCCCGCAACTGGACTTAAGCTGGGAACACGAACTCAACGACGGCGCGCACCAGATCAAGGGCAGCTTCGTCAACGACCCGTTCGCCACCCCCTTTGCGTTCAAAACCGACGACCCGGATCGCAACTACTTCCAGCTCGGACTCGGCGCGTCCGCGATCATTCCCGGCGGCAAAACCGCCTTTTTACAGTACCAAACCAGTTTGGGCCGCGATCACTACCGCGACTACAACGTGGCGCTAGGTGCACGCGTGGAACTACGCTGATTCTGCGTTTTTTCCGCGTTTCGGTTGACCGACCTAGTGACCGCCAGTACCATACGCATCCTCTACATTCCCCGGTAGCTCAGTCGGTAGAGCAGGTGACTGTTAATCACCTGGTCGGCGGTTCGAGTCCGTCCCGGGGAGCCAATTAAGTCAGTACAAATTTAAGGGTTGCAGCGATGCAGCCCTTTTTCATTTCTGCGCTTGAATTCAAAAAGCAACGCGGCCGGTAACTCACCGCGTTGACGCCAGCACCCGCCGTTATCACTTTAAGCACGCCATAATTGGCGCGCCATATTATTCGCTCCATCAAATCAAGGAGCGGTATATGACGGAATCAACAGAATCAACAGAATCAATGGAACGCAAGGATCTGTGGCTGGAAGTTGAACGGATTGTCGCGGAGTGGAGCGAACCGCTCGCCGCAACTCATCCGGCCTTTCCGCTCGAACGTCTACGCCCGTTGTGGAATAGCAATCACCGGCTGATGGCAAACGATCACCTAAAACTCGAAACGCTTGCGAACGAGAACATGCTGTTAAAGTTCGAGCTTACGCAACTCAAACAACAGCTGGAACGCATGACCGGGACTGGGCGGCTAGTCACCAATGCTGATCGCAGACGCGCCGATCGCCGCGCGCACGACTATCTATACGAATAGTAAATCGCGCCGCAAAAACCAACTGCACGCGCAGGGCTTCGTTTGACTGCGTCGTCAATCGCGTATTGAAGTGCATGGTCGGCACCGATCGGCAAGGGCGTCTATACTATTTTTCATTGGGAAATTTATAGCCGGCGGCGCGAGCCCGCAACGTCCGCTTGACACCACACCACAAGGAGAGGGTTTATGTTGAGAAAACGATCCGCGGTAGCTTGCCTAGCACTCACGTTGCTTGCGGCCTGCGTGCCGCCCTCCCCGCCCGCACCAGAGTCGACACCACAGACACCTGCGGCGAGTCGTGAAGTGCAATTTAACAGTGTGTCCAGCGGCTACTACCAAGGTGCTGCGACAAAACAACTCATCGTGGCTCAAACAAGCACCGAACTCACCGCCGCGCTCGCCGACATCGCGCTGTTGGGTGTTGTGCCATCCGCTGACTTTTCCAGCCAGACGTTAATTGGCGTACTCATCAACACCCCGTCGTCGGGATGCGAAAGCATCACCGTCTCGACAATTACCGGGGACAGTGATCACCTCACTGTCAATGCCAACTTGGCATCCGCACAGAATTCAACCGGATCAAAAGCCTGCACCACGGTCGTTCATGATGGCGCGTTCGCGTTCGTGACCAT
>Ga0315281_10013484_pt1 | contig 11060 bp, 14 predicted proteins | sample YL17G07_0_MG_FD_204540 | JGI IMG/M metagenome (GOLD analysis project Ga0315281, IMG submission 204540) | Sediment microbial communities from Yellowstone Lake, YNP, Wyoming, USA - YL17G07_0 | ecosystem: Environmental > Aquatic > Freshwater > Lake > Sediment | place: USA: Wyoming | collected... | reverse complement strand
TGCGCGCCTTGAATCCGAACGGCACGGTGCCCGCCACGTAGTCTGCGCTCCGGCTAGAGGGGATCATTTCGATCGCGGCCGCGAGTCCGTCCGCGGAGACGTCCTGCCCCTTCGACATGCGCCACAACGCGGCCGCGGCGAGCACGTTCTCGCGGTTCTTCAAAGGATTCGGAGCGAACCCCATCCAACCTTCTCCCAGGAACGGCACGCCGCGAGCGATCAGCGACATGGCGAACGGCTCCAGGAACACGCGGTTGCGGGCGAGAATGAGCGTGTCCTCCGTGTCTAGGATTCCGTCCAACGCTTCGTTCATGCTCTCGTGCCGCACGCCGCCCTGTCTCGGAGCTGGGAGGTACGCCTTCGGGAAGCGGAGCTTGTTCTGCCGGATGATCTTGTCGCAGAGCTCGTGGACGGCCACCGGCACGCGGTACGACTGCGAGAGCACTTGCGGCGGGGTGGCGTCCGTGAGCGAAAGCAGCCAGCGCGGATCGGCGCCGCCGAAAGCGTAGATCGCCTGGTCCTCGTCGCCGGCGACATAGACACGTTGCGTCCGGCTGAACCAAACCTCCACGACGGCCGCCTGAAGAGGCGAGAGATCTTGCGCCTCGTCCACGATCACCACGTCCACGTCCGGGGTGAGGCGCGCGGCGAGCACCTGCTCGAGCATGTCACTGAAATCAACGATCCGGTGCATGGCTTTGAAGGTCTGGTAGCGCCGGACGAATTCTTCGAGGTGCTGCTGGTGCGGCCGGTCCTCGGCACGATGGGCGAGCAGCGACTTGTCCAGCGGCAGCCGGCGGGCCCTGCCCCACTCGTAGACGGCCAGGAAGAGGTCGTCCTTGGTCTTCACAGGGAGCTCGGTGGGATCCTCGGCCGACTCCCAATCAGCCTTGGCCGCGGTGAGGTCGTAACCGTACTGCTGGCAGAACTTCACCCAATGATCCCGCTGGATGACAGATTCTCTGGCAAGTCGGAGGAGACGAAAGCAGGCAGAATGGATGGTACGTGTCCACGGAAGATCATCCAGGCCCAGGTTGAATCGGGTGGCCATCCGAGACACCGCTTCCCCATTGGCGGCACGGGTGAACGTCAGGAACGCGATCCGGCGGGACGACACGCCGGCGGAGAGCTCCGCCTCCAGCACGCCCATGAGCGCGGTGGTTTTCCCACATCCGGGCGGTCCCAAAGTCACACTCAGAGCTGCCATGCGACCTCCCCTATAGCGCGCTGTAACATCATCATCGAAAACGTGTTACATCGTTTCGTTTGACATACGGTTAGAAATGCCACGTAACACGTAACACGAACGTCGAACGATAAAATCGAGATTTCGTTTTCGTTTGCCATGCGCGCTATACGGGGCGTTACACGCCGCCGGACGCGCTGGACGGCGGAAGGGCCGCCACGGACGTCGTAGGGGCCGCCACGGGGCCGTCCGGCGCCTCTAGGCGCCAGATCCGCGTCGGCGGGTCGTCCCCATGCAGCCTGAGCAGCGCCGACTCGTACCCCAGGCCGTCCAGCGCCGAGCACACGGCCCGGAGCGTCGCCCCGGGTTCCTTCCTGCGCTCCATGACGGCCATGAGGCCTTTCGTTTTGAACACTTTCCCGTACTCCTCGTGCCAGAACGCCGCCCCCCGTTCGAGGTCGACGGCCTCTTCCGAGAGGGTGAGGCCCTCGATCACCTCCCGGATCTTCGACCGGAGGGTCTCCTCGGCCGACGCCTCGGGGGGGAGGTCTACGATCTCCGCAGAGGCCATCCAGGCGTTCACCAGCCCATCCCACTCGTCCCGCTTGTTGGGGACGGGCAACATCCGGTGCCCGGCCTCCAGGAACCGCAACCGGAAGGCCGCGGGCGTCGAAATGTCCTTCGACTCCAGCTTGAACGTGACGCCCTGCATCGTCGCCTCAAAGTACGGCGGATCCGCTTTGTAGATCACCATCCGGTCCATCTTGATCGCCGCGTGACCGTTCTTGGACGTCCGCTCGATGAGCTGGAGCACCTTCCCCACCGTGTGCGAGAGGTAGTCGCTCCCTTTGAGCTTCGCGCCGCCATCCGGCCTCAGCGCGAGCGCCGTCGCGAGCTCCGACGGATCGTGGATCCCGTACCGTGCCAGCGAGAGCGTGAAGGAGAAGTCGTACCCCGAACCGCTTTCGTCCAACCGCCGGCCGTCTTCGCCGATTGCCGTCTTACCCTTCCCAGAGAACAAATTCGCCAGCCGCGCGTGCTTGGCGAGCAGCGCCTGGACTTTCTCCGAGAGCTCGGCACCCAGCTTGATCGTCGGGCCCGGCGTGCCGTCCGAGGGCGTGGCGCCGGGGAACATAAGCACGGTTTCGCGGATGGTTGCGAGGTCGTAGACGATTTCGAGTTCCATCTTCTCGAACACGGAGACGATGGGCTTCTCTGGGTTCTTCCAGTTCGTCGTCCCCGGCAATCGGAGGATGCGCGCCGCATCCGACACACGATCGCCGCGGACGGCCTGCGCCACTCGTGCCACAACGTCGGAGAGATCCGCGGGAGCTGCGAGCTCTTTCAGAAACCAGTAGGCGTGGAGGCCATGCCCCGACGCCACGATCGCCGTGGGTGGGTGAGGGAAGCCCGCGAGCAGCCGTCGTCCTTCTTCCTCGCCGCCGGCCAGGTCCTTGAAGTCGATGTCGGCCCATATCGCGCGCCCGGGGAGTGTATCGGCCGAACCGCCGACGCCCTCGGCACGTCGGGGCAGGACTCCGTAGAAAACGCCGGACCGATTCGTGGCGGAGATCTTGTGCAGGTCGGAGAGCCTCTCGATCAGCGCGTCGGCGGATGGGTGCCAGGCACGGAGAACCGAGGCTCCCCCCTTGCGGTCCTCGATGGATCTCACTTCGATTTGCCCTGGTGGGACGTGGGCAAAGAGCGCGCGAAGGAACGGCTCGATCACGAAGCCTCCAACCTACGTGACGATCGCGGAAGGGAAGAGCATCGCCCCGATACCCGGTCTACCTACGGGGCGATTTAGAGAGCGCGGGCGGCGGAAGGCCGGAGGAGGGGCGAGAAGCCTCGACTCCATTCTACGCCGGGACCCGGAGGCCGTTTAGGCGGACGCGGGAGGAGCTCCGTAGTCCGCGGCCGTGACAGCTACCGCGTCAATTATCGGCATGAACTGTCCGCGCATGGCGAACGCGCGCTCCATCTCCTCCTTCCGGAGATCCCTCACTTTTGTGATTTTGAGCGTGCTCCACTTCCGCTTGCCGCGCTCATGCCGTTCGAGCGTGAACCGAGTGAGCACCATGATCGGAAGGCGCTTTGGGTTTCCGACGAGAAGCCGCGTCATGTAGGCCGCAACTTCTTTGAGGCTGGACGGAGGCGCCGTGAGCACAAAGGGCGTGTCCTGCCCGTCGTTGCACAGATACATGCGGTCCATGAGTCGGCACGCCTGTCCCTTTCCGGCGACGCCTTCATCGTCAACCGCAGTTCCGAACTTACTCCAGCGGCAGTCTGCACAGGTTCCATAGGCACCTGACTTGTCCCGAGGAAGACTGCCAACATCGCCGTCCTTGGAAGAGCATGTCGGAGGCGTGTTCTCCTCTTCCGTCTTACCCTTCTCCCAGAACGCCCGCGCGGCGTGGCGCTTGATGACGATGCCCTCGATTTGCTTCGAGGTTTCGTCGGATGGATCTTGGAAGAGCCCCGCCCCGCCGGCCACAATCTTGATGCGGGGGAGGGTTGCGTTCAGACCGGCGCGCGTCTCGTCCACCATCTGCGAGAGCTCGTCGGCCGTCAGGAATTCTTTCAGTTCGGCGGGGACTTCTGCCCCCGCGCGGGCTAGCTTGTCATTGGACATGATCTGCCCTCCTTTGGGCGATGAGGTACTCCAGTTTCCAGTTTTCTAAATAAACAATGGTGGCATGGGTTTCTTCGGATTGCGCCTCAAGCCAGCCTAGACGAACGTTGCAAACTATACAAAGTAGCCCGCGGACTTGATTTGTCTCGTGATCATGGTCCACCGCGAACCGAGTTTTGAATTGAGTTTGGGGACGCCTACAAATGCCGCACTTATCCCCCTGAACGGCTAGGCGGCGGTCGTATTCCGCAATCGAAATTCCGAACTTCGATTGGAGCGCCCTTTCCCTATGGCGCACCCGCTCAACGTCGCGGTTTTCTTGGTAGAGCCGGGCCTTGTATTCAGCGATGCGATCTCGATTCGCTTCTCGCCAAGCTTTCGCGTCAAACTTTTTCTTCTCCCGCTTTGCCGGATCCGCGTGATCTTTGGACCAGCGCGTCTTCGCCATTTGTTTGACTTTTTCGGGATTTCGCTCCCGCCACACCTTTGTGTATGCTCGGCCCTTTTCTGGGTGCGTTTTTGCCCAAAGCCGGCTACGAGCCTGATATTGCTTCGCCTTTTCAGGGTGGGCGCGCAGCCACGCCATCGTGCGGGAAATAACAAGGGGTGCGGGTTTCCCCGCACCCCCTCCAGCATCGACATCGGCGGCCTCGCCCAAGGGCCCCAGCGACGGATGCTCGCGGGCGGACAACGCCGGCTGACTGGCGGATGTGGATTCTAGCATCGCTGGGACCTCGTCTTTCAGGCGGACCCTACCCTGGACTTCGGGGGGCGTCAAGCCCGGAAGGCAATTCGGGGCTTTGTGTACGCGGTCAGCCCGCCGCCCTGCTCAGTGTTCAGCCGGTCGATCAGGTCTTGCACGTTGACTTCCATCGCCTCGGCGTGCGTCTTCAGCGCCGCCTTCAGCGTTTGGGGATTGGCCGCGAGCTTTACGATGCCCTCGAACAGCCCCACGGACTTCAGCGCCTCCCAGGCTTTCTCTTCGGCGCCCTTCTCGACCGTCACCGAAAGGAACTGAGACAGAACCACCATGCCGATCTCTGGGCCGCGGAACGACGACAGCTCCGCATCCAGCATGAGCTGTACGAGGGCCGCTTCGTGGACGTCGAGCTCTGCGTTCACGGCTTTGAGTTGCGCCTTCAGCGCGTCGGCGCGATCGCTCAAAGCCTTCAGTACGCGCGCCGCTTCGACGACCGGATTGGGAACGGGATTGGGAACTGGCGCTTTAGCCACGGGGCCTCTCCAGCACGCCCTTCGGCACGCCCCACTCGGGATTCCTCAACCCCTCCGACGTCGCCACGAGCGGCCCGGAGTTTCCAGTCGGTCGGCCCATTCGCTTGGGCAATGGCGCCGCGAGGGACTCCGCCACAACCCGGCGCCCTCGGGCGCGGATCTCCGCAACGGGATCCGCCGCGGCCGACACGCCGGCCAGCACCTTGTCGAACCCACCGCCGGCCAGGTCGCCCGTCGGGCGGAGAACGTGGCTCCCGCCACAGAACATGCAGACGCCGAGGTGTGCTACGGCCTCGCGCTCTTCGACCCACGTACCCCGGCCGCAGCCGTCGCACCGCATTTTGAACATGGTCCCTACCCTTTTGGAAGTCCGTGCGACACCAGGGCCGCGTCGATCGCGTCCAGCGTCGTCGGCGTGAGAGAGCTTTGAGGAACGAAATCGGTGTCGATCTGCCAGCGATCGCGTGGCGAGTGGAAGTACCGGCAGCCGGTGACGAGGTAGATCGCCGTCAGGGCTGTCTTTGGATGCGCCAGGAGCAGGTAATGCCCAATCGCCAGCCCGTACCCGTTGCCAGCCATCATGGCACTCTTTCCTTCGTTCCGGTGCGCGATGCTCGAAATGCTGTGCCCGAGCTGAAGCGTGTGCCGGCGGAAGTCGTGGATCGTGGTGGGCGTTGAAGCGAGATCGAAGAACGTGATCGCGTAGAGCTTCTCTAGGTTCCGGCGGGCGACTTCGGCCTGCGCTTCGATGATGGGGTCGGTCACTTCGGGGATCCGGCTTTGATCCAGGATCGGATTTTGTCCCCGGTTATGGCCTCGGCCAATTCGCGTTTCGCGGAAAGGTTCTCCTTCACCTTCTCGTCCACAGTGCCTTCGGCGAGGAGGTCCACGATTAGCACCCGATCCGCCACCTGGCCGATCCGATGGAGCCGGTCCTCACTCTGGACGCGGCTTCCATATTGGAACGACTGGCTATACATGACCGCCACATCGGCACGATGCAGGGTGATTCCAAGGCCTCCGGTTTCGTTCTGCACGGCCAGAAGGCGGGGATGGTCCGACTTCTGGAAGCGTTCGATCACGTCGTTCCGGTCCTGAGCTTTCACCCGGCCGTCGATCGGCGCGGCCGTAACTCCAGCCCTCTCCGCGAGATTCACGATTCGATCAATGTCGGCATGAAAACGAGCGAACACCACCATCTTTCGCGCGGGGTTGGCTAGATGTGTCTCGATCAGTTCTGCGAGTGCGTCGAGCTTTGCCTGGTTCTCGAAAAAGCGAATCTCGTCTCGCTGCGCATCCCGGAAAAGTTCGCCGTCGGCGATGGCCACCGTTTCGTCTTCACCGGAAAGCGAACGGATACCCCCGACAAAGCCCGATGAAATTTGAGTGAGCCGCAATAACCAGGGGAGTACGCTGGTCGCCGTAACGGCCTTTCCACTTTCTGCTTGTCGATCAAACCACACCGCGAAGTTGTCCTCCATTTCGCGGTACGCATGAAGTTGATCCCCCTCTAGCTGAATCCGAATTTCTTGGTAGACCTTCGGAGGAAGATCCACGGCCTCGGCCTTGGTCAAGCGATATCCGAATTCACCAAACCGCCGCTCCAACTCATCCAGATTCTTCCATTCCTTCACCCCACCCCACTTGTCCGCGGTCATGTACCGATCGCGGAACGCAAACCAGTTCGCAGATCCCAGCGATTCATCGAGGGCTTCTGCCTGAGTGAACAAGTTCAAGGGATTCTTAGTGATAGGCGTACCCGTCGCGGCGAGCCGATAGCGCGCGCGCCGGCCAAGCTTGACCGCGGCCTTGGTCTGCTTCGAGCGATTACCGATTTTGTGGGATTCATCGAACACAACCGCGTCAAACTGAAGCCACGCCGGAACGTCGTCTTTCATGGGGACATCCTCCGTGAGACTTAGCCCAATTACAGTTGAAACAAAGCACTTGATATTGCGGGGGAAATCCAGCCATAACAATCCGCCGATAGAGACGGTCAAAGTAACTCCCGCCCATCAACCGCCTTTCTTCTGCCCCGTTATTCAAGACATGGTCGAGGGATAGAAATGCGAACTCGGGCTCCCCACAGCAAGAACATTTCCCCCCATACCCAACGAAGACCGCATCTCTTAGTTTTCGACGGGAAGCGCGGCTCAATTCGCGTACTCGATCCGGGTGCGCCGCTTTCCACGCTTTAGCACTTGCCATCTGGGCCTTCTTGTTTTTCTGGTACCAATCTCTCCCCCAAGCCCGGTGTTGTTCGCGATTGGTCCGAAAGTGTTCCCGCTGGATTTCCCTCCCACACGCTTTACAGTAAGACTGCTTGCGATGAGCGCCTTTTCGAAAGAACTCGGATAGCACCTGATTTTTATGACAGCGCCCGCATTTTCTGAGTTCACTAGCCCCCTCCGGTGTAGTTGGAGGTCCAGCGACGGACTCCCCCCCACCGCTTTTGGGCAGCGGAAGTTGCCTGTCACCGGAGGGGACTACTGGACTCATATTCGCTGGACCTCGACCACACCCTAATCCTTTTCGCTGGCCGCGTCAAGAAGCCGCCACAGAGATTCGTAGTTTGCGATCACGATTCCGCGGGGGAACTTCTTCAGCGCGGCGACCTTCTCCTTCGATGTCCCGGGTAGGTAGGGCAGAACTAGGCGAGGAATCTCGGGCGCCTCAATATCCAGTTCCGAGACCCAAACCCCAGCCACCGTACGGGGGCACACGATCAGCGCGCGCGTCCATTCTTTGCGATCCCACCCATAGCGTAGCGCGTCGATAGCGATCTTACTTTTTCCCAACCCGGGCTCGAGGGCAAGAAACGCCCCTCGATTCAAGGCCCACAGCCCGCGGACGAAGGCGAACGCCGCCCGCTGGTGTGCGAAGGGCTTCCGCCGAAACTTGAAGTCGGTAATCGAAGCGTCCATCGCCTTCTTGATCGCACCCAACGCTTTCACCGCGATCTTTTCCTTCTCCTGCCCGATCGTCCACGCCACGACATCGGCGCCATGCTCGAACGTGACGGATCGGCCGGCGAGAGTTTCGAGAGCCTTCGTCACCGACTCGAACTCCAGTGGGATCGACCAGACCTTCGCCTTGGGATCCCAACGGCGGTCGGGGAGTTCCTTCACGAGCGCCACGAGGGCGTCGCTGTAGGCGAAGGCCAAGAGCAGCGCCTTCCGGTGTTTGTTCTTGACGTCCTTGCCTATGGCGGTACGGATGGTGAGCATCAGTCCTCGTAGTGGATGACGGGCGTTTCCATCCGAACTGCCACGCCGTGCCGAGTCGCGAAGCAGTGCGCACAGAAGAGCATCGGCCGGATGACCTGACCCCGGCCGACATCCCGGCGGGGCACTTCTGCGAAGTCCTCGCCCAGGAACCCGAACACGTGGATGAGCACGTTGCCGCAGTCGAAGCACTCGTGGAACGTCTCGCCCGCGGTGAGCGTGCCGGAGAGCCAGCGTTTGGGAGTCGTGCAGAGGAAGAGTCTCACGCTTTTCTCCTTGCCACGATTTGTCGAGCTACGGCCTCGGCCAATGGCGGAGGCATTGCCTGCCCGATCTGGGACCACCGCGAGGTCTTCGTTTTTCCACAGAACTTCCAGTCCGGCGGAAACCCCTGGAGGATCGCCGCCGCCTTCTCGGAGAGGACGATGGCCCCGGCCATCGACAGCCACGACTTCCCGTGCGTGCCGGGCGGCGCGATCCGAGAATCTGCCTGCAAGGTCGTAGCCGGTTCCTCCCACGGCCACTCGAGCATGGCACCGGCCTGCGAGGCACGGCCGCCGTTCGTCTTGACCGTAAAGGCCGGATCCTCGGCCTTGCTCATCGGATGGCGCGAGTGCGGTTCGAGGACGTGCCTCGATTCTCCACCCCGCCCGCCAGCGACCCGGATCGTCTGCGCCGGGTCGTCGAGAGTAGCCGTCATATTCTTGACCTCGATCGACGCGGCCTGTGCCCCCCGGATCTTCGCGCCGATCGTGTAGGCGGGCAGGTCAGGGTTCGATGGGGGATGCTTCTCGTTCAAGATCAACGTATTCCCGTCGCCGTTCTGTCTCGTTGTCACTACCCCGGCGGGCAGTCCTTCCTCGGACGCGCGGGGCTTCGTTCCCGCGCCTAGGCCATGCCGCTTGCGCAGCCGTACCGAGCGCCCCCACTCTTCCACAGGCAAGACCGAAAGCGCCTCGCGGCACGAAACGAAGCTCTGGATCCCGTCGAGGCGAATCGTCGAGCCATCCCCGTGCGTCGCCTCGGGCCAGCGGATGCAGCCCCCTGACAGATGTCCGAACCAGAACGGTCGGACGCGGTGCTGGGGAACGCCATAGGATGCCGCGTCGAGCTGTGCGAAGTCCGCAACGCAGTAGCCCTCTTTCGCAAGCACACCAAGGAGTCGTTGAACGATATGCCAATTCGTCGAGTCATCCAGACCCGGCACGTTGCCGATCAGGTATTCCGTCGGATGCAGAAGCTTGATAATGCGAACGGTCTCCTCCACCATGTCCCGCTCGTCGGCAAGTCCCTTCCGGTTTCCGGCGTGCGACCACGGCGTACACGGTGGATCGGCTACCAACAGATCAACGGACCGAGGAAACTTGAATCCGACCTCCAGCATTCGCTCGATGTCGGCCGCATTGCACTGGTACGGGCGCCGGCCAAGATTGGCCTCGTAGGAGTCGCAGGCGTTCTTGTCGAGATCGAACACCGCGCCAAACTCAATCCCAGCCCGGCGAAAGCCTTCTGCCATTCCACCCGCGCAACCGAAAAACTCAACGTTCACGCCGCGTCACGCATGTAGGAGGAGATCGAGATTTTCTGCTCGCTGCCGAGGTTGAACTCGTTCCAGAACACCCGGTACCGAATCCTGAACGCCTTCCGGCACGTCTCGCCGCACACCTTCGACGCCATCTTCGGCGGCTGGAACAGCTTCCTGCACTCCCGGCACATCCTCGGGGCCAGATTCTCCAGCGACCGCTTCAAAGCCGCGCGCAGCAGTTTGAGTCTCCGAGCTTTCGCTTGCGGATTCATCCCTGGCCAGCGTTCGTTGACCTCCACCGCTACCTCCCTTGCGGCTGTCTCTCGCCGCTTCGTGGTCTGAGTGAACGTGACAATGCGCGCAAACGCCGGCGGCGTTCACCGGGTGCGTCCCGCAGGTCGGGCCGCAGGCGAGGCAGATGTCCTCCGAGTTGAGGAGCGTTCCGTTTTCGGGGAACCAGGCGGTGTTGGGCTTCACGCCGCGATCCTCGCCCGGACGCGCAACTCCTGATTGCGAAGCTCTAGGATGTCGCCGTTCCGGAACGACTCGGCCAAGCTCACCAGTTCCTTTGCCTCCGACAGCGCAACGCCAGGCGACGGCTTCCACCCCGCCGCCCGCCGGGAGTCCAGCACTTTGTGCGTGAGCTCGCCCAGCGTGTAGTCGGTAGCGACCACCTTCACCGTCGTCGTAGCTTTGCCCGATTGGATGCCGCACATGGACCGGTTACACCCGCACCGGTCGTCGGTGAATCCACCATCACAGGTGAACGCGGGGAGCATCACAAGCTCTCCCTCTTCAGCCCAGAAAAAGTCGTTCTTTCGCTGGCCTTGGGTCTCTTTGGTGGCGACGAGGATGTTCATTCCCCCCTCACTTTCTTGATGTAGCTCAACAGCGCCTTGACCACCTGCGGGTCCAGCGCGATCTTCGTCGTGTCGTCCTGGCACCGCAGATCCAAGTAGATCTGGTATCCGTCGTTGGTGGCGTACACGCCATCGCCTAGGTAGGTCGCTTCTTCGTCAGCCATTCGCAGCCTCCGGGGATTTGTCCGGGCGCACCCGGACGAATTGAGCGTGGCGAAGCGCCCCGCTGTCCATCCGGTTCCAACCCATGAACTCACACACGGTCTCGTTGACCACGAAGAACGCCTTCTCGGCCGCCGGCGCGGGAGCCAGCATCGTCTGCTTGAAGTGAGACTCCTTTGCGCCGCACTCGATCCCATCGCAGTAGACGCCCCACCGGCACGTCTCCTTGGGCGCCGAA
>Ga0315281_10013483_pt1 | contig 11061 bp, 2 predicted proteins | sample YL17G07_0_MG_FD_204540 | JGI IMG/M metagenome (GOLD analysis project Ga0315281, IMG submission 204540) | Sediment microbial communities from Yellowstone Lake, YNP, Wyoming, USA - YL17G07_0 | ecosystem: Environmental > Aquatic > Freshwater > Lake > Sediment | place: USA: Wyoming | collected... | reverse complement strand
GCCTGCTGGCTGACCGGGAGTCTCGCTACCACTGGCGAGGATAGTCAACGAATCCGGCGACTTCCGGCTACCCGGATCTCCGGCGTTCGGCACGACCGTCACCTTCGAGTTGAACTTGCCGCTCATGTATGCCCACGTTCCGCCGCCGCCAACCGCGATCAGCAGGGTCGCGGCGACGATCATCGTTGCGTGCGACTTGGCCTTAGGTGGCTCGGGCCTGGCGACCGCTTTCTTTGCCGGCGGGGCGGCAACTGCCGGCGTCTGCGGACGACTCCGAGTTTCAACGACTGTCGGCGCGGGTGGTTTGCGCTGCGCGGGAATGGGGCTGTTCGGCACGCTCATCCGGACCTTCCGTTCCGGACCGCCCTTGGCAAGCGAAATCATCTGTGTGCGCGCCTTCTCGCCCTGCGTTGTCGTGGCGCTGCCGAGCGCCACGACGGCGGCATCAAGATCGGGGAACCGCGCGCTGGCGTCCTTGGCCATCATGCGCATCACCGTCTCGGCGACGCTGGCCGGAATATTGGGGCGAACGGCGCGGAGGTCCGGCGGCGGTTCGAACAGGTGCTGGGTGATGATCTCGGCGTACGTCCCGCCATCGAATGGCTTGCGTCCGGTCAGCATCTCGTAGGCGACGATCCCGAGCGAGTACTGGTCCGACGCGCCGGTCACCGATTTGTTGTGGAACTGCTCCGGGCTCATGTAGTGCGGCGTGCCGATCGCGGTGCCGGTCGCGGTCAGATTCTGCGCCTCCTGCACCTTGGCGATTCCAAAGTCGGTGACGATCGCCCAGCCGTCCTCTTCGAGCATGATGTTGGCGGGCTTCATGTCGCGGTGGACCACGCCCTTGCGGTGGGCGAACGCGAGCGCGCCACCGACCTGACTGAGGATCACGCGGGCCAGATCGACCTCGAGCTGGCCGCGCTCGATAATCACCGATTCGAGCGACCGGCCCTCGATGTACTTCATCACGAAGTAGACGAGACTCTTGGTCTGCTTGACGCTGAAGATCTGGATGATGTGCGGGTGGCTCAGCGCTGCGGCGGTCTGGGCCTCGCGCTTGAAGCGGTCGACCATTCCCGTCTTCGAGACGAGATCCGGCAGCATCGTCTTGATCGCGACTTTGCGGTTGAGCGACAGGTCGAGCGCGAGATAGACAGCGGCCATGCCGCCGCGTCCGAGTTCACCGTAGATGTCGTAATCGCCGAGGGTCGCGTCTTGCAGAATCGGGAACAGCGTGTCCACCTGCTCGACACCAAGTACAGCGGTGCCTTCCATCGCCGAGCCACCGCCCGAGAAAATACCCGAGACAGCGGCGCCGCAATTCGGACAGAATTTCGTGTCCGAGCCGACGTTTGCGGTGCACTTGGGGCACGTGCGTGTCGCCGTGGTCACAGGGCGTTCACCTTTTCCAAGCGACGACGGGCCGTCATGGAACGATGGTGAAAGTGAAGGTACTGGTCACCAATGCCGAACTGCCGAAGTTGTAATTCCCAGCGGCAATCCGGACGAATCGTCCGGAAACGGGCGCGGCAATAACGAGTTCCGAGTCGGTGCCGACAAGTCCGCCGTCGTCATCGTAGCCGATAAGAGTCCCCGAGGTAAAGTCGTACGCTTCGAGATAGGTGTCGAAAGTCGTTGACCCCATCTGAATCGTCAGCGGCGCACCGGCGGCCTGCCAGATGTAGTAACTGCGGATCGACGTCGCCGTGCCTGCTGTGCCCGACAGCGAGTCATGAGTCCCTGCGCAACCGGCGTCGAGCGTTTGCGTCGCCGAAACGTTTCTGCTGGCCAAGGTGCTCCAACAGCCCGTTGGCAGCGTCGGATTCAGAGCCGATGTGAGCGTGTATGCTCCGGTCCCGATCAGTGCTGGTCGCCCGATCTCGAGCTGGTAGGTTGCGGCTGCGAGGAGGTAATAAATAATGCTAGTGGACGGCGTCCCGGTTCCAGTCAGGAACAGACCATTGGAAGCGGGCGGCCATACGCGCGCCAAAGTCTTTGTCGTGAACGCGCTGGAGGCTACGGTCGTGGAGAAAAACGTTGTCGAAGCAGTGCTGAAGCTGAAGTTATCATGTGGGCTCGTCGGACCATCACAGTCGGTGTCGGCCAGCGTGCCGTTAGCCAGTACCCCCAAGGTGTACGCGGTCGGGGTGCAGGCGCTGGTCGCGGAAATGGTAAACGTGACCGAGATATTCTGCGGACTGTTGGTGATGCCGGCCGCGGTCGATGTCACCGGGACCGTCGCCGTGTAGGTTCCGGCCGCAATCGATCCGGTCGCCGGCGTTACCGTGACTGTGGCTGGCGCGGTCGTCACGTTCAAGCCGGCGGTGAGCCACCCCCCCGGTTGTTCTATCCCATAGGTAATCGTACCGATCGCCAGGCTGCTCAGCGTGCCAGTGCCGGAGTTCGTGACCGCGACCGTCTGCGCCGCTGGACTGGCTCCGCCAGCGTTCCCGGTAAATGTGAGCGTGGCCGGGGTGCGGGAAATGGTCGGCGCCTGCGCCGCAGTGATGGCGAATGACGTACTGACGGTCGAGTTCACGCTACTCGAGGCGAAAATCGTGTACGTGCCGGTCGTGGCGAACGTGAGCGCCGCGAAGGTGGCGACGCCGCTCGTTGCCGCGACACCCGTTGCTCCACCAACGGCCCCCGGTCCAGTCTGCGTGCCGATCGTGATCGTCAAGACGCTCGACGTCACGACGTTGCCATACTGATCCACGACGGCCACCTTCGGGGCGGGTGTCAGGTTCGTGTTGATTACCGCCCCCGTAGGTTGCACCGTGAACGCCAATGCGCTCGCCGTGCTGAACGCGCCCACGTTGAACGGATTGCTGGTCGCCGACGTGAGGCCTGTCGCGCTGGCAACAATCGTGTAGCCAGTGCCGGCAGTGCTCAGCGAAACGTCGTTGTTCAACGTTGCCGTGCCGAATGATGCCGTCGATGCTTTCGTGCCGTTGAGCGTGGCAGAGCCAGGGTTGGCGCCAACCGCGAATGAGACGACGTCCGACGCATTTACGCCATTGCCCCCGGCGTCCTGAATCTCAACCTGCACCGATCCGCCTGGGTTGAGCCGCGCGTTCACGAAGGTCGTCGCCGCAGGCTGCTGGGTGAAAGCGAGCTTTGCTGCCGGGCCGGTTCCGATAAAGAAGTTCTCGCTTTGCTGCGCGGCGAACCCCGTCGCGGTCGCCGTCAGTGAATACACGTTCGACTTGTCGATCGACAGACCCGTGAACGTCGCGACACCTGACACGGTGCTGACCGTTTTCGTTCCCGAGAGGGTGGCGGTCCCTGGCGACGTCAGCGCAACGGTGATCGGGGTCGCGGCGAAACTGACCACCGCGTTGCCGCCCAGGTCGCTGACGGCCACCTTGACGACAGGATTGAGGGCGATACCGCCGGTGGTGAACGTCGGCTGCACGTTGAAGTCCAGCCGCGCCGCCGCTCCAACCGTAACGTCAAAAGCGCCGCTGCTTCCGCAGTACTGTGGCGTTATCCCGGAGGTGCACGCGAACAACGTGTATCCCGCTCCGGCTTTTGGAATTGAGACGCCGCTGAAGACGGCCACGCCTGCCGTCGTCGTCGTCGTTGTCGTTCCTGCCAGCGACGTCGACGTGGGGTTGTTGTTCACGCCGATGAAGATCGTCGTCGACGCCGACGTCGTGATGACGTTGCCGACGTTGTCGGCGATCGCCACCTGCAGAGCCGGGCTGAACGCTACTCCGCCCGTCGTGTTGGTTGGCCCAACGGCAAACGTCAGCTGAGATACAGGCCCGAACGCCGCGATGTCAAACGTGCCCGTCACTGCGCTCGTGAGCCCCGTCGATGCAGCGGTCAGCCTGTAACCGGTGCCGGCGGCGCTGATGGTCAGATTGCCCGCGAATAGCTGTCCTCCATTTGCCGTCCCCGCAACCGTTCCGCCGAGCGTGGCAGTTCCCGGATTCGTGGAAATCGAGATGAGTATCGACGCAGTCGAACCGACGACGTTGCCGAGAGCGTCAACGACATCGACGCGAAGCGCATTGCTGCCGGCAGACTGCAGCGCTGCGTTCCGAACGCCATTGACCGGCGTTTGTCCCCAGGCAAGCGCCACTGCCGTTCCCCCGTTCACGGAGAATCCGAAACTCGTAACCGTCGAGAGATTCGTCGCGGTTGCCGCCAGTGTGTAAACGCCCGCGACGCTGAACGTGAGGCTCGCGAACGTCGCGACGCCAGCGACAGCGCTCGCCGTCTTCGTCCCGCCTATCACCCCGCCCGCGGGGCCCGTAGCGATCGCAATCGTGATCGGGTCGGTCGCCGTGGTGATGACGTTGCCGACCGAGTCGACGACCGAAACCTGGATCGCGCTGGTCTGCAGCGCGCCAGCGACCACAGTATTCGGCTGGGTCTTGAACGCGAGTGCGATCGCGGGGGCGGCCGTGACATCAAACGATGCGCTCGAGCCCGTGGAGTTTAGCAGGCTGCTGCTGGCACTCAACGAATAGCCGACGCCGGTGCGATTGAGCGATACGCCCGTGAAAGTGGCCACGCCGCTGACGGCTGTGACAGACGTCGTGCCCCTGAGGCCGGATCCGCCGACGTTGTTGAAGATGCTCAGCGTTACGACGTTCGTGGCTGTTGGTACGGTATTGCCGCTTGCATCCTGGACCGCGACCTGGATGTTGGTGGCGAATGCCGTGCCCGCGACGACCGTGGCTGGCTGTGTCAGGAACCCAACCTTGCTCGCCGCCGCAGCGGTGATGTTGAACGCGTTGCTCGTCTCCGAGTTCAATCCTGTGGCTGACGCGATGATCGTGTAGCCGGTCCCGACCAGATTCAACTGCACGTCGGTGAAGGTCGCGATACCGCCCACTGTCAGGGCCGATGTCGTCGTTCCGGTGAACGCTCCGCCAGACGGATTCGTCCCGATCGCCAGGGTCACGGTGACCGCCGGGGCGGTCACCGTAGTGCCCGAGTTATCCTGCACAACGACTTGCACCGAGGGGCTCATCGCCGTTCTCGAGGCGGCGTTCGACGGCTGGGTCACGAAGTGCACTTTGATCGCCGCCGTACCCGACACGACGTTGAACGTCGCGCTACTGACGTTTGTCAGTCCAGTCGACGACGCAACCAGCTGATAGTTGGATCCAGCCAGCGAAAGCGACAGCGCGCTGAACGACGCGACACCGGCCACGGCTGGGACCGCCGTGCCACCAGTCAGCGTGCCGCCGCCGCCGCCCGACGAAGCAAGGGCGATCGAGCTGGTTGCCGACGTCACCGTATTGCCGCTGGCGTCTTGCAGCGCAACCTGCACCGGCGGCGCGATTGCGGCTGCGGTTACGGCGTTCGACGGCTGGACGAGGAACTTGAGCTGTGTGACTGGGCCCGGTGTCACGTTGAACAGGGCGCTCACGCCCTTTGTCAGCGTGCCGCTCGTTGCGTTGAGCCTATAGCCGGTTCCGACCCTATTGATGTTGATGCCCGGGAACGTCGCGACGCCGGCTACGGCTGCCACGGTGACCACGCCCGACAACGTGCCCACACCAGCGTTGGTCTCGAACGCGAGCGTCACTGAGGCCGTCGACGTCGTCGCCGTCACGCCGCCTGCATCCTGCACCGCGACCTGAATGGCCGGCGAAATTCCGGCTCCGGCGGCGACGTTCGACGGCTGCACGACAAACCCGAGTTTGGCGGGCGGCCCGACCGGGTCGACGGTGAAGGCGTTGCTGACGGCGCCCGTCAGCAACGTCGCGGTGGCGCTCAACTTGTAGCCGACGCCCTGCTTGTCGATCGACGCCGTTGTAAACGTTGCAACCCCCGCCACCGCCGGGGTCGAGATTGTCCCGGTCAACACCGCACCCACGGCGCCCGTGACCGAAATCGCCAGCGTGACGGTATTGGTCGCGTTGCCGACGGTGTTACCGCCCACATCGGCGACCGAAACCCTGAACAGCGTCAGCGCCTGACCGGCGGTGCCGCCGATCGGTTGCGTGGTGAAGATCAGCTGCGTCGGCGTCCCGAAAATCGCAAACGAGTTGCTCGTCGCACCGGCGAGGCCGGTGCCGCTCGCCGTCAGCGTGAACGGGCCCGCGGTGTTCAGAGTGACGGTGCTGAAAGACGCGACGCCGGCCACCGCCGCGGCGGTCACCGTTCCCCCCAGTGTCCCTGTTCCCGAGCCGACCGAAAGCGTGATCGTCGGCGTCGCCGTCGTTACGATGTTATCGAGCGAATCGGCCACGGAAACGCGAATCGTGGCGATCGCGGTGTTGACGCTGGCCGGCGTCGGTTGCGTGGTGAACAGGAGCTTCTTGGCGGCGCCGGAGGTGCCGGTAGCCGTGAACGTCGCGGTCGCGACGCCCGCCGCCGCGAGCATCGTGTTCGCACCCGCGGTGGTGCCGAGAATCCAACTCGTCGGCGCAGCCTTTCCCGTGCCGCCCGAAATCGCGGTCGCTCCAGTGACGGAACCCCCACCGGAAGCAACGGTGAACGTGACAGAAACGCCAGACATAATCGAGCCGCCAGAGTCGGCGACCGTGACCTCAGGTGGACTGGCGACCGCAGTATTGACCACGGCCGCCAAGCCGTCGGTGGATACGCTCTTCGTGAGAGTTGCTGGCACCTGAACGACGCGTGCGAGAATCGCCTTCGCGAAACCGTCGCTCGTCGCCGTGATAGTCGCCGTTCCCACTTTCAGCGCCCGCGCTACGCCAGTCGTCGCGACGACCGTCACCGTCAGCGCATCCGACGTCGCCCAAGTGACGGTTGGGGTTGGGATGGCCACGCCCAGCGAGTCCGCCACCGTGATGGCGATTGTCCGATTCAGGTTGAGCGATCCAACGGGAAGCTCACCTGCGACGGTGCCGGCGTACGTGATCGCGCGCGCCACCTGCCGAACCTTCACCAACACGCTGTCCGTCAGCCCGTCGTACTGGACAACAATCCGTACGCCGGTCCCGGTGGAGTTCTTCACCGCGACCAGCGCGCCGGCAGGGTTCACGGTGAGCACTGTGAGGTCTCGCGACGTGACGGTCATCGCGGCCGAGAATGGAATCGATGCCTGGACGACGCCGGCCGGGTTCGTTCCGCGCACATCGATCACGCGGGTCATGCCGACCGCGATCAGTGAATCGACCGCCTTGATCGAGAGGCCCGCGTACCTCACGCGTATCGTTAGCGGAGTCGCAGTGACCTCGCCAATTCCCGGCGCGCTGACGGTCGCCGATATCTTCGCGGTACCAAGGCTTACTCCGGTGACCACCCCGGTCGTGGGGTTTACCGTTGCGACCGTCGGTTTGTCGCTCAACCAAGCCACCGTCGCCGCGGCGGGGAGGGCACCTTCGGTGGTCGTGACGGAGAGCGTGAGCGTACCGCCCATCGAGACGATCGAATCTTTTCCGACCGCCGCAGCCAGCTTCGTGGCTAGCTCGGCCGGCGTGAGCTTTGGTTCGTTCAGCTTGGCAAGGTCGCAGGCAAACGCGGTCAGCGCCGCCGCAGCGACGAGCGTTGAAACGAGGGCCCGCGAAACCAACCGACGGGGGGCAGGCAGCCGAACGAGCATTGTATTGGAGGGGGCGGTGACGACGGCCTAAGCAAACCTCGACCCGGAGTCGGGCAAAGTCCGGCACATACAGTATAAGGTAGGTCTAATATTCCCCCCCAGCCCGGCGACGCGCAACACGCCGCGTCACCAAATTTTCAGCTACTTCGCTGGTAGGCCCAGTTCCGCCCGAACATCGGCCGGTAACAGCGGCACAACCCGTGCCAGCGGCACCGCGTAACCCAGCCCAGGGCCCTCTGCCAACCCAGCTCGATGGAGGCCAACCACCTCCCCGGCACCGTTGAACAAGGGACTTCCGCTCGACCCGCCGACGGACAGTCCGTTGAACTGGATCAGGTCTGGAGTGACTTTGGCGAAAATTCCTGCGCTCATCGACGAGCGCACCACCTGAGCATTTTCGTCGACGGCGTTGTCATGGCCGGCGGGGAACCCGATCAGCGCCGCCCCCTCGCCTTGAACAGCGTGGGTGCTCGTCCAGTCGATCTTCGCGATCGCTGGTCCCTTGTAGTTTCTGATTTTCAGCAGCGCGACGTCGGGTCCTGACGCGGCTCCGATCATGACGACGTCCGCGCGGTACGAGAAGCTGTGGTCCGACATCGTGACATAGATCGAATCACTTCCCGGGTTCGGCTCCGGCCGGACAACATGCCGATTCGTGAGGAAATACCCTGACGGCAAGATGACGAAGCCCGAACCGTCGAAGACGTCTTTCCCCACAAACGTCGTGACCATGCCCACGGCGGCCTGGTTGAGTTGCGCGATCTGTGGAAAGTCCGCACCCCTGAGCGCGCGGACCTGACCGGACACTTCCTTGACCCGATCGTCGGCGATCTTGAGTGAGCGGCGCAGGCTGTCGAGCACAGCGCGTGAGTCGGCGCCCGTCGCCTGAGCGCCGGCGACCTGGGTCTTGAGGCGATTCAGCTCCTGTTCCGCGCCGCGCCGCATGGAGTCGGCTCCACTCAACTGGACGTCGAGTGATGATTTCGTGCGTCTGAGCGATTCCTCCAATCCCGTCGAGCGGCGGTCTGCATCCGCCAATGCTCCGCGCAGTGAGTCGAGCACGGCTTTTGGTGCGGCTGCCTTCATCGCGCTGTCGAGAGACGCACGGGTCGTTGCCGCTTCAGTCGTCGCCGCCGCGCGCAATGAATCCAGCGCGGCCGCCTGTTGCTTGACTCCGCTGCTAGCCACGGCAAGCGCGGCGTCGGTGCGATCCATATGACGCTTGGCGTAAATGACTACCGCTGCCGTGATTGCCGCGAACACCACGACCAGCGTCCAGATCAAAAGGCGAACCCGTTTCGCGTTCTGTTGCGAGATCTGCTCGAGCACGTTCCGAAAGAGCGCAGTGCGCCCGAGCCCGCCGAGGCTGGAGCGCGCGAGTTGTGTAGCGGGACCCGGCGGTGCCTTCGGCGTTGCCCTCGGAGACACTTTCGGCGACACTCTTGGCGGCGCCTTGGGATCAATTTTGACCGGGTCGCGGGCGAGCCCAGGCGTCGGACTCTCGGACTGGAACGGCTCATCGGGCCCTCGGAGCGGCGCCGATTTTTTATCAGGTAACGCGGCTGGCGTGGACCTAATCGACGGGATGGCCCCGGTCGGCAACGGGGCATCGACTGCCGCGCCGCCAGCGCTCGCGACGCTGCTTGATCCTGGCGCGACGATAGCTGCTTCGTCGACTGTGAAGTTTGGCCCGCCGGGGCCGAGCATGATCAGATCGCCACGCTTGAGCGCCTGTGGTCCCTCGAGTTTCTTTCCGTTGACGAACGTGCCGTGCCGGCTGCCGCCATCACGAACTGTCACTTGGCCGGCTACCGCCACGACTTCCGTGTGTACGCGCGATACCGAAATCGCGGCCTCTCCTTCGACGCGGATCAGACACTCCAGCGCTCTGCCGATCGTGACCCGATCTGCCTGACCGACCAGGCGGGCGCCCGAGTGGACGCCGCGAAGCACGAGCCGAACTTCATCGGTTGACAGTGCTCCAAGCGGGTCGTGAATGCCGGCCCTGAAGGCTTCGGAGCGCCGCATTGGCATTGTGCCCGGCGCAAGTGGCGCGGCCCCGGGTGCCGCCTCGAGCAAGGTGGCCGCGAAGGTCCGACCCTCGACCTCTTCGACGACAAGCTGAGTGCCCGTGAGCCCCAGCCCGATGACATCACCCTCGCTTACCGGGTGGCGTGCGCCTGCGCCCAATTTGCCCGTGCCGACAAAGGTTCCGTTTCGACTGCCGGAGTCCTCGACGTACCATTTCCCGTCGTCAAGGAAAAACCTGGCATGGCGTCCGGAAACAGTCTTTGCGGCGTCGCCCTCTACGAAGACGGCAGAGGTCGGATCACGTCCGACGGCCGCGTCGGACGAATCGACTCGATAGGACTTTTGGGTGCCCTTATCGAGGAGCTTGAGGTGCGGCATTAACTGTTAAACTGGTTGGGGCAGCGCGTTGTGGCCCAGTACCTAACACTTTCCGCCGAAGCGCGATAGAGAACAAATCACACTGGTCGAGCGATTGGCGGGAAGTCTGCGGCTGAACGGGGTGCAGAATCTAGCCTTCCCAAGCCCCTCTCGCCCGTAAGGTGCCACACCACGGTCCGCGGCGACTTCAGCTACAATTCGCAATGATGCGACAGGCGGCCGTGGTTCTTTTGTTGGCGGCGGCGTCCGGGTCGGTGGCAACGGGTCAGCCCGTGGCGGCTGGGCGATCGACCGCGATGACCCGGACGACAGTTGACAGGGGTGACCTCGTCTTCGACATCGGGCCAATCGATCTCCCCGCGAGTGCCACCCGTGACGAAATCCGCCAACCGTCGACGCTGACGATCCCTGTCGGCGTTGCCGGCTGGCTGCATGGCTATTCGATCGAGATCGTGGATTCGATCGGGCGACGAGTGCCGCAAGCGGTCGTGTGGGGCGTCAGCGTGATCATCCCGCAAAAGCGCGAGCTATTCAGCCCAATCATGCTCCGTCTCGCATCCGCCGCCTCGACCACAGCGTCGGTGGGGCTGCCCTGGTTTCTTGGCTACCAGGTTCGGCCGGCAGACAGCGTGCTCATCGCGGCGTCGTTCCACAATCCGACGGCGGTGAGCTATTCGGCGGTCCATGTTCGCGTTCGTATGCCTCTCACCATCAAGCGACTGGTCGGAGCACTGGCGGTGTATCCGTTCTATATCGATGTCATGCCCCCGGCCGGGCCGCACTCGTACGACCTTCCGGCGGGACGGTCGGAGCGGTTCTGGGAGGGCAGTCCGGCGATCGCAGGCCGGATTCTCGGACTGGGCGGGAACATGCACAAATACGGTGTGGCATTGCGGCTCGAGGATCGGACCACGGGCCGGATCATCTGGGAGGGGAAGCCCTCGGTCGACGAGAAAGGCGACGTCACCGGAATGCCGCTGAAGAAGTTTATCGCCACGTTTGGGGTTGGCGTGAGGACCGATCATGTCTATCGGCTGACCGCGATCTACGAGAATCCAACGGGCGTGGCGTTGATCGACGTTGGGATGGGGGCGCTGGGAGGAGTGTTCCTTCCGGCGGAT
>Ga0315281_10013482_pt1 | contig 11061 bp, 8 predicted proteins | sample YL17G07_0_MG_FD_204540 | JGI IMG/M metagenome (GOLD analysis project Ga0315281, IMG submission 204540) | Sediment microbial communities from Yellowstone Lake, YNP, Wyoming, USA - YL17G07_0 | ecosystem: Environmental > Aquatic > Freshwater > Lake > Sediment | place: USA: Wyoming | collected... | reverse complement strand
GGTCAAGAGCGACGACGCCATGACCGCCGACTGGGCGCACCTGCCCTACGACCTGCTCGAGACGCTCTCCTCGCGCATCATCAACGAGGTGCCCGAGGTCAACCGCGTGGTCTACGACATCTCGAGCCAGCCGCCGAGCACGATCGAGTGGGAGTAGCCGACGCGTGATCCGCTAGCGGATCGTGACGGTCACGATACGGCTCCAGGCCTCGCCGTGGGTGCGTGTGGCGGGCAGATGCGCCCGCAGGTGATACCTCTCGGCCTTCGGCGTTCCGAACCGGCGGCTCGTCCAGGTGCGCCCGTGTTGCAGGTTCACGGAACCCTGCACGCTGACCGGTCGCCAGCTCCCCCCGCGGTCGGTGAACAGGCCCACCCCTTCGCCGGGGAGCTTGGGGGTGACGGAGCCGGAGAACCGGTAGACGTCTCCGACGCGCAGCTCGAGGCGTGAGCGCGTGGTCCCGATCTTCGGCGTGACGACCACCTGGACGCCCGGGGCCAGCTCTACGGTGGCCCCGCCATACTTGACCTCCAGACGGTACTCGTGCGTGAGCGACGGGGTGAGGGGGAACGACAGGCGCCGATCCCAGTCGCCGGACGTCCAGGAGGCCGTCTGCGCCGTCTCCCAAGGACCGCCGGGAACGCGCTGCCGCAGTAGCACCACGCCCGGCGCGCCGACGCGCACCGTCGCCGTGAGGCGCGTGCTTTCTCCGACGAGGATGCGCGTGGGCGTGAGCTCGACGGTAGCGGGCTCGCGACCGGCGCTCATCGTGCGCACCAGGCGGCCGTCGGTAGCGAGAAGATAGGCGACGCTCTGGCCGCCCGGGGCGACGGCGCGGGCGGTGCCACCCAGTCCGGTGGGGCCGGGCAGCCAGAGCTGGCTGAACGGCTCGAAGAAGCCCGCGTTCTGGGCGCCGGCGATGAGCAGGGAGCGCTCGGGCACGCCGGCCCAGGCCAGAGTCGGCCACGGCTGGGAGCTCAAGTCCGGCAGGCCAGGCAACGACGCAAACGTGAGCGCGTCGTCGCTGCCGAGCACGTCGCTGCCGGTGGCCGCAAAGAGGTCGGGCTGGCCGTCGCCCCACACCGGGTCGGTGGATGCCGCCACAGTGGTCACGGGTGCCGCGACGGCACCGGCGAGCGCCCATACGTCGGCGGCGCCGACGAGGATCTCGCCGGCTGCGGAGCCGGCGACAGCCGTACCGTCGCCGGCGATCGCGACGCAGGTGATGGGGCTGAGGGTCGGCGAAGCCAGCCTGCGCCACGTGGCGCCCGCGTCGCCGCTGCTCATGATCGCTCCGCCGTCGCCCACCGCCACAGCCAGGGAGCCGCGCAGCGCGACGTCGTTGATCGCCGCTCCGGGGCCCGGCCCGAGGTAGGATGGCGTCCGCCAGGTGCTCCCCCCATCGTCCGTCACGAGCAGAAGGCCGCCTGAGGCGACGACGCCGCGCCCGGACGTGCCGACGGCGATTGCCGTGAAGGCTGTCGCCTCGAGACCGCCCGGCACGACGACTCTCCAGGAACGACCGCCGTCGCGCGTGACGCCGATGTGGCCGCCGTCACCCGCGGCGGCCAGGCTGGTGGCGCCGAAGGCGTAGACGTCGTTGATGGCCCACGATGCGCCCCACGGCGGGGCCACCGGCGACCACGGCGTCGTCGCGGCGTCCGCCGAGGCCGCGCCGACGCAGAGCAAGGCGAGGCAGACGGCCAGCGCCGTGAGCATGCTGGTGCGGACGAGGCCGCGAGCTGTCGAGCGAAACATCACGGCGGTGGGGGTTGTGGAGCCGTCGGGGTCACCGACCCGCCGGTGGCCCGCGTCGGTGAGGCTGCCGTCGCCGCGGCAGGCGGCGGCCGCGTCGCTGCAGGCTTGGGCTTGGGAGCGAGGGCGGCCCGGGCGTCTGCGACCACGGCCGCCGCGCCGGGGAAGTCCTTCTGTGTGGCGAGCACCGCAAGTGCGATGCGCAGCGCCGCGCGCCACCTACCGCGCTGCGCGGCGTCCTTTGCCTTGCCGAGCTGGGCGCTGAGCTCCTCGCCGGTCCGCGCCCGAGCTCCGAGAGCCGCGGCCAGTTCGCTGGACGGCTCGAGCACGAGGAGGGCGGCAGCGAAACGCCCGGCGCGGCCCCACGCCGCGTTGCCGAGCGCCCTGTTCAAGGCGGCGGCGAGGTCCTCCGCCAGTGCATCGGCCGACTCCCGTGCTGTCTCACTCCTAGCGAGCGTGGCCTGCAGGTCGTCCTGGTTGATCGCCTGCAGCGTGGTGAGGACGCCATCCGCGTCGCTGGTCGCGAGCCGGGCGCCGGCCATCTCGAGCTGGGCGACGACCGCGGCGCGGCGGGCTTCTGTTTGCTCGCGAAGGGCGTCTTCGGCCGTAAGAGCGCGCCGGGCTTGTTCCTCCAGGCTCCGCGCATCGCGGTACGGAAAGACGAGGACCCGGGCGAGGGAGAATTCGTTGGCTGCCCAGGAGTATGAATGGACCTTGAGCGCCTCGACGCCGCGCGCGTAGTGGGTGGCGGCGATCCACAGCAGGGCGCCGATCACAAGCGCCAGGACGAGGACCACAAGCGTCACGCGCACTGCGAGCAAGCGCTTGCGCGCCGCCAGGGATGGATCCTTCCAGACCCCAAGCTCGGCACTTCGCCAGCCGTCGGGCAGGTCGGGCGGCTCAATGGAGGCGCTTGGCGCCGAAGCGTTGTGAGGCGAGTTGTCCACGTTCTGTCATCGGTCCGCGGCTGACGCTGACGATTGGAGCATACTCCTGGCGACCGCGCAGGCGCGAGCGCTGAGCCTGGAGGGTCTCTCCAGAGCCCGACGCCTGCGCGGCGACGTCGCCGGTGCTCGCGGCCCGCAGCCGACGGTCAGCGTTGTTGGGGGTGAGCGCGAACCGAGGCTTCGAGGTCGGGGCGCTGGGTCTCGAGGTGGCGGCCTTCGCCCTGCTGCGCAAGCGGGCCTGAGTGTGCCGCTGCGGCGGGCGCCTGAAGGCGGGGAAGAAGTGGTGCCCCCAACGGAATTCGAATCCGTGCCGCCGGCTTGAAAGGCCGGTGTCCTAGGCCGCTAGACGATGGGGGCACGCGTGCCGCCGGGGGATTATACCCCGGCCGGCGGCCGACCTCGCCGCAAGGCGGCCGATCACGAACGCCGCAGGCGCTTTGCGGTAAGCTAGACGTCCGCAGCGCAGCCTGGAGGTGGGGAATGCACTATCCGTTCGTGGTCGGGCCGGTCGCCGGAGACGAGTCTGGGCTGCCCGACATGTTCGCAGTGCGGCAGAACTTCGATGTCTTACCGGCGGTCGACGCTCTCGCGGCGCTGGGGGCGGAGTGGCCGCGCGCGAAGGCGCCGCTCTCGGCGCTCGCTCCCGGCGCCAGCGTCGCCGTGGCGGTCGGCAGCCGCGGCATCGCCGACATCGCCGTGCTGGTCCGCGGCATTGTCGAGCGTTTGACGGTGGCCGGCGGCGATCCCTTCGTGGTGCCGGCCATGGGCTCGCATGGCGGCGCCACCGCCGAGGGCCAGACCGAGGTGCTCGCGCACCTCGGCGTCACCGAAGAGGCCGTCGGCGCGCCGGTCCGCGCCACGATGGACGTCGTCTCGCTCGGAGAGGTCGAGGGCATCCCGCTACTCCTCGACCGCTTCGCCTGGGAGGCCGATGGCATCGTCCTGGTCAACCGCGTGAAGCCGCACACGGATTTCGTGGGCGACATCGAGAGCGGCCTCATGAAGCAGCTCGTGATCGGCCTCGGCAACCAGGCCGGCGCCGAGCATTATCATCGGCTTGGCGTGGTGCGCGGCATGGCCGAGACCGTTCCGGCCGCGGCCCGCGCGCTGCTCGACCGGGTCAACGTCGTGTTCGGGGTGGCGCTCGTCGAGAACGAGGAGCACCGCACGGCGGTGGTGCGGGTCGTGCCGCCGGAGGAGCTCGAGGAGACAGAGAGCGGGCTCCTCGAGCTGGCCCGGCGGCACCTCCCCGGCCTGCCGTTGGACGACATCGACCTGCTCATCCTCGACGAGATAGGCAAGGACATCAGCGGCAATGGGCTGGACCCCAACGTGGTGGGCAAGGCGGCGCCGTCGTATTCCGCGCCGCGCTCGCGACCCCGCGTGTCGCGCATCTTCGTGCGCGACCTCACCGCGGCGACCGAGGGCAACGCCGCCGGGCTCGGCGTGACCGACGCCATCACGACGAGGCTCTTGGAGAAGATCGACGTGGAGGCGACAGCGGTGAACGCGTTCACCTCGTGCGCGCCGGAGGACGCGAAGACGCCTGCGGTGTTCGCCTGCGACCGCGACGCCGTCTGCGCCCTGCTCACGACGATCAGGCCGACCACGCCCGACGACGTGCGCGTCGTCTACGTGCGGAACACGCTGAACGTGGAGCGGCTGTGGGTCTCGGCCGGCTGTCTGGACTGCCTTGCGCCGCCGCCGGCCGTCGTCGTCGACCCGACCGGCAGGCGCCTGCCGTTCGACGCCGCCGGGAACCTGGTGTCGCCCTTCATGGGCGCGTAGCCGCCCGGCTTCGTCCTCAGCCCTTCGGCGTCTTCTCCGAGCCGTCGTAGTCGTCGACCCACTCGAGCGCATCGCCGCCGGCTTCTTCGAGGTACTCGGTGACCGCGTGCTCGACGGTGGAGTAGAAGTTCTCGCCGCCGATGTCCCTGTACGCCCCGTAGCTACGCAGCCGGTCCTTGACGGGCCCCTTGATCTCTGCGAAAGCGAAGGTCACATCGCCCTCGGCGAGGTCGTCGATGAGATCGCGCAGGGTTTCGGCGCCGGTCGTGTCGATGTCGGTGATCGGCTCGCCGGCGATCACGACGTGACGCACGGGCTCGCCGCGCTCGGCGATGTGCTTCTTCACGCACCGCGAGAAGTGCTCGGCGTTGGCGAAGAACACCGGCGCGTCGAAACGGAAGATGATCATCCCCGGTACCTGCTGGGCTTCGGGGTGGCGCGCCACATCGTGGTAGCCGTGGCGGCCCGGGACGCGACCAAGGGTCGCGTCGTACGGCCGCCACACCCGCTGCAGGAACGCCGCCAGCGAGAGCACGATGGCGATCACGATGCCCTGCAGCACGCCTACGAGCGCCACGCCGAGGAGCGCGGTCAGGCACAGCACGAGCTCGGAGCGGCGCACGTGCCACAGCCAGCGCATGGTGGCGAGGTCGAAGAGCGCCGTCCCCGCGACGATGACGATCGCGGCCAGGGACGCCTGCGGCAGGTACGTGGTCAGCCCGCCGGCGAAGAGGAGAAGCAAGATGATGCTCAGCGCGCCGACCAGACCCACAGCCTGGCTCTTGCCGCCAGCCGTCTCGGCCACCGCCGTGCGCGAGGCGCTGCCGCTCACCGGGAAGCCCTGGAAGAAGCCGGTCGCCAGGTTCGCGGCGCCCAGAGCGACGATCTCCTGGTCCGGGTCGACCGTGCGGCCGTACTTGAGGGCGAAGGTCCGCGAGAGCGCCGACGTGTCGGCGAGCGTGACGAAGGCCATGCCGAACGCGGCCAGCGTGAGGCGGCCGATGTCGCCCAGGTCGAAGGCGGGCAGAGCAGGGGCCGGAAAGCCTCGCGGTACCGGCCCGACGACCGCGACGCCGCGGGCGACGAGCCCGAACGCAGCCACCGCCGCGGTCGCGCCGACGACGGCGATGAGCACGGCGGGCACCTTGGGAGCCAGGGCCTTGAAGGCGAAGAGCAATGCGAGGCAGGCCAGCCCGATCGCCAGGGCGGTCGCGTTGGTACGCCCCTCGGCGACGCCGACGACGAACTCCTTGAGGCGCGCCGGCGTGCTCTCGGCGGTGACGCTGAAGCCGAAGAGCTTGGGGAGCTGACTCACGACGACGACCACGGCCACGCCGTTGAGGTAGCCGACGCGCAGCGGCTTGGAGAGCAGCTCGGTGATCACGCCGAGGTGCGCCAGCCCGGCGACCACGCAGATGACGCCCATGATCACCGCCATCGCCGAGGCCAGGGCGATGGCCTTGGCGGGGTCGCCGGCGGCGCCGATCAGCGGCAGGATGGTCGCCAGGATGAGCGGCGCCAAGGCGGAGTCGGGGCCCAGCACGAGGATGCGCGACGGGCCGAACACGGCGTAGGCGAGCAGCGCCATGACCGTCGTGTACAGACCGGTGACGGCGGGCAGCCCGGCAAGCTCGGCGTAGGCCATCCCCTGCGGTACGAGAATCGCCGTGACCGCAAGGCCGGCGACGAGGTCGCCGCGCAGGTCGCGGCGGCGATACCCGCGGAGTGTGGCCAGCCCGGGCAGCCACCGGGACAGCGGGGGCTCTGCGGGGGTCGCGGTCTCGATGGTCGGGGGTTCATCCATGTGGGCCGCATCATACTCTGGGTCGGCGGCGGCGACGCCGAGGGGCGGGCGTCGGGAGATGGCGTGAATGGAGTCCTCTCAGTCCCCACAGCCCACAGCAAGCCGTCACTACGGGCTTTCCATGGTGAAGGTTGTATGATAACCGTCACTAAGGAGGAACCATGGCGAAGGTTATCCGCATGCATTGGCAAAGCGAGGTCTCAGCCGGCCTGCCGCGCAAAGACCGGCAGTCCTGCGAGTACGAAGCCTACGTGCCCGATCCGCTTGTGGGGCGCGCGATCGTCTTGGAAGGAGCGGTGGCGGCCGACGTCGCAGACGCTGAGGCCGCCATCACCCGCCTGAACCTCGAAGCCGGCGCTCTGGCCGATACAGAGGCGCTGGCCCGCTTGCTGCTGCGCGCCGAGTCTGTCGCCTCCTCGAAGATCGAAGGCCTTGAGATCGGGCCGCGACGCTTGCTGGAAGCCGAGGCCGCCCGAGCCCTCGGGCAGAAGAGCTCCGACGTCACAGCCTCCGAGGTGCTCGGCAACATCGAGGCCATGGTCTACGCGGTGGAGAGCGTCCGCAGCGACGAAGAGCTCACGCTCGACCAGCTCTTGGAGATACATCGCCGGCTGCTTGCGGGATCCCGGCTTGAGGAGAGTGGGGGGAAGATCCGCAGCGCACAGAACTGGATCGGCGGCAGTAGCTGCAACCCCTGTTCGGCTGCCTTTGTGCCTCCGCCGCCCGAGCTCGTCCACGACCTGCTACTCGACCTCTGCCGCTTCTGCAACGACGACGCGCTGCCCGCGATCGTGCAGGCAGCTCTGGCGCACGCCCAGTTTGAGACCATCCACCCCTTTGTCGACGGCAACGGCAGGACGGGACGCGCACTGATCCACCTCACCCTGCGGCGGCGGGGTCTTGCCCCGCGCGTGCTGCCGCCCGTCTCGCTCGTTCTGGCCACCTGGGCGACTGACTATGTCGCGGCGCTCGAGGGCACGCGGTACCGGGGGCAGCCTGTCTCAGCGGCGGCGCATGAGGGGCTGAACCGCTGGGTCGGGCTGTTTGCCACCGTCTGTCGGCGAGCGGTCGACGATGCCGCCGAGTTCGATGGGCGCGTGCGAGCACTCGAGGCAATCTGGGGGGAGCGTCTCGGCGGGGTGCGCGCCAACTCGGCCACCGACCTGCTGCTGCACGCGCTGCCCGGCGCACCAGTCCTCACTGTCCGCAGTGCAGCCGACCTCATCTCGCGCAGCCTGCGAGCTACGAACGAGGCCATCGCCCGGCTGAGCGACGCCGAGGTGCTGACGCAGGTCACCGTGGGGCGGCGCAACCGTGCCTTCGAGGCGCGCGAGCTGATCGAGGCCTTCACCGATCTCGAGCGGGAGCTTGCCAGCCCGAGAGGCGATACGCGCGTGGCGCCGCCGAGCCGAAGGGTGCCGCGGCGACGGTAGTCTGCCAAGACGTCCGCTGCGGCAGGTACGTGGTCAGCCCGCCGACGAAGAGCAGTAGCAGGGCGATGGTGGGCGCGGCGGGCGGTAGCCGAGGGGGCCACCGCCCGCCGCTCGCGTCAGTGGCGCTCCGCTTGCGAGCGCACGCCCAGCGCCGTTCGGTCTGGGGCCTCGCCACGCGGCGTGGACACCGCGTCGCCCAAACCGTTCACCGCGTCCAGCACGCGGCGCCACACCACGTTGTTTCTCGTCGTCACACGCATGTTCCTCACCCTTTCGCCTTTCGTCTTGTGCTCGCCTCGGCGACGCTGAGGCCGTGCCTCGCGCACCAGCCGGGCGCGTTCCGCCCTGCGCTCCAGCTCTGCAGTGTGCTGCTTGACGAGTTCCCATGCGATCAGCTCGTACATGGCCGGTCACTTCCTTCCCGTCCGCTCGGTCCGATCGTCTCGGAGAATCACCTTCAAAGGGATTATACCGGTTATCAGTAACTAGTCAAACCTTTTTGGTGGTACACTGACGGTGAATCACAGCGAGGTGCCTGATGCCGACACAGTCCAAAGAGGCCCCCGGGGAACTGGCCGCGGTGCGCGGCTTCGTCAACACCAGCGACATCGATCTTGATACGGACTCACTGGACACTCCGGCGCGCCTCGCCGAGTGGCTGGCCGGCCGGGGTCTACTGGAGGAGGGCGTCCCGGCCGCTGAGGATGACCTGCGCCGCGCCGTGGCGCTGCGCGAGGCGCTCCGGGAACTGCTGCTGAGCAACAACGATGGGCACGCTGTCGACGCCGCGGCGCCCACCGTCCTCGACGAGGTCGCGGGGCGCGGCGGGTTGCGCCTGCGCGCCGGCGCGCAAGGGCGGACCTGGCTCGAGGCCCAGGCGGTCGGGGTGGACGGTGCCCTGGGGCGCCTGCTGATCATCGTCTACCGGGCGATGGAGGCGGACACCTGGGCGCGCCTCAAGGCCTGCCGCAACGACACCTGCCGCTGGGCCTTCTACGATCATTCGAAGAACCGCTCGGGGCATTGGTGCACGATGTCGGTGTGCGGGAACCGGCAGAAGGCGCGCGCATATCGCGAGCGTCGCCGCGCGCAGACGCCTCGTTCGTGAGCGTTGGTGCGCGACGGTGCTCGCCGGCTGGAGGTGTGAGTGGTGGGCCGCACAGGGATCGAACCTGTGACCTTGGGATTAAAAGTCCCCTGCTCTACCAACTGAGCTAGCGGCCCGGAAGTGGAAGTGGGATTGTACCATCGTCCCGGCGGCCGCTCCGGCGGCCGCGCGGCAAGTCTCATGCTACGCCGCAACCTTAGAGTGAGGGCCGAGAGACGTAGCAAACGAGGCCGTCCCGAGTGTGGATTCCTGAGCCTCAAGTAGAGGCTGAAGAAATCCGGGTCCCAAACCCCTTGCGCGTCGGTGCAGGGCGCGTAGAATGCGCTTACCTCACGTCGAGATGGTTCGCCGGATCGACAGCGGGGCGTTCGGGTGAGAGGCCCGAAGGAGCCGTCCGGCCGCAAGGTCTGGCGGCTCCTTTGTGTTGCCCGGCGGGAAGGCGTCGGGGCCTCGCGCCGGCCTGCGCCAAGCCCTTCCAGTCCCCCTTGAGCAGCGCGAACTGTACCTGGTCGTCGCGCGGCGGAAGGCCGCCTGCGCGCGGCTCCGCGCGGCCGCTGCGGTCCTTGCCCGGCTCCACGGCGAGGAAGCCGCGCAGGAGGCCCTCGCGGCGGAAGCCGAGCTTCTCGGCGAGGGCCTGCGACGCTGCGTTGCCCGGGTACGTGAGGATCTCGAGACGCTCCACGGCGACCTCCTCGAAGGCCCAGCGCACGAGGAGGCGCGCCGCCGCCAGCGCTACGCCCCGGCGGCGCGCCTGCCGCGTCACCCAGTAGCCGATCTCGGCGGCCTGCCGGTCCGCGAACAGGTCGAGGCTGATGCTCCCGAGCAGCTCACCGGTCTGCGCATCGGCGACGGCGAGGCGGGCCCGGTCGCCGGCGGCCAGGCGCCGCCGGCTCTCGACCACGAACTGCTCCGCGTCGGCCAGGCTGTACGGGTGGGGGACGAGGTGGATCCAGTGGGCCACGTCGGGGTCGTCGCAGGCGTGCCGGACGGCCGGGATGTCGTCCGGCTCGAAAGGCCGGACGACCAGGCGGCCGTCCTCGAGCCGCGGGTCGGGGAGCGGTACGAGCGGCTCCCGCAGGTCGCCCAGCGACATGGCGAACAGCACGTCGTCGGCGCGCCGGTCCCGCGCCGTGAGATAGCCGCGCATCACTCCTTCGCGACGAAAGCCGGCCGCTTGCGCCACGCGCTGCGAGCCGATGTTGTCCACGTCTGTCGTCAGTTCGAGGCGCTCCAGTTCGAGCTCGTCGAAGGCCCAGTCACGCACCAGCCTGACGGCCGCGCTCATCACGCCGCGGCCGCGCGCCCAAGGCGCACACCAGTAGCCGATCTCGCCGGCCTGACGCAGGGGGAGGACCTCGAGGGAGATCATCGCGAGGAGCTCGTCGCTCTGCGGGTCGACGACCGTCCAGTTGGCCATCAGGTCCGTGGCCCAGAAGTGCTCGTTGTACGCCAGGAACTCGACGAAGTCGTTCTCGTGGTACGGGTAGGGCACGCGGTAGCAGAAGCGCTCGAGGAGGCCGTCGTTGCAGGCCTTGACGACGGCCGCCTTGTCGGCGGCGCGCAGTTCGCGCAGGCGCACGACGCCGTCGGTCAGGACCGGTGGATGGGCGATGTCTCCGAGGTCTTTCACTGAGGGTCCTCCGCGAAGCGGTCGGTCATACGCTCTACCTACCCGGCTGAGGGTCGTCCGGTAGCAGGCTGTAGATGACGTCGTCGGTCCGCTCCCCGCGGATGAGATCGTAGGCGCGCAGTAGACCCTCGTACTGGAAGCCGCGCGCTTCGATCGTGCGCCGGGACGCCGTATTGCCGGGCTCCGCGCGGATCTGCAGCCTGCCCAGCTCGAGCTCGTCGAAGCACCAGGCGACGAGCAGGCGCACGGCGCCGGAGGCGACTCCGGTGCGCCGCGCCTCCTTCTTGACCAGGTAGCCGATCTCGCCGCTGCGGCGCTCCACGTCGATCTTCACGCCGCAGCTGGCGACCAGCTCGCCCGTCTCCCGGCGCGTCACGGCGAACTGCGCCCAGCGGTCCTGGCGCCATTTACGCTCGGCGTCGTTGACCCACTCCTCGCCGTCGGCGAGCGTATATGGGCTCGGCACGGGGACGTAGCGCACGACGCTCGGGTCGTCGCACATCGCCGCCACGGCCGCGGCGTCAGCCGTCCGCCAGGGCCGCAGGTCCAGATTGCCGTCGCTCAGGCTCGGCAGCTCGATCTCGCTCAGGTCCTTCAT
>Ga0315281_10013481_pt1 | contig 11061 bp, 10 predicted proteins | sample YL17G07_0_MG_FD_204540 | JGI IMG/M metagenome (GOLD analysis project Ga0315281, IMG submission 204540) | Sediment microbial communities from Yellowstone Lake, YNP, Wyoming, USA - YL17G07_0 | ecosystem: Environmental > Aquatic > Freshwater > Lake > Sediment | place: USA: Wyoming | collected... | reverse complement strand
GTTGCCTTTGCCTCATCTGTCCATTGTAGCTCAAACAAAGCTTAGACCTTATAAAGTACTAAGGTTAACCCTTGAGACTTTGCCCTGTGCAGCATCAGCAAGACCCCGCCGAACTGCTGCAATAGCAGCGGGGTTCTTGAATAGCCAAGCTTCTGAGGCAGGAATTGTTACTTGAGGGTCTAATACGATTTGCCCGGCGCTGTTGCTATAGATATGGTAGATAATATCTTCCCTCACTAGAAAGCCAGGCAAAACTACTCTCTTTTTGGAATCCGGTTTTACACTCCCGGGTATTCTTGTTAATTCCTCGTCTTTTATTATAGTTGCCATGAATCTGCCCCCCCTGCTACCTACATACATACACACGCATTATACATCATGGTGGGATTAATTGTCAAGTGGGTTTATCCCACTTTGGAATATAGAAATAGCAGAGAGGAAGTGGTATCTAGTTTTTAGAAGATATAACCACACTAATACAGGAGGTTAGTCCCTGAGAATAATAACCAGTAATCGTTGATACCGTATTGTACGGGAATTAGCTTCAGGTGGTACTTATTAGTACCACCTTGTTTATTATGGTGACGAAAAGTTCGTTAGCAAAAAGTTTGTATGCAAAACGCTCGGAAAACACTACCTCAATTAGCAGAGCCATCCTCACAATGCCCATGAGAAACATCGAAGTCATTTCGAGTCTGTACCATGCTTTATCGAAAGATTTGGAGGATAAGTAAATATTAGTGGATTAATAAAAGAAAAGTGAGCTTCGGATACGTCTTGGACACCGCACACCAAGGTTTTAACAAAGCCTACCAATGTAGTATAATAACCGCGCGTAAGAGGAAAGGACAAGGTAGAAGGAGGTGATGCTTATTAATAGAATAAACTTCCCTGGTACTTTTCTTCAAAAAATAAGAAGGGAGGAAACCAAATTGAGAAAACTGTTTGCAATAGTTGGAATAGTGGTAATGCTTAGCTTGACATTGGCAATGCCTGCTATGGCTAAAGGCCCTGCCGAAGTCAACCTTCCCCATTGGGACGTTAATTTCGTTACAGGTCAGACTGACCCGAGTTACCAAGTCCTAGTATCTAAAACTGAATCCACAACAATCAGATTCGTGTTCACATCAGACGTCTCCGAAAGATACATATCCGACTCCGATGGGACTGATGGTTACGCTGAAGTATGGTTACCTGCAGGTTATTATTGGGAACTCTTCGCCCGGGCCACAGGTAAGGTTGGTACTTCAGCTACATGGTATGGGCAGGAATTTTGGTCAACAAGACCACTTACATGGGGGGACCCGATTGATGAGGGTTTGGGGCCTAATGGAGTTTATTTTGACACTACCTATGAATATGGCGGATGTTCTAACCTCGGCACACGATGGGTCTATTTCACACCGTCGTAATCTGCATCAGGGGAAGTAGTGACCTAACACGGACGTCCAATCTTAAACCGCCGGGCTAATCCCCCGGCGGTTTTTCCTCAGCACATTCACAACCGATGTGTATGGCAACGGGGAGTTGAGTTTCACCATTCCAGCCGGAGCTGGTAATAAGGATTCCTACACAGTCGCAGTGTTCATTGTGCCCAGCGGTGATGACGTATCGGTCGACGCCGTGATGGTTAGCTACAATATATCATTTACAATCTCGTAGAAGTAAGCTCATGCTTCACATCCCAAATTAGGAGAGGGCGACCCGGCCGGGTCGCCCTTGTCTGTTAGAATGAATAGGACGGCGGTTTTGTGAACCCACCTCGATGGTCTATGATTATGTCAGTCGGATGACCCTAACCTCGATTACCAACCACAACCGAGGAAGACTGTTTAGTCAAGGAGAATGAAGGGTTTCTTTTCGGGTTTCATGCCAGGGCGATACTTGCGTTTGTGCCTGCTACACTTGCAACAGCGGTAGAGCAAGGTTTTTGGCCCGGTATTTACCAAGTGCCAGCCGAGAAGAACCATAGTGGCCGGCTTCTTAACATCGTCTCTGTTTTGTGCGTATAACCCTGTTGCCTGAAGACAGCGGAAGCGCTCGCTCTATGATCGAATGATGAAGCAACCGGCGTAATCAAGCAAACCCAGCGCTTCTGAACCGCTGTCCCATGGCGGCCTGCGAACGGTACGCATCCACCTGGCGCTGCCGCTCAGGGTCGCTCCATCCAAGAAGACGTCCCATCTCGTCGGCGACTGAGTTCAACGCGTCTAATCCCTGGCAAGGACTGAGGCCCACAGCACTGCGGCGTAGCAGAAAATCCTCTATAGTAAGTGCGCCTTCTTGCTCTACGGCGTGTTGTACCTGGGCCAAAATATCCTGGCTGTGTGGACAGAGGGGCTGTGCTCCCTTCGGGTTTCTGTTTAATATGTCTAAGACCTGAGAAAAGCGCGAGCCGTACAGGGAAGCCAGGTGCGACACCGTGTCCAAAGCAAGCCCCCGTTCGCTTGCGGCCTGCTGAAGCGATTGCTGCGGCACAATAGGCGCTCCAGGCAGCGGAGCTTCCGCCGTGGTGCATGGCGCTTTCACGGCGAGCTTGTGGCACACCAAATCCACGGTCTGCTCGGCCACGGCCCGGTAGGCAGTTATCTTACCGCCTAACACAGAGACGAAGCCGCTTATGCCGTCTTCCCGCTCGTGGTCAACGAGTTTATGGCTTCTGGAAACGTCGCCCGGCCTTCTGCTCTTTGAATAGGCCAAGGCCCGCAAACCCGCGGATGTATAGAAAATATCGCTTGATTTCACACCGGGGAAAATGCGCTGGACTTCTTTAACCAGGTAAGCTACATCATTAGCTTCGGCCTCTACTGCATCCAAATCGCCAGTGTAGTCGGTGTCCGTAGTCCCGATTAGCGAGTAATTCTGCCAGGGAATTACGAAGAAGAGGCGGCCATCGGCGAGCGCAAATAATACAACTGCATTACGGGAGACTTTAGGTGTGAGAAGGTGGATGCCTTTGGTCCTGCGTATCATAGGCCTGGAGCCCTGGCCCAGCATGTCTCGTACCGAGTCTACCCAGTGGCCTGTGGAGTTGACTACGATGCGGGCCTTCATCTGGTATGTTTCCCCTGCTATCCGGTCCTGTACCAGAACCCCGGAGACACTGTTGCCATCTCTTAAGAATCCCATTACCTTGGCGTGGTTTAAGATAGTTGCCCCATGCTCTGCGGCAGATAGCGCATTTTCCAGGCAAAGTCGCTCAGCAAAAGGCACCTGGCAATCGTGGTAAAGGTACGAGCCTACTAAGCTCTTTGGCTCCAAGCCGGGTTCGAAATCCAGTGTTTCACGGCGCGTGAGGCGCCGGTGTGAGGGGAGACTCTTGCGGAAAAAGAGAAGGTCGTAGAGCAACAGACCGGACGGCAATGCTAACCGCTGCAAAGGCTTACCGCTGGTTACAGGAATTACGAAGGGTAAGGGATGCACCAGATGGGGAGCGATATCGAGTAGGACGTCCCGTTCGCGTAAATCCTGGCGCACCAGGCCTAACTCAAGCCGCTTGAGGTAGCGGAGACCCCCGTGAATCAAGCGAGAGGAGCGAGAGGTTGTACCGCAGGCAAAATCTACCTTATCGACAATTAAAGTCCTTAAACCTCGAAGGGCGGCATCCCGCGCTATACCTGCCCCGATGATGCCACCACCCACGACTATGAGATCGAAAGTCTCTTTTGCAGCAGCGTCAAAGTCCCGTTTGATCACTTTATCTATTCTTGCTTCAGCCAATGTTTAGACCTTTTCAGAGCCCTGCACCAGCCTCGGTAAAGAGCGCGGTAATTCTCCCGCTCGGCGCTGGGCAGGAAGAGCCGATCTTCGTGACGAAGCGATGCAATCTCAGCGCGGTCTTTCCAGAACCCGACTGTCAGCCCGGCAAGATATGCTGCTCCCAGGGCTGTAGTCTCCACCCATTGAGGGCGCGATAGTTTCACACCGAGCATATCGGCCTGGAACTGGGCAAGGAAATTGTTAGCAGCAGCGCCTCCATCTACCCGAATCTCTTTCGGTCGCAATCTTGAATCGGCTATCATGGCTTTTACTACATCGCACACCTGGTAGGCTATCGACTCGAGCGCAGCCCTGACCAGATGAGCCTTGCTTGTGCCGCGGGTCAAACCTAAGATCGTACCTCTAGCGTACATATCCCAATGAGGTGCCCCAAGCCCCACAAAGGCAGGCACGAAGTAGACTCCACCTGTGTCATTCACTTCAGTTGCCAGTTGCTCCGACTCTGCCGCATTTGCAATTAGTCCCAGTTCATCGCGCAGCCACTGGATAACGGCCCCCGCAATAAAGACACTGCCTTCCAGTGCATACTCCACACCATCTCCTGTACTCCAAGCTACGGTGGTTATTAGGCCGTGCCTGGAATGTGCCGGGTTCTTGCCAACGTTCATCAAAACAAAAGCGCCAGTGCCATATGTAATCTTGATCATGCCAGGTTCGAAGCATGCCTGACCGAAAAGCGCCGCCTGCTGGTCGCCAGCGACGCCGGCGACGGGAATGCCGCTTGGGGTATAGCCAAAAACATGACTAGAAGGTCGAACCTCCGGCAGCATAGCCCTGGGGATTTTCAACATCTCTAGCAATTCATTATCCCAGTCAAGTGAATGGAGATTGAAAAGCATGGTGCGCGAAGCGTTTGAAACGTCGGTAGCATGAACTGCGCCGCCGGTAAGCTTCCAGACAAGCCAGGCATCGACATTGGCGAACAGAACTTTGCCCCGCTCAGCAAGTGGACGGATGCCCTTAATATTGTCCAACATCCACTCGAGCTTTGTCCCGGAAAAATATGCATCCACTACCAAGCCTGTCTTGGCGCGGATAATTTCTGCCAGCCCCTGCCTCCTGAACTCGTCACATCTGGCTGCTGTGCGGCGGCACTGCCAAACGATAGCCGGCCCTATCGCTTCTCCTGTCTCTTTGTCAATCAGGATAGTAGTCTCCCGCTGGTTTGCGATCCCGATGGCTGCAATTTCTTTCTCGTCTGCGTTGGCTCGGCCTTTCGCCTCTGCTATAGCTTGCAGAGTTTTCTGCCATATGTCTGCGGGGGCTTGCTCGACCCAGCCTGGTTGGGGATAATGCTGGTCAATTCTAGCGTAGCCGCGTCCGCAGATATTGCCATGCCGATCGACTACAAGCGCTGTGGTGCCGCTGGTACCCTGGTCTATAGATAGAATGTATCGGCTCATATATGATTTACCCTGTTAAAGGCCACAATATCCGATTAGATGCGAGTGGCTAACCAGGCTTCTACGTCGGCCATGACCTGCAGGTGCCCGGGCTCATTGAAAATCTCATGGTGGAAGCCTTCATATAGCTTCAGCGTTTTATCACTTGATCCCACAAGGTCATAAAGCATCTGGCTTCCCTCAGGCTTACAGAGCCGGTCCGCGGTTCCGTGCATGATTAATATGGGCAGGTTAATCGCTGGCATCTGCGATGGCAGTCTATCTACAGTCTTGATCAGTTCCACCCCCAAACGTGCTGTAATCTTGCCCCTATGTACAAGGGGGTCATTCACATAAGCATCTACTACAGCCTTATCCTGGCTTATGGCAGTGGCATCGAGGACCGTTACACCCATTTTAGGAAACAGAAAGGAAATTAGCGGAGCTACGGGCTTTAATACCGGTGAGATACTGGAGCCTGGTTTCAAAAACATTCCGGAGACTATGAGCCCGGCCAAGCCTCGCTGATGCTTGACGACATAGGCTACGGCGATGGTTGCTCCCATGCTGTGGCCGACGAGGAAGATCTTGCGGTCAGCATACTTACGATGAATTATATCGAAGAAAATCTTGATGTCATCTATATAGTCCGAGAACCTATCGATGTAGCACCGCAGCCCCTCTGACCTACCATGTCCTTGAGTATCAAGGGCGCAAATTGCGTAATCTCTGGGCACGAAGTAGTTCACCAGGTTTGTATAGCGCCCGCCATGCTCAGCGGCTCCAGGGACGACTAGCAACACCGCCTTGGGTTTCTTATCCGGCAGCCAACATTGATAGAAAAGATTAAGACCCTTGTCTCCCTTGAATGTGCCTTCTGTTCGTTCCATATTTCTGACCTCCCACAACACCATCATTCTCTGATTTCCATGGTTCTCGTGGCCACAATATTTGCACCGCTGCCCGCGACATCTTTTACTATCACATCAGACATGTGCACGGGCGTCTGCAGGTCGATGCTGGCGAGCTCTTCGATGGCCTGCGTGAATAATCGTTTGGGAATCGGCTTGTCGGTGCGAACCGGAAGCATAGCGTACTTTGCACCTTTTATACGAACTATTGTGGTCAATACACGCATGGGCTCTTTCAATTCCTGTAGTACGAATTCCTTTACCTTATCGCACTTGTTCCCTGTCATGGAAATAATGCTGCCGTCCTTAACCTCTACATCGACCTCACATCCCACAGGACAGGTAACGCAGGTAAAGTGCTTTTTCTCGATGTCCATGTCTATCTTTCCGTAATACTGACCTCGATGGCTCCGCTGATCTTCCTCAGCTTTTCCCTGGCCACTTTCATTCTTATCATCTCGTTTGGCCTGGCGTATAGCCTCTTAACAGATATCTCGGCTGGAGCGATGCCTAACGTCACAGCTTTCTCAACCGGCTTTGCCGGCCTGATGTAAAGAATCAGGTCGTCCCTGAAACTATATCGCTGAGGGAAAACAACTCTCACATTCTCTCCCGCAAGTACTTCGACAGCCCCTCCGTTTTCCTTCCAATCACCTCTGGCAAATCCAGCGGCGTTCCTGCCAGCGGATATGCCGGTCTGAGCAACGTAATCCACCAAGTCGAATACTGTGGAGACATTACCGCACGAGAAAATGCCCGGCACGGACGTCTCCATCGTCTCTGCGGTAACAGGACCATTCGTGGTTTGACTGAGTTCTATTCCCGCACCTTTTGATAGCTCGTTCTCCGGTATCAAACCGACGGAGAGAAGCAGAGTGTCGCATGGTATGTATTTCTCACTGCCGAGGATGGGCTGCATCTTCTCGTCCACTTTAGATACGACGACGCCTTCTACGCGTTCCCTGCCCAGTATCTCGGTGACTGTATGGGATAAATAGAGAGGTATATCGAAATCATTGAGGCACTGAACGATGTTTCGCTTCAATCCCCCGGGGTAATTCATTATTTCATACACGCCCTTGACCTGGGCCCCTTCCAGAGTTAGCCTCCTCGCCATTATCAGGCCAATGTCCCCCGAGCCCAGGATAACGACCTCTTTCCCGGGAAGATAGCCCTCGATGTTTACCAGCCGTTGCGCTGTTCCGGCGGTGAGGACTCCAGCGGGGCGCGTGCCCGGGATACCAATGCTGCCTCGGGCGCGTTCCCTACACCCCATAGCAAGGACAATGCTCTTTGCCTCAATCTGGAACACGCCATTCTCGGAATTCACCGCCGTAATCGTTTTGTCCGGCGTGACGCCGGTCACCATCGTATTAAGGAAGCAGCGAACTCCTGTTTTCCCCAGGTCTTCTATGAGACGCTCGGCATATTCAGGACCGGTGTAGTCCTTCTTAAACTGCTCCAGGCCAAAACCGTTGTGTATGCACTGTTTCAGGATGCCGCCGAGCTCCTCTTCCCTTTCCAGAAGAAGTACATTCTTTGCACCGCTTCGATAAGCCTCGATAGCAGCAACAAGCCCGGCGGGCCCGCTGCCAATTACAGCTACGTCAGCCTGCATTCACGTCTCCCATCAAGCGCACGAGCCAATTGTGCCACTTCACTGCGTCATTTCACCTTTGGGTATCCTGTGATCTCCGCTATTTTATAGTGCAACGGGGTAAGCGCAGGATAGAGCTTCTTGTATACCCCATTGAACAGCTTGTCATAGATTACGACGTTCTCATGGCGCGGAATAAAGGTCTTCTTCACCCTCACCATATTGGCGGCAGCCTCAGCGAAACTGCTATAGATGTTTTGGGCAACGGCGGCATCCATAGCTGCGCCCAACGCTGCGAGGTTGCCGGTGTGCATTCTGCAAGTTGGCAGGTTGAAAACGTCCGCGGTGATCTGCATGACTTCGTCGCTCTTCGAGCCTCCGCCGCCGACCCTCAACTCCTTTACCTTGCTTCCCGAACGCTTTTGAATTATCTCCCCTAACCTGCGCAATTCGTAGGCAATCCCCTCAATAATCGCCCTGTAAACATGCGCCCTGGTGTGCTCTCCAGAGAACCCTATAATCGCGCCTTTGGAGAGCGGGTCATTTTCGAGCGGGTGCCAGTAAGGTTGCAGGATCAAGCCCATCGAGCCGGCGGGTATCTTTGCCATCTCCATGTCCAGCAGCTCTTCCGGAGATTTGAGCGTCTCTGGCGATATGCCCAGTCTCTTAGCCTCTTCCTCCACATGTTTGGCGAACTCTCTCCTGAACCACGAGACCATCCAGTATCCCCTGCCGATAAAGCCTTCAAGTGCCCAGTGTTTCGGAATAGCTGAGCCCCAGGTGAAGAAATCCATCTTGGGATCGGTTACGTACTTGCTGGAGAACATTTCTATGACAGCGGCAGTGCCATAGCTGATTTCAGCGATATTGGGACCTACCACACCAGCCCCGAGGAGTTCGGACTGTTTATCGCCTGCGCCTATTATTATCGGGAGCCCCTGGGGTACGCCGAAACGCCTTGCGCCATCCTCCGAAACCCTCCCTGCAATTTCAGTTGGCGAAACAAGCGGAGGAAGCTTATCTCTCTCAACACCAAAGACCTCGTACACCACTTTCCATGGATGCCACTGGAGCCCCTTCAGGTCTACGGGGAAAAGCCCGACTATCATCGAGGAGCAATCCTTGAATTCATTGCTCAGTGAATGAAAAATATACGACGAGATTGTAAGGAATACGTGAGTTCGGTTGTAGCTTTCCGGCTCGTACTTTTTTAACCAGTTGAACTTTGACCTTCTCTGATATTCCTTCAGCTTCGTTGACATCCCAGAAACCCGGAATGCCACTTTTAGCAGAGGGCTGCCGGGGAGCCTGAGCCCCTCCGTCTTGCGCTCATCGAGCCACGTGATCGCGGGACGAACAGGTCTCCCATCTTTATCAACGGGCACAATTGTGCTCCTGTGGCTTGTGATGGCAAGAGCGATGAGTTGGTCTTTAGGGACGCCGGATTTCTCCACAACGCTTTTAGTCACCTCCTGGGCTATCCTCAGATATGTTTCAGCATCCTGCTCGGCGAAATTGGGCTGAGGGGAAGAGTATGGGTTTACCGGAACTCCGGCGCCGTATACCTCGTTTCCCTTCTCATCGAAGATGAACGCCTTGATGTTCTGTGTCCCACCGTCGATGACAACAAAGTATTTCATTTTCCCACCTGCTTCACCCTGCCGTTCAGGATAAAAGACTTTCCACCGTTCTTCGTCACCAACCGCCTGCTGATATTCGATTCTCTGCTGATAATCTCCAACACCCTGGGCATGCAGAAGCCACCCTGGCATCTCCCCGAACCTGCCCTCGTCCTGCGCTTGATGGCATCGATACTATGTGCTGCAACTCCGCCGTGCAGTGCTGTCACAATCTCGCCTTCGCTCACATGCTCACAGCGGCAAACGATATGCCCGTAAAGAGGATTGCTGCGGATGAGTTCCTTTAACTCCCTCTGGTCTAACTCGCTAAAATGCTTGCTCTTTTTTCTCTTCGGCTCAAACTGCATATTATCGGCAGGGTTCCAGTTCTCCACTATGATTTCCTTCGCCCTCTCGGCAACTGCCGGCGCCGCTGCAAGTCCCGGAGACTGAATGCCGGCAACGTGAACCAAACCCTTCACCTTTTTTGAAGGCTCGATAATGAAATCTTCCTTGTATGTGGCTGCCCTGCATCCGGCGAAATGCGTGATGATATTGCCCCTGTCGGGCCTCGTGTAGTGGGGCTTGACCCGCTCCAGCGCCGGAGCAAACCGATTGAACAGCGTCTCGCGCGCCACAGCGGTAGTGGAGACGTCCTCCCTGTCGTACACATCCTCGGCTGTTGGACCAAACTGAAGGTTACCATCGACCGTAGGGATGAGGCCTCCCCCTTTGGAATACGCGCTCTTTTCACCGACCATACTGAACGTAGCCAGAACAGTCTGCACCGGCTGATATGACTTGTCGAAAATAATCGTTTCCCCTTTTCTCGGATGAATAGTGAAGAACCTGTCTCCGGCCAACTCGGCAATTTTGTCAGAGTAAAGCCCTGCGGCGTTGACCAGGATGCGCGTTTTAATTGTTCCCCTTGTTGTTTCCACTGCCTTGATGCTTCCATCCTCGACTTGAACCCCTATTGCGCTTGTATCGAGAAAGAATTTCACCCCGTTTGCCCAGGCGTTCTCCGCATAGGCTATGATAAGCTCAAACACACCGATAACCCCCGTGTTCCACACGAGTACACCTTTCTTGATGTTTGGAGCAAGCCCTGGTTCAATTCTGTCCAGCCCTTCCCTGTCCAGTTCCTTCGGCTCCGGGTCTTTCTGACTCCTGGCGAGTTCGACCACACCGGGGAGGAACAGCTCTTCATCGGGGTTCTCAGCCACCACGAGCGTCCCTATTCGCTTGAAAGCCACGTTCAGCTGGCTGGCAACCTCGTCCCACATCGCATTTCCCTTGTAGTTCATCTCCCATTTCAGCGTGCCGCGTTCCGTGAGCAGAGCCGGATGTATCATAGCGTTGCAGTGTGCCGTCTGGTCCATTCCCAGGTCATGGTGCCTTTCAATGAGCGCTGTCCTCAGGTCAAACCGCGAAAGCTCTCTGGCGATTGCCAGGCCTATCACGCCGCCGCCGACGATGACAACGTCGAACTCTCTCCCCGTTAGCTCGTCGGATATTTTGGGTGGGAGGACAACGGGTATCTTCCCAGGGTAATCGATCTCGTTTATCACTTCCCGGACCTGTTCCGGGCCAGCGGCTATGTGTCCGGCGTCCACAGCGTTCTGAAGAGAGCCAGCCCGGCCGGTCAATTCGGCGATGCCGTCTCTAACCGAGACTGTTGCCTTGTCACTGGTCGCCTGTGCTATCTCACCCTGTATTGTTCGCGCCAGTTTCTCATTTTCCATGGATCACTTGCTCAGAAATGAGTTCGG
>Ga0315281_10013480_pt1 | contig 11061 bp, 12 predicted proteins | sample YL17G07_0_MG_FD_204540 | JGI IMG/M metagenome (GOLD analysis project Ga0315281, IMG submission 204540) | Sediment microbial communities from Yellowstone Lake, YNP, Wyoming, USA - YL17G07_0 | ecosystem: Environmental > Aquatic > Freshwater > Lake > Sediment | place: USA: Wyoming | collected... | reverse complement strand
TATTTATTCTAATCCTACTAATGCCTGTTTCTTCTGATGCAGCGTATAAGATTTATCTCAAAAACGGATCTGTGCTATCAGAAGTCGGTTCATATGAAAGAAAAGGCGGGGAGGTCACTATTTATTTCAGAGAAGGCTCAATCAGCATATCTGAAAACGATATTCAGAAGATTGAAGGGACTGAGTCTATTGAAAAAGAATTACGTCCGAAAGAAACCACAGAAATACAACAAAAACCAACCGAAGTAGCGCCTGCTCCTCAACCGCCTGTGGACGATAAAAGTGCCAGAGTGGATGCATTAAGGGCTGAATTAGATGCTGTATACTCTGAGATCAGGGCTTTAGAAGAACAGGAGGCCAGGTTAGTGGCAGAGATAAATGAGAAGAGGGGAAGAAGATTTAACTATAACGTTTTCCAGCTCAAGCAATTGGAAAAAGAGACAGAGCCACTCCAGAAAGAGTTGTTCACCGTGCAGCAGAAAAAAGAAGAGCTTCGACAAAAGAAGACCTCATTAGAAGACGAACTCAGAACACTGGAATAAAAGAATGCATCAGAATGAATCATACTTTGCTTTACTTGGGAAGATGATCGTCCAGAAGAAAAGAGAGGCTTAATGAATATATACATTTCAGGTTCAATGGCATATGACAGGATTATGGACTTTCCAGGGAAATTTTCAGACCACATCCTGCCGGATAAAATACACATCTTGAATATATGTTTTAATGTCAACGGAATGTGTGAAAAATTCGGTGGTACTGCCGGTAACATAGCTTATTCACTCAGCCTTCTTAAGGAAAAACCATTTATCATTGCTACGATGGGAAAAGACTATCAAAACTATTTTGATTGGCTGGACAAAAACAACATACCTGTGGATGGAATCAAAATAATTCGTGAGGAATTTACTGCCGGGGCATATATAACAACCGATATGTCTGACAACCAGATAACAGGATTTAATCCCGGGGCAATGAAATATCCATCCGGCTACACGTTCAAAAACTCTGACTCTGATAACTCAATTACCCTGATTGCGCCTGGAAACCTTCAGGATATGATCGAATATGCAAGAATATGCAGGGATAAAGGCATACATTACATCTGTGATCCAGGCCAGTCTCTCACAAAATGGGAAGGGAATATGCTCACAGATTGGCTTGATGGCTGTCTGCTGCTAATCTCCAATGACTATGAACTTGAGATGATTATGAAAATGACAGGCATTGATAAAAAAGGACTGCTGGGTCTTGCAAAGACAATAATTACAACCCTTGGAGAAAAAGGTTCTCTCATAAGTACTCCTGAAATTGACGTAAGTATTCCTGCAGCAAAGGTTTTTAATATTTTAGACCCAACAGGCGCAGGTGATGCTTATAGAGCAGGACTGATAAAGGGAATTGTTATGGGCAGGGATATTGAAACTGCAGCAAGAATAGGGACAGTTGCTGCTGCTTATGCGATAGAGAAATACGGGACGCAGGAACATTACTTTACTTATGAAGATTTCATTGAACGATACAGAAGTAATTTTGGAGAGATGTGAATATAGTGATCAATGAAGCAGCATTAGAAGCCTACCTTCTGAAAAGATTCAAGGATGCAACACAAGTAGCTATCAGAAAGCTCGGTTCAGGTGTCCAGGGATCTGGCTTCCTTATTGAGTTGAAAACATCGGCTGGTATCCGATCATATGTCATAAAGGCTCTCATTCCTGAAGGTTTGGGTCATGACTACCCGTCGGACAGAGCTTCCGTATTCCTTCTTGACCTCGATGAATACAAAAACCTGCCCAGGCACGTGAAGGCTGTTGATGTACTATCCGAAACGGATGACGGTTCTATAAAGTCTATCGGCGGAGGAAAAGAATATTATTTATTAATGGAAAAAGCAGAAGGTGTTAACTATTTCAATGATCTATCTGAATTTTCAAAGAAGGAATCACTCGATGATATGGATGTTAAGAAAATAATAGCGATGACCTCATACCTTGCTGAGATACATGCAGTTAAGAAGGATTCAAGAACCCTCTATTGGCGTAAACTAAGAGACACTATAGGCCATGGCGAATGTTTAATGGGTGTCTTTGATACCTACCCTGACGGTACCCTTACCTATGGAGAGATGGCAGATATCATTAAAAAATCAGTAGACTGGTATGCGAGGTTGAAACCAAAATACAGAAGACTATCACAGATACATGGAGATTTTCATCCGGGCAATATATGGTTTACCTCCAAAGGGGGACAGCGTCCCCCTTTGGATAACCCCCTTAGTACCGATACAGATGAGATAGATTTTATTCTCCTCGACAGAAGCCGCGGCCCATGGGGAGAACCTGCTGATGATGTAACAGCACTTACCATAAACTACGTATTTTTTTCTGTAAAAAATCATGGCGATATCAGAGAAGCATATCTCGAGGGATTGAATTTGTTTTTTGATAAATATATAAAGGTATCCGGAGATATTGAGATTACGGAAGTTGTTGCACCATTTTTTGCATTCAGAGGTGCAGTCGTCGCAAACCCTGTTTTTTATCCTGAGCTCACTTTGGAACAGAGAAGGCTTATCTTCAAGTTTGTTAACAATGTCCTTGACGATGATAGGTTTAAGCTTGAAAAGATTAATGACTATCTAAGGTAAGGCTTAGCAACCTCAAGACGTGCAGCATTATTATCCGTACCTGCTTTTTCGAAATAGGTAACCGGTTTTTCCATTTAATTCAATATAAAAAATCTCCTTTATTTTAGATTAATTCATCAACTGCAAGGGACACGGTTATTTTTCCTTGTTCAAAATACTATTAAAAGGAGCATATTAATTTAATCCATTACAAAACATTATTTTGAATACCGCTTCATAAATTCATCTACTGTAATGATTTCTATGCCCGAATATCTTTTGAGCTTTAAGAGGTGAGAATCACCACTGACAAGCTCGTCCATCGACTCTTTACAGATTAAGAGAGAAAAATCGCTGGACTTAATAAGCCTTAATGCCTGACGGGGCTTTCCCTTCCACAAATATCCCGATATCAAGACATTCGTATCAAATACTACAACTTGTTTCACCTTCCCTTCCTGACCTCATGCACTATCTTTTCAACATCTCTCAGACTCATGGGGGTAATCTTTTTCTTTTTCACCACCTCATCTATATAGGAAAAGATATCTTCCTCCTCTTCGGCGGGAAACACAATAACCTCAACTTTACTTCCGGGTTTAAAGGGAATTGGCTTCACGGTTATGCTTTTATCACTTTCAACCTCAATGAGTTTCTTTATGGCTTTCATCTTTGGCCTCCTTTAAATTCTTTGTTTATATGTTACCAATATCTGAGCCGTGATTTCAGTTTTGACTCATCAACTGCAAGAGACATCTTTACTCAACAAAGTCTTTATTTTTTCCAATTATATTGCAAAGCCTACTTTTCATTAAGCTGCTGCAAAAGTTCGATGATGTCTTCTATTGAGTACAGTTTTATTAACGAATTGTATAAACTAATTTAGTTATTTGCTGTTTATACTGCCAATTTTCCCATTCCTTCAAAACCATTTTGAGTCGTGGTTCTAACCATTCACATACTGCACCTGCAGTTGATTCTGGCTCTGAGACATCTGCCAAAAATAAAGGATATTGTAATTTATTGGTATCAATATCGATGCCTTCTCCATCAATAACTGTTTTAATTTTTTCAGCAAATAGAATAGACATTTTCATTGTGGCAGTCTGGACACCTTTAGTTTTCAATTTTGTTGATATTCCTTTCTTAAATACACCTCTTGGAAGGCTGACTATTGCAAGAATTTTACAATACTTGGATACATATCTTCTTAAAAATTCATCGTGCGAATTTGAGAAAAAACCTTCTGGCAAAACAAGACATATCTTGCCTCCGACTTTGCATGACCTTACGGCCTGCTGAATAGAAAAATTGTATTCTGAAAATATATCATCTTTACCGTCTTTATTAAAGTCTCTTTCAAGATTCTCTAATACTTCATCGATATCGTCTCTTTCGTATTTAGAACTGCCTGCTGGATTGCTTACAACCAGATTCCAATTGTCACCTAAATAAAGTAATCCATTAGTCTCTTTTATAGGAATCTGGCTTATTACTCTACCTTTTTTACAGAAGTATAATGCCAGATATGTTGTGGCAATTATTACAGGTAGAGAATCGATGTCTATTCCTAACATATTTTCCATAGAGATTCCATTTCTGGCAGCTTCGGCGAGAAAGCCTCCACTTCCACATTCAAAATCAAGAACTCTCCAGTTCTTATCTACTTTTCCTATCAAGCCAAACATGAATTCAATGACACACTGCTCAGTGAGATACTGATTCAGTCTTGTTCCCTGAAAAGCTCTCAATATAAAACTTCTGTACTGTTTTGCGATTTCAGGATTTAAAGAACCGAACAAATCGAATCTCCTATGAAGATCTTTTATAAGCTCCTGACTGAAGAGTTGAGTATCGAGTTCTATAAATGGGGAACGAGTATCATAGGTATTCTGATTTTCGAGATAATTGAGGATATGTCGTGATACATCCTTTATTACTTCAGGAGTTATTCTGCCATCCTGAGTGGTAATATAACTTGCAACAAGCTCGTTTAAAAAATCTTTGATAAATGATTCTGCAGCAAGAACTTTTGCCTTATATCCTTTTATAAGGCCATATATTTCAAGGAGTTTATCAAAGGTTAAGATATTGATCGGTTCTGCGATTTGCTTTAATATGCCGTCTTTTGATACATCAAAACGGTGATGATAAAGCTTTATTTCTCTGCCAACAGTCGTAGCAATATAACGAGGCGAACGGCCAGAGGGGGCGTAGTCTTTATCATCTATAGGAAAATTTCTGATATAATTTTGAGCTTCCTTAAGTGCCGATTCATGTGATTTGTGTTTTCGCTTTGCCTCAACAAGCAAGATTGGCTCTCCAGAATAGTAATAGACTATATCCATTGTAGACCCGCTTCTGCCTCCGCTTGGCCTATATATAGGGACATCGTTTGTTTTAACCCTTTCATAGTCACCAGCCCCTGGATAGCCAAGTTTTGTAAAGAGGGGGATTATGTCATGAACAATGTAGGAAGTCTCGGACCTTTCAGACATCAAATAACATCCTTCCTCTCGCCTCTTATGACGGCCTCTGTCTTAGCAATAAGTTCTCTCAACATATTTACAGCAATCTCAATATTTTTCCCATAACCTGCCTTATTCCCTTTTGCCTTAGCCTCCATAGCCTTATTGTGATAAACTGCCATCTTCTTATACTCGGTTTCGATGTGGGATTGAATCTTATTTGAGATTAAAGCAATTTTTATTTCGCCAATTTCAGAAGTGCTTATTTTTGCTGATTGGATTCCATGATATATTTTTTCGATCTGTAACTGCCCAAATATTGTTAATAGAAAAATATATAAGTAATAGCTGTTTATTTTAGGGTCTCTTATGATAAATAAATCTCCAACACATGATTTTTTTGATACCTTGTCGACTATACCAACTCGACCTATTGCACCAATACCTGAGCCAGCAAAAAGAATATCGCCAATCCTTAATTGGGTCCTTTTTAGTCGCTGGAATGCATTATCAGAACAATAATTTATATCTACATGGTTGAGCCCTGTAAATAGCAGGTCTTTTAGTGTTCTGTATTCGCAGGTATATTTTTTGCCTATATATTCTCCTTTGCTGGCTCGCACATGATCAGGAGCAATAATAGGAGAGTTAAGTAAGTCTTTTAGAGAAGAAACTTTGTAGGTTATTTGTGACAATGTCTGGTCATATTTTGGTATCCAAAATCCAGCGTCCCATCTGCTTGCTGGTTTTACAGCAAATAAGTCAACCATTGTTTTATCAACTCTTGCCATTATAAAATCATTAAAATAAACTGTTTTCTCTTTATTTAAGCTTTCCCTCATAATAAAACTCCTTATACTGTTCTGAAATTTGTTTTAGTCCTTCCTTTTCCATCTTATTTAATTCTGCAAGGAAAACAGGATAGTTCTGATTGAGCATTTTTTGTTTTTTCAAGAATAAAATGCTTGTCTTTGCAGTTGTGCCGACATGTTTAAATGCATCTCTCGGCAGAGATACAATTGCTTCAACTTTGGTGTTTTCTGTTATGAATTCTCTTACATAGTGCATATTGGAATTCGACAGTATTCCATCAGGAATTATTATTGAAATCAATCCGCCGTCTTTGCATAACTGAATAAATCTTTCGATGAACAATGCTTCAATTGGTATTGATTCAGCCTCCTTTGCAGTAATATTTGAATATGCTGTTAAAGGTTCAGCAACCAAGGCATCAAATAAACCAGCAGTTGTTTTCTTTCCGTTATTTTTTTTATGATTATTCTTATAGGTAAATATCTGGAAACCACGCAATGAAGTCAATAATTTTATTGCTTCAGCAGTGGGATGTAGTGAAAGGTCAATGCCGATGCCTCCATAAGGGGGGTTGCCTATAACAAGATTAAATTTTTCATTTTTGATATCTTCTTTTTTTAATTTGCCATAATATTTATTTTTATGCTGTTCCCACTCAATAGTCAACAAACCGTTCTGATGAAAAAAATGTGACTTGAGTTTAGTCTCATCATTATCAAATGCTTCAAGTAGACTTATAGAAGACCACCTGTTAACCACTGCCTCGTCGATGTCCATCCCAAAAACCCAGTCAGGTTTTGTAAATCCTCTTTCGATAGCTTTTTTTAAAAAAATCCCTTCACCACAAGCAGGGTCTATAACAGAGGGATAATGTTTTGGTTTATGAGCTTCCCATCTTCCAGTTTCTTTATCTTCTTTCTCTTTCCAGAGAAGCAAAATGTCATACATAAAATCAACAATCTCTGGCCTAGTATAAAATATCCCTAAATCCTGCTTTTTCTTTTTTTCATGTCTAATTTCGCGCTCTAATAACAAATTTAATTCCATCTCCCTTTGATATCGCTTTTCTTAAAGTACATTTTAGCTTAATTATAAAATATTATATTCAATCCCAATTTTCAGACAAGCTACTGAAGCCTCTCGATAACTTTCGGGTCAGCAGTGCTGGTAGCCTCGTCGGTTCTCAGCATGGTCATTCTGGAGCTATTCTTTCATGGATATGGAGAGATACGGTAGGAATTTCAAAGGATGTGTTTTCTGCTTTTCCAGTCCATACAAGCTGTTGGTGAAGATGGGGATCATATTCATACTTCCTGAGTTTTGGGGTTAAGGTATCGTAAGAGGCAAGTCCTGCCGGAACTACATTCTTCCTTGTCTCGGTTTCATGCCTGTAGGCTTCTACATTCTCATCGTCAGAATCTTTTCTTTTTCTCCCCTTCGCCATACCACTCCTTATTAAGGATAGATATTGTCATAATTATAAATTATTTGTAATTATCCCGCATACTTATTTGACTTTAAATACATCAAACCCTTTCAGATAATCTTCGAAGTCTATCGGGGATTCCATGCCAAATTCAGCCAAGAGGTCTATTGTTTCACTTACGGACAATTCCAGCTTTGATGAAAGGGTACCCAAAGACATCTTCCCTTCCCTGTAAAGCTTTATCATTAAGAACTCCCATCCGTACTCAATAAGTTCCCTTGCAATTGTGGATTTGTCCTTATGTAACATCCTTGAAAGTTCGTTAATTCTTTTAACCTCTCTATCTTTCAGCCTTAGACTTATTACTGACATTATTCGCCTCCTTTCAGCCTTTTTGCGGCATCTTGTAATATTCGTTTGCTGTAGCGGCCATACGAGGACAGTTTTTCAAGTTTTACAAAAGCCATGTCTTCTTTAATTTTTACATTTTCAGTAACATTTATTAAAAAGTGTATTGCCGTTGTAAATTTATGATTGAGTATCTTACAAGCTTTTATACTTGGCAAATCATCTACAGCTAGTGGTAAATTCCTTTTTAATGCAACGGCAAGAGCTTCCGCCTCACCGATGCGAATTTTAAAATCCCTGCATAACTTCTCAACACTTTCCTTTTTTGTTACGCTGGCAACTTTTATCTTGCCATTCTTGATTAATGAAGAAATTAATTTCGCATCAAACAGGTCTTTGCCTGTGCACTCTGACCTTACCATTTCCGGTATTATTACTTGAATATCTTCAGAAATAGTATTCAGGATTTCAATCTTTGCCAATAATATGAGTGTTGAGGAATCGAAAACTATTTCCATTATGCTTACAATATACTACAAGTGTATACTTTAAATCAATGATAAAAAAACTCTTTCCGGAGGGCTTTTTCTCTTTTCTAATTAATAACTTTTCTGTGAAAATGCAACCGAATAACCTTTCAAAAACAGGACATAGTCAAAGCCCTTTTTTTCGTCATTCCCGCCCCCACTTTCGTGAGGGTAAACTCCAGCAGGAATCCAGACTTGTCCACCGTATCGAGTACGGGGCAGGCTCTGTAAAAGCAGGGAACTATGAAGAAATAGGTTCCCGTTTTCACGGGAAACCCTGGATTCCGTGTCAAGCACGGAATAACTGAAAGGTATGTAAATGTGTCTTTACTTATAGTCTTCTTAGTAAGTTAGTGTATAATATCGTTCATGCTTCTTGTCGGGCTGACAGGTAATTATGGAATGGGGAAGAGTACAATCCTTGCCATATTCAAGAAGCTCGGTGCGATTACCCTCGATGCAGATAGCATTGTTAAGATATTACTTACAGAGAAGGATATCCTTAAAAAAATTAGGGGACTTTTAGGTGACAAGGTTTTCTATAAGAATGGCACTCTAAACAAAGATGTTGTTGCAAACTTAATATTTAAAAATAATAAGTTACGACATAATATTGAAGATATACTTCATCCTATTGTTTTCGAAAGGATAAATGATTTTTTAGATAGAATGCATGAGCAGGACAGGGTCATAGTAATCGAAATACCCTTGCTTTATGAGAGGGGATACGAAGACAGGTTTGATAGGACGATTACAGTGCATACAAAAGAGGATATAGCATTAGATCGCCTCGAAAAGGAAGGGATTGATAGGAAAGATGCTCTTCTCAGATTGAAGTCTCAATTACCTGTAGAGGAAAAGGTGAAACGATCTGATTTTATAATAGATAACAATGGCACAATTGAAGGTACAATGGCGCAGGTTGAGATGATCTATAAAAAACTTTCTAAAGAGGTAGATGATGGAGATAATCAGAGGTCTCGAAGCCTTAAACAAGAGTTATCATAATACAGTTCTCACAATAGGCAATTTTGACTGTGTCCATCTTGGCCACCAGAAAATTCTCTCAACTGTTCTGAAAAGGGCTAAAGAGATAAAAGGGCCACCAATGGTTATCACATTTGATCCACACCCCATGATGGTTATTGCACCAGAAAGAAAAATAAAGATACTTACAACACTTGAAGAGAAGGCGAAGCTGATGGACGATATAGGAATAAAGGTCTTCCTTTGTATAAAATTTACGAAAGAATTTTCTAACATGCTTCCTGATGATTTTATCAGAGATGTTCTTGTGGAAAAAATAAATGCAAAGGAAATAATTGTCGGCACTAATTATACATTTGGAAAGAATAAAAAAGGCACAGTGGAGCTTTTGAGAAGGCGTGGAAAGAAATACGGCTTCACTGTTAAGGTTATAAGAAATGTAAAACTACTTGGGGATGTTGTCAGTAGTAGTAAGATTAGAGAGCTACTCGCGAATGGAGCGGTCTTTAAGGCTTCAACATTCCTCGGAAGGGCATATTCAATAGAGGGAATTGTAATAAAAGGAAAAGGTAGGGGTAAAAGCCTCTTAAATGTACCTACTGCCAATATAACAGCACCTGTTGAAATTGCACCAAAGGAAGGAGTTTATGCTGTAAGAGTAAGTTATAAGGACAACATCTATGAAGGGGTAGCAAATATCGGTAAGAACCCAACATTTGGTAATTCCGATGTAAGCTATGAGGTACATTTATTAAACTTTTCGGGTAACCTTTTAGGAGAAAATATAAGGATATATTTCATAGACAGGATTAGGAATGAACGTCTTTTCCCTGACGCCTTAAGCCTCGAGAAACAGATAAGAACCGATATCGAATCTTCTAAGGAAATCCTGAGCAGAAACCACCCTAAATTGATATAATAGTGAGTGTAGATGGAACAGTAGGTTTGTGTCATCATGACACGCAAGATAATTTCAGTTCTCTCAAGAAAGGATTGTAGATGTTTTTCACAGCATTAATTGAGGGTATTATTAACTTTTTTCAGGATCATCTGCTCTTCGCTCTTGCTTTCGCAATAGTACTTCTTTTTCTGCTTTTCCGAAAACCCAAAGTTTTCTTAACTGTCTCTGCTATTGTCCTGCTTTTGCTTGGAATACTTTATCTGATCTCGAATATAGCTTCTACTGGAGTAACTTATAAGGAAAAGTTGATTAGTAAATCAGTTGATGTACCCTGAAGATATACCTGAAATTTACATGAATGCTATCATTCCAGTCCTAAGAACACTTCTACTACTTTTGGGTCAAAGTGCTTACCAGCCTGTTCACGAATGTACTCAGTCACCTTTTCCTTAGGCCAGGCAGCTCGATAGGAACGATTAGAATTCAAAGCGTCCCAGACGTCCACAACTGTGAATATACGCGCTGGTAGTGGAATATGCTCTCCCTTCAATCCATGAGGATAACCCGTGCCATCCCATTTCTCGTGATGGTAGTATGGTATATCCAGAGCTGAACGTAAAAAGGAAATGGGCGATAGCATTTTGTAGGCGTATTCTGGATGAAAGTGCATGACCTTCCATTCTTCATCATCAAGTGGACCGGGTTTGAGCAGAATACTATCCGGGATACCCATCTTTCCAATGTCATGGAGTAGTGCTCCGCGACGTATATGCACAAGCTCAAACTCACTCATATCCATTGCTTTTGCCAGACGTAATGTCATTTCTGTAACACGCTGTGTATGACCTTCTGTTTCTTTATCACGAAGATCGAGTGCTTTGGACCAGCCTTCAAGCGTGGTGTCGTAGGCAAGGGTAAGTTCAATGTTCGATTTCTGCAAGTTATCAAACATTGTAGCATTGTCT
>Ga0315281_10013479_pt1 | contig 11061 bp, 13 predicted proteins | sample YL17G07_0_MG_FD_204540 | JGI IMG/M metagenome (GOLD analysis project Ga0315281, IMG submission 204540) | Sediment microbial communities from Yellowstone Lake, YNP, Wyoming, USA - YL17G07_0 | ecosystem: Environmental > Aquatic > Freshwater > Lake > Sediment | place: USA: Wyoming | collected... | reverse complement strand
GGGAGACCTTGCAGCTCGATGTGGACAACCTGACGATCGCCTCCCGCCGCATCCGCATCCAAGGGCAGACGACGTCATTCGAGGCGGTGGACCAGATCAAGACGGCGCTCGGCAAGTCAAAAATGTTCAAGAACGTCGCCATTGAGAATCAAAAGAAGGGCTCCAAGGGTGAAATCCGCTTCAGCCTGTCGGTCGAGATCGTCGGTGAAGACGCGGATGAAGGGGCGTCCTAGGAAGACGTATGCCACTCAAGACAAGATATTCTCCGCTCCAGCACTTCTCCTTGGATAACGTCTTTGCGGCGTTCTCGGAGTTGCCGTTTGCCCAGAAGATTTTAGCCCTGGGTGTCGTGGGAGTTCTGATCCTTCTGGTCCTCTTTTTGCCGCTCTCGTTGGTCTCGAGCAAAGTGGGATCGTTGAAAAAAGAGATCTCCACGGCGCAAAAGGGTTATTCCCAAGTCATCGATAAGATTGCAGACTATCAAAAGGCCAAGGCGAAGATCGAGTCCTTGGAGGGTCAGTACGGCCGGGGTGGCGGCGGAGCGCTCACGACGCGGATCGAGAACTTGGCCAAACAGAGCGGGCTGACCGTGGATCAGGTGAAGGACAAGGCTCCGACCGAGACGGACTACCTGGAGATCAATTCCCTGGAGGTTAAACTCTCCAACGTCAATCTTTCGCAACTCATGGACCTTCTCTATAATTTGGAAAACGACAAGTCGGCGCCCATGAGAGTCCGGCGCATCGAAATCAAGCCGAAGTCGAATAATCGGCAGATCCTGGATGTGTCTTTCGAGGTGGCGACGTTCGCGGTAAAAAAGGAAGTTTGAGGGTGCGATTCCAGATGCCCAAGTTTCTCAAAATTCTTCTCTATCCTTTGATGTTCTTTGTAGCCTTTGCGGTCTTCGTCGTCCTTCTCTTTCCTTACGACAGCGTGAAAACCCGCGTTGCCCGTGAGTTGGAAGGCGTTATGGGCGGAAGTTACCAGATCTCCATAGGGACGCTATCGCCGTCTTTCCCCAGCGGGGCTTTTTTGAAGAACGTCGAGATGAAACCCCGGAGCGTGGGCGCCGGAAACCCGATCACGCTCAGCACCGCCAATCTGAAGGTCGCGGTCTTGCCGCTTCTGTCCGGGACGGTCGAGGTCGATTTCGATCTGCATCCCCCGCAAGGGCGCGCTTCCGGCTCCTACTCCCTCAAAAAAGGCGGGCTCTTTCTCAATCTAAAGGCCGATCGCTTCGATCTGGGGCTTGTGTCTTTTTTGATCAAGGACACGGGGATCCCCTTGAGTGGAATGGTCAGCGGAGACGTGGATCTCGAACTCTACGACCAAGACCCCTTGAGGAACTCGGGGAAGATCAATCTTCAGGTCTTGCAGCTGGCCCTCGGTGAGATTTCGCTTGGCGACGGCGCTTTTAAGATTCCGGCCATGAAGCTCGCGGATAGCGGCGGGTCCCGGGTGGATGCGGCGATCAATCGAGGCAATTTCGAAGTGAAGGTCTTCACGCTGACGGGGGGAGACCTCGCGATCGATACGAACGGTAAGATTTACGGAGCTCGAAAGGCCGACAACTACCGTTTTAATTTGAAGGGAACCTTCAAAGTAACGCCGGAATTCGCCGACAAGATCCAAATTCTCGCCTTGGTCGACAAACAGAAACAGGCCGACGGGTCCTATCCCTTCACGATCACGGGGCGGGTGCTGAAGCCGAACATCCGGATCGGCGACTTTAAGCTGCCCTTATGATTTACAATTAACAGTAAAGTTTACAGGTTTTTCCTTCTTTCTCCGTTTGCGCGTTTTGGCATGTTTTTTGATATCGCCGAAAGGCATGTCACTGATACTCCTCTATCGAAGAGACCACGAGGTTCTGCGGTATCCCGTCACAAGTCCCGTGGTCCGCATTGGACGCCATCCGACAAACGACCTGGCGCTTCCCGACGAGGAGATTTCCCGGTTTCACGCGGTGATCGAGGAGAGAGAGGGCGGCTATTGGATAGCGGATCAAAGCCGGAACGGTACGATCGTCAACGGGCGCCGCATACAGCGGTCGCCGCTGTCTTTCGGTGACCAGGTTGTTCTCGGCCATTGGCGATTCGTTTTTACGGACGATATCGGGTGGGACGATCGTGAGACGGTTGTCCATTCCCGTCCGTCCGGACGAACACTGAGAGCGGACTCGTTTCAGGGCCTCATCGGTGTGAGCGCCGTCATGAGTCAGGTGTTTGAAAAAATTGCGAAATCGGCGCCGACCATGGCGACGGTCTTGATCTTGGGCGAGACCGGGAGCGGCAAGGAGTTGGCGGCACGGGCGGTCCACGAACTTTCCCCCAGGTCGCATCGGCCGTTCGTGGCCATTAACTGCGGAGCCATCTCGCCGCAGTTGATCGAGAGTGAACTTTTCGGCCATGAGCGCGGAGCTTTCACCGGCGCCGTCGGGAGACACGTCGGGGCCTTCGAACAGGCGCAAGGGGGGACGATTTTCCTGGATGAAGTGGGGGAGTTGCCGCTGGAACTCCAGCCCAAGCTCTTGAGAGTTTTGGAGGAGAGACGATTTCGCCGCGTGGGGGGGCACCTGGAACTCGATGCCGACGTTCGCATGGTGGCCGCCACCCATCGCCAGCTCGAGATGATGGTGCGTCAGGGGCGATTTCGGGAAGACCTCTATTTTAGGCTCTTCACCATTCCCATCGTGATTCCTCCGCTTCGGGAGCGCAAAGAAGACATCCCGCTCATTGCGCAGTACTTTCTGGAGGCACTGCAAGCCCGAGGCGGGGAAAGAAAGTCTTGGTCCGATGCGGCCCTAGAACGATTGAAGAATCACCCATGGAAAGGGAACGTGCGCGAACTTCGAAACGTCATCACGCGCTCCCTCCTGTTTGCTCCGGGCGAATTGATCTTTGCCGAGGACTTATTGTTTTATTCCGACGAGACGCCCGTCGAAACGCCGCTCCTGGCCGATATGGAGAAACGCGCGATCCTCAATGCCTTGAAAGAAAACGGTTGGCACAAGCGGTTGGCGGCCGAAGATCTGGGGATCGCCCGGTCGACCCTTTTCGAAAAGATGAAAGAATATGGGATCAAGAAGGAGTGATGCGCCGAACTAGGCCTTCTCAACGTTGGTCGCTTGCGGCCCCTTGGCGCCTTGAATGATGTCAAAAACCACTTCCTGACCCTCGCGGAGACTCTTGTACCCTTCGCCTTGAATCGCCGAGTAATGAACGAAAACGTCCTGGCCGTTGTCCTGCTCGATGAAGCCATAGCCCTTGGCATCGTTGAACCACTTCACGCGGCCTTTTGCCTTGGACTCCGACATGCCTTCTCACCTCGCCCAGGGCGGATATTATTTTTTATGGGATTCGTCAACGAATTCGTAGATGAGTTCGTTCTCTCGAATGAAACCGATTTGCTGACGGATGTAGTGCTCTAAGTATCTCGGATCACTTAGATTTTCAATTTCAAGCTGCAGGTCGGTGTTGTTCTGGGCGATGGTTCGATTCTCCGTTTCCATCATGCGTTCAAACTGACGGAGTTTGTAGAGTTTGACCCAACCCTCGTTGCCGAAGGAGGCCAGGAGACTCAAGAAAGCGATAAAGGTCAAAACGCGTTTCAAAATAACCTCTCACCCTTGAAAGGGCGTCCTAGATGTTCATACGCCAGAGCCGTCGCCATGCGTCCACGCGGCGTTCTTTGGAGAAAACCGCATTGCACGAGATAGGGCTCGTAGACGTCTTCGATCGTGTCCCTTTCCTCGCTGAGGGCGGAAGACAACGTTTCGACGCCGACCGGGCCGCCCGCGAACTTGTCAATGATCGTCGATAGAATCTTCCGGTCCATCATGTCAAAGCCCTTTTCATCGACCTCCAGCATCGCGAGGGCCCGATGCGCCGTTTCACGGTCGATTTTGCCGTTGCCTTTGACCTGCGCGAAATCACGGACGCGCCTCAAGAACCGGTTGGTGATGCGCGGCGTGCCCCGCGATCTCTTCGCGAGTTCAATCGCTCCATCCGGTTCGAGTGAAATCCCCAAAATTTTCGCCGAACGGCGAGCGATCTCGGTCAGTTCGTCCGGGGCATAAAAATCCAACCGGCCCGTGATACCGAAGCGGTCCCGAAGGGGAGAGGTGAGAAGCCCCGCCCGTGTCGTCGCACCGATGAGCGTGAAATTCGGAATGTCCAGCTTGACCGATTTCGCCGACGGGCCCTGTCCGATCAGGAGGTCGAGCTTGAAGTCCTCCATAGCCGGATAGAGGACCTCTTCGACCGTGTGGTTCATGCGATGGATCTCATCGATGAACAAGACGTCGTGAGGCTCGAGGTTCGTGAGAATCGACGCCAGATCCCCGGCGCGTTCGATGATGGGGCCGGAGGTGGACTTGATGTTGACGCCCAATTCGTTCGCGATCACGTAGGCGAGAGAGGTCTTGCCCAGTCCGGGCGGGCCGTAAAAGAGACAGTGATCGAGAGCTTCTTTTCTCTGGCGCGCCGCCTCGACGAAGATCTCCAGCTTTTGCTTCAATGTGGTTTGGCCGAGGTAATCCGCGAAGGTCTTCGGCCGGAGCGAGACCTCGAGGTCTCTTTCCCCTTCCTCCGGGACCGGCGAGAGATGCGGCGGCGTTTCAATCATGCAGCCGTCTCCGTCGAGAGGATCTTCAAGGCATGGCGAATGACGGTCTCGACCGGCGCGCTCTCTTCGATCGTTACCTGCGCGAGCGTCTTTTCCGCGGTGAAGCGATTGTAGCCTAGATTCACCAACGCCGAGGCCGCCTCTTCAAAGACGCGGTTTTTCAGCGAAGCCGGTGTCTTTTTGAACGTGTCGTCCCCTAGGAGTTCCTTCAGCTTGTCCTTCAGATCCAAAATCATGCGCTCGGCGGTCTTCTTGCCGATGCCCGAGATGGCGGTCAGCCTTGTGATGTCTTCCCGGTACAGGGCGTCGACCAAGTCGTGGGGGGCGATGCCCGAGAGGATCGTGAGCGCGAGCTTGGGTCCGATGCCGTTGACGTTGATCAGTTTTTGAAAGAGCCGTTTTTCCTCTTCGTCGAAGAAACCAAAAAGCGAAAGATCATCCTCGCGTACGGCGGTATGAATGAATAGGAAGACCTTCGCTCCGACGCTCGGGAGCTTTGCGAAGCTGTTGAAGGAAACGGAGACTTTGTAACCCACGCCGCCCACATCAATAATGCAGCCATCCGGCGCCTTTTGGGTCAAAATGCCGTTGAGACTCGCGATCATCCTACCACCCTTTTCAACCGGTACGAGTGCAAATGACAGATCGCGATCGCGAGGGCGTCCGAGGCGTCTTCCTGGGCCGTTTCGGGGAGGCTCAAGAGGGCTTTGACCATCTTCTGGATCTGATCCTTCGTGGCTTGACCGTAGCCCGTGACGGACTGCTTCACTTCACGCGTCGCATATTCGAAAATCGGTATTTGCCTCTGGACGGCCGCGAGCAACGCGATGCCTCTGGCCTCGCCCAGCTTGATCGAGCTTGCGACATTCTTGGCGAAGAAGACTTCTTCGATCGCGACGGCCTCGGGTTGATATTTTGCAAATGCGTCCACGAGTCCGCGGTAGATTTGATCGAGACGTTGGGGGAGGGGATCGGTCGAGCGCGTCGTCAGACAGCCGTTGTCCACGTGAATGAGCTTCGATCCCACGCGATCGACAATGCCGTACCCGGTGGTCCGGGAACCGGGATCAATGCCGAATATGCGGAGGGATTCGGTCATTCGATGAAGAAGCGGCTAGCTGAGCCGCTCCATCTCCTCCTTCGAGATATCAAAATTGGCGTAAACGTTTTGGACGTCGTCATGGTCCTCGAGGGCTTCCATGAGTTTCAACATTTTTTCGGCATCGGCTCCCGTCAGTTTTACGAAATTTTGAGGAACCATCGTGATCTCGGAGCTAGTGGGTTTGAGGCCTTTGCCTTCCAGCGCCTTTTTCACTGATTCGTAGGAGGCGGGATCGGTGACGACATCCCACACGTCTTCCTCGTCCCTGATGTCTTCGGCGCCGGCCTCGAGGGCCGGCTCCATGAGGGCGTCTTCCGTGACCGGACCTTTGCCGAACTGAATGAGTCCCTTTTTGTGAAAATTCCAAGCCACGCAACCGGCTTCGCCCATGTTGCCGCCGTTTTTCGAAAACACGTTTCGGATCTCGGATACCGTGCGGTTCTTGTTGTCGGTTAGAATGTTCAGCATGACGGCCGTTCCGCCGGGCCCGTAACCCTCCAGATGGGACTCTTCATAAATTGCGCCTTCCAGCTCGCCCGTGCCCTTCTTGATGGCGCGCGTGACGTTGTCCTGGGGCATGTTTGCCTGCTTGGCCTTTTCGATGACGGTCCTGAGGCGCGGATTTCCCGAGGGATCGCCGCCGCTCTCGCGAGCCGCAACCGTGAGTTCGCGAATGATTTTTGTAAAAATCTTGCCGCGCTTGGCGTCCGAGGCGCCCTTCTTTCTTTTAATGGTGGCCCATTTTGAGTGACCTGACATCGCGTTCGCTCCTTGATTATGAAGTAGGGGTCAATTTCTACATGAAAGATTTTAAAAATCAATCCTAAGTGTCGGATAAATTGAGAAAAACAGCTAACAAAGGAGGCTAGCCCCGCTTCCCGCGGGACAGCGCTCGCTACAGCCACCATCGGGTGCCATCAGGTCGTTGGATTGACTACGGTGCTTCAGGTCGTAGAGGAAGCTAGTGCACTTTGAAGGCGAGGGAGTCCTGGGTCTGCCGGTTGCCGAACAGGTCCCGGAGCGTGAGGGTGGCGGTGTAGTCTCCCTCGGTCGCCTGAGGATGGAGGGCGAAACGCGTGACGAGTTTGGCCGTTTTCTGATTGCCGACGACGACGTTCGAGTTGATGATGTTGGTGCGATCCAGGATCACGTTGTGATGTTGGTCCCGAACGGCGAGGTCCGCTTGGAACCAAGCCTTGCCGGCGTCGATATAATAGCCCGACGTGCGGAAGACGACATAAATAACCTGGCCGGCGCTGAAGTTTCGATCGCGGCTGATCTCGTCTTCGCTATAGGCGAGTTGCAGGTTCTCGATTTGGATGCCTTCGACCAGAAAGCGTTTTGCGAAAGTCGGTACCGGACTGAACGAGTAAGACCCCACGCGGATAGCGAGGTGCTTCTTAACGAAGCTGTCGGGGTTGTGAAGGCCCCAGTACCCCGTGAATCCCGCCAAAAGGAACATGAACGGGACGGCGAGCCAGCCCCGGAACCCGGGCGAATTCCTCAGGACCACGGTGCCGGCCGCGATATCGCCCGGACGCTGCTTGCGCGTCGAGAGGAAGGTGCAGAGATAGCCGACGATGTTCGTATCGAAGAGACGGAAGAGATTTCTCACCAAGACGCTCGAGAAGCGCGGCGGCCGGCCGTCCTCCTGGGTCACCTTCATTCCGAGGATTGCTTTTCCGAATGTCGTCTGAAAGAGCGACTCCGAAAGGCTCGGGAAGAAAAGGATGATGATCGGCGAGAGATTGAGGAGGACCATCGCTACCGAAGGCCTGCTGACGGGGATCAGCAACAAGATGCCGTAAGAGAAGGCGAGCAGAAGGGGAAGATCCAAGAGAAAGGCCAGCGTACGCCGCGTGGCGCCCACGTGGGCCGACAGGTCGGGGCTGACGCGGCGGGACTCGAATGAAAGCTCGCGCATGACGACGGTACCGGCAAGGATGTCCCCCAGGCGCTGGTGCCGCTTGGTCATTTCCATCATGCCGATTCCGGTGATAAAAAAGAGAGGCGTGTCGATGATTCGCGAAATATTGCGGATAAAGATCGCGATCAGGGACGGGGTGCCTCCGGATCTCCTGTGGATCGTGATGCCGCCGAGAAATTTGCCCGGAGTGGCCGAGACGACGGCCTCGAAAAGAAAATAATAGAGAAAGTAGAGGGCCGCCCCGGTCGCTCCAAAGAGGCCCCATCCGTTTCCCTGATACGAGAACGGCTGGGAGACATCGCCGTGGGTGATGGACTTGAGGAGCATGCCCCAACCGGCGAGGATGAAGAAGAAAAAAAGACCGTCGGTGAAGAAGGCCCCGAATCGTTCCTGGGGTGATGCGGGACGATAGGCCGATGTCGCGCTGGGCATTTCGGTAATCACCGAGGCGACGGAAATCTGAGAATTCTCTTCGCCGTCGCTCTCCTTGGCCAGCGCCGCGAGAGGGTCGTACGTGTTGATCGGAGTCTTATCGGGTTGGCTTTTGGTATCCATACTAAAGTACCAGCCGACTTTCCAGCCGGATATTAATGATCGGCTCGGTTAATCACGTCGAGAAGTCTGCGGGGCTCGTCGGTGATGATGCCGTTCACGCCCAAGCTCATGCACTCTTTCATATCATTTTCATCATTCACAGTCCAAACGAAAACCCGGCGGCCGGCGCGGCGTTGCCGGTCGACCAATCGCCGGTTCAGATAGCGCAGCGGCGGATTCAGCGAAGACGGGCGGAGGAAGGGGAGGATGATTCGATGAATCAGCCAGTGTTTCTCGAAAAGGTAACCCGTCGGGAGATGCGGCGCCAGCCTGCGGATGCGCCAGAGGCTCAAGGGTTGAAAAGAGGAAATCAGGAGCGCGGGATTTTTAGGAAATCGGTTGAGCGTCTCGAGCGTCTTGCGTTCCAGGGCTCCGGAAAACGGATCGGCGGTCTTGAGTTCCAAATTCAACAGGTTTGCGTTTTGCGCCAAATCCAGAAACTCTTCCAGCGACGGGATTTGGTGGCCGCCTTTGAGGCGGATCTTCCGGACTTCGGAAAGGCTCAGGGACTCGATGGTCTCGGGCCTGTCGGCGAGACGTTTCAGATCGTCGTCGTGGAAGAGCACGACCTGGCCGTCGCGGGTGATCCGTAAATCCACTTCGATGCCGTCGATGCCCAAGGTCAGGGCCGCCGCGACGGCGGGTAAGGTGTTCTCGAGTCCCGCCTTTGTGTCTCCCCGGTGCGCGATGACTAGAGGCCGTAGTCGAGCTTGCGAGACGTACGGACTCTTGTCCCCTTGCGGGGTCAGGGGCCGCTTGTTAAATATTGCCGAGTTCATATTGGATCAGGCTGATGGCCGTCAGGGCGGCCGTTTCGGCCCTTAAGACGAACGGACCGAGCGAGAGCTTCGCAAAACCATGCCGGACCGCAAAGTCGATTTCGTCTTTGGAGAATCCTCCTTCGGGACCGATGAGAATGGCGACCGTTTGTGTCGGGCCCTGGAGCGCCTTGGCCCTATTGCCGAAAAAGAGACGCAACGACTCCGTTGCCTCCTCCCAAAACACGATTTTTACCTCGGACTCGGCCTTGGCCACCAGCGCCTCGAATGACACCGGTTCGTCCACTTTCATATGGAGGGAGCGGCCGCACTGCTTGGAAGCCGCCTCCGCGATTTTCCGCCATCGATGGATCTTATCAGATCCCGGTTTCCATTCCACTACGGTTCTTGAGGATAGAAAAGGGGAGAAGGTCGCGACGCCCAGTTCGACGGCTTTCTCCAGGACAAATTCCATCTTTTCGCCCTTCAGCAAGGCTTGGGCGAAGAGGAGGCGGCCGTTCAAGACGGCCGCCGGCAAGAGTTCCTGCAATCGGACGACCGCCGATTTTTTGGAAAGCGTTTCGATGACGCCGAGAAACGTCCGGCCCTGTCCGTCGGAGAGGCGGATTTCGTCGCCTGCCCGTTTTCTCAGAACGACGCTTAGGTGATGCGATTCCTCGGGAGAGAGCGTCGTCATGTCACCGGCCTTTTTCCCGGGTTGAATCAGAAATTGAGACACGTGTCTTCGTAACGGAGATCGCTTTGCATGTCCAGACGGGCTGTGTTATTCAAAATCCATGGCCGAAGCATCTTATGTCATCTCCGTCGATCTGGGGGGCACCAATCTGAGAGTGGGCCTCGTTCGGGAGAACGGCGTCGTGGAATCGCGCGAACGTTTCCCCTCGGAATCCCGTTCGGAAGGCGCCGTCATTCTGGAACGCGTCGCCCAGGCGGTGAAGGCCGCCGCCGCAAAAGTTGAAGCTCTCAACGGGACGATCGCCGGCGTGGCCTTGGGATTTCCCGGCATCGTCGACCCCGGCAAGGGCGTCGTTTATCAATCCCCTCATTTTCCGGATTGGAAGGACTTGGAGATCCTGCCTTATTTCAAGAATGAATTGCCGTGGCCGGTGATTCTCGACAACGATGCGAATTTCGTGGCGCTCGGCGAGGGATGGATGGGCGCGGGGCGGGGACTGAAGAATTTCGTGATGATGACGTTGGGGACGGGCGTGGGCGGGGGCATTGTGATCGACGGGCGCGTGTGGCACGGCGACGGCGGCTTCGCCGGCGAAGTCGGCCATATTTGCATTGAAACGGAAGGCCCGCAGTGCGCGTGCGGAAGTCGAGGATGTTTGGAGATGTATGTCTCCGCAACCGGCATTCTGCGACTGGTCGAGGCGTCCGATCATCCCGAGGGGAGAGACGCCCTGCTGGAAAAATTCGGCAGGCCGCTGGCCCGCCTGACGGTGGAGGATCTCTACAAGGCCGCAATGGACGGAGATATCTTTTCGAACGTGATCTTCAAGAAGATGGGTTACTACCTTGGGATCGGCATCGCCTCCCTGACGAACGCCTTCGGCATCGAAAATTTCATCCTCGGAGGCGGGGTCTCGCAGGCCTGGGATTTCTTCATCGAACCCGCCAAAAAAGAGCTTTCCGAACGGACCTACCGGGAGACGGCCAGGCGCGTCCGCGTCCACAGGGCTCAATTGGACGACGACGCCGGCTTGGTCGGCGGGGCGTCCCATTATTTTAAAAAAAATTAATATCAGGACCGCATAAGGATCGGGCGTAGTTTTTGAAACGCCGCCAGCATCTGCATCGCACTCTTGAACCGGACTGTCGTCCTACTGTTCAAGGCCTTCATGATGAATGCGTCCACTTCCTTAGGAATGGCAATTTTTCCCTTTCGTTGGCTTGGCGGCATGATTCCAAACATGAAAGCCGCAAGGGCGCCGAGATCCGAGGTCTGCTTCACGGGCGTCCGACCCGTCAGAATTTGGTAGAGAGTGGAACCCAGGGCATAAACGTCTTTGGACGCCGACTCCGTTGAT
>Ga0315281_10013478_pt1 | contig 11062 bp, 8 predicted proteins | sample YL17G07_0_MG_FD_204540 | JGI IMG/M metagenome (GOLD analysis project Ga0315281, IMG submission 204540) | Sediment microbial communities from Yellowstone Lake, YNP, Wyoming, USA - YL17G07_0 | ecosystem: Environmental > Aquatic > Freshwater > Lake > Sediment | place: USA: Wyoming | collected... | reverse complement strand
CGTGGATAAATCATGGGGATCTCTGAAAATTGTTTCGGGCTCGTGGATTGAGGATGAATATGATGTGGTCTATCACTATGGGATAGGGAATGAACCGGACTTCGAGCAATTTTTCATCCCCGACGTGTTTGATGACCGGAAAACTTTTACAACCATTACTCATTTTTGGGATGGGGATGGTGGGCCCGACAAAAGAACCAAATTAAGCGATTGGGTAAAAGTATTGTTTAAACATGTCTATTGGTCGTTTTATTGCGAAAATGCCATGCAGAAAATGAGGAAATATGTCAATGGAGATTACAATTACCGGTGGATGTATAGGAATGGTACGCAATGGCAGGGTTGCCCTGAAATCGCCTTGGCCCATGATTTCCGGTTTATCCCTTTGGTAGATCTGTATAAAGGGAAAGGAACCATACGAGCGGTCAAATATCTTGATAGCAGTGATGATTGGAATTCGACGTCTTGTCCTGTCCTTTCCGCCAGCGATTTTGATCACGGATATTCCTATGAAATTTTGGGAAGAATGGCCCATTTGCTTCAAGATATGTCGGTTCCGGCTCACGTGCATAACAATTCCCATGCTTGTATGAGTGATCAATATTGCGACTATTATGAAAGGCATGAGCTAAGCTATCACCTGTGGACTGCGGAGGAGATTTATGCCCGTGGGGGAAAGTTTATCAATTCCTATCAGAAAAGCGTGAATGATCCGATATATTTATTGATGTATTTCATGAATCAGATCACGGATCACTATGCCAGTGGAAGAACCGGTGGGGATGATCAGTATGACCCAACCTTTCCTTACCTGGCGGAGATTATTCCTCCCTTAGGTCCTCCTACGGGTACGGGCGAAATCAATGATGCCAACTGTCGGGCGATGCATGACGTGCTCATTCCCTACGCCATAAGGGCCACGGCTGGGTTGATGTACTGGTTCGCTGTGGAGACGGGGCAGTTGCCCAGGCCGTTTATGGTGGATAATCCTGGGTTTGAAAATGGTTTTGATTTCTGGAACCCTTATGGGGATGGGATGGTAGAGGCCAGCTCCCAAGACCCTTTCAGTGGTAATTTCAGCGCCCATATACGGAGGGATGTGACTACGGGGAATTATTTTGGGCTTTATCAGGAGAATATTGCGGTGGAGCCGGATACGGAATATCGCCTGAGGCTCCGGGTAAAGGCGCGGGCAAGCAGCGGTTATGCTTCGGCAGCTTTGGGGGTTTGGTCCCCGGATCCGGCTTTGAATCATCACACGGATTTTGGCCAGCTAAGTTTAACCAATGGCTGGGTCGAGATAAGCGGGGTTTGGAAGTCGAGGCCCGATGAGAATGTAATCCGCGTGATGCTTTATGGGTCGGGAGATTTTGTGGGGGAGGCTTATTTTGACGGGCTGGTCTTAGAAGAGATTAGGCCCCAGAATATGGGATTTGAAAGCGCTTTGAAATACTGGGAGAGATATGGGGATGGGGATTATAGGGCTGTTGCTGGTGGAGTGGAGGGGGCACAATGTGCTCAAATTAGCAGGTCTAAGGGCACGGGGGATTATTTGGGCCTTGCGCAGCGGAAGATTCCTTGTGAGCCCAACACCATATACCGCTTGACTCTTTGGTTGAAGACTGAAGCGGACAGCGGTCATGCTGCGGCGGCATTAGGCAATTGGGGATCTTCCAACACTCATAAGGAGTTTCGGTATACCGGTGGATATACCGATTGGAAGGAGATTAGCGGCACGTGGACATCGAAGTGGGATGAGACTTCCTTCGATATTGTTCTTTATGGGTCTACTGATTTTTCGGGTTATGCCTATTTTGATAATCTCGTGTTAGAAAAGGTGGGCGTGGTTCCTTTGGGGGTTAGCATTCTGGGGCCTTCCGGCCTGGGGTTTAAGAAGATGGGGACCTATACCGCAGAGGTGGCCTCTGGCTCGGGGGATTATCGGTATCAGTGGTATAAGAAGCTGGATGGAAATGACCAATGGGCCCCCTTGGGTGCCCAGCAGACTCAGGTAGTCACCATGATCAATACAGGATTTACCCTGAGAGTGGATGTACATGATAATCTCACGGGGAAAGAGGCATTCGCTACTCAACATGTTGATTACGGGGATGATTAAGGCCTGGAAAACCATCTATCCCCGCTGAACGTGAAACGGTGAAAAGGGGGCGTTGGTTCCGAATTGACTCACAATCATCCGCGCAAAGGCCAAGTCATAAGTAAACTCGGAGCCTACGTCCCCCATTTCGGACCTGAAGATCCAGGGCACCTTCCTTGAGGTCCAGCGGCTGTCGGGCAGTACCTGGGTGACGGTGGCCCGGGATTGGGATTGGGAGACCCGGTACCGGTGGAAGCGCAACCTGTGTGTTCCTACCTTGGCCTGCTCCCAGGTTACCATCGAGTGGGACATCCCTGATGACGCCACGCCGGGGACCTACCGCATCCGGCATTACGGCCACTGGAAGTCAGGCTGGGATGGGAAGATCAGGTCCTACGCCGGCACGTCGCGATCCTTTATGGTGCGCTGAATGAGGCGTTTCATCGGCGATCTTGATTTTTCTGCGGAACGCTCCCATCGTATTGCGACTCCCCTCGCACTCGAGGGGACCGCGATTTTCCTTGCTTTCCGTGGGGGGCTTTTTCTTCCTCTCTTTCCTGCAGAGTCAAAAAGTCTCAACCCGCTTCCCGCTCCAAAATATCCCCAAACCAACCCTACGATCCTGCGAATGGATTGATACCCAACCCCAAAAGGGGAAACAAAAGGGATCGACGGTCAGAGCCTTTTCCCCTTGACTGCCTGTAACCAAAGTTATATGGTTTCAGCAGTTTTTCCGGTTTCCATAGTTTTTTTTCAATTGGCGATGACAACCGGATATTCCGTCGACTAAAGTCGAGATAGGTGAATGAAAATATTTTTGCCTCTTTCCATGCTGGAAGAATCGAATCAATGCTCGAAAAGCAGCCCGATTATATTTTGCGAACCGTAGGCCTGACGCGGTTCTTCGGCAAACAGCTAGCTGTAAACAAGGTCAGCCTGAACATTCCCACCGGGGATTTCGTCACCATCATTGGGCCAAACGGTGCGGGCAAAACTACTTTTTTCAATTTGATCACCGGCGCCCTGAAGCCGGACAGCGGCTCCATTTTCTTCAAGGATCAGGACATCACCAGGGAATGGGCAGCCAAAGTTTCCGCGAAAGAGGATCAAGAATAGAGATATTAAAGCGGGGGTGTTTTCATGCCGAAGATTAAGGTCCAAGAGATTAATCTCTATTATGAGGTTCATGGCGAAGGCGAGCCGCTCATGATGATCCGGGGTCTGGGAAGCAATGCGGATCACTGGTACGCCCAGGTACCGGCGTTTTCAAAAAAATTCCGCGTGATCATCTTTGACAACCGCGGAGTGGGGCGGTCGGACAAGCCCGATATACCCTATACCATCCAGATGATGGCCCAGGACACGGTCGGCCTGATGAATGGCCTCAACATCCCCCGGGCCCATATTCTCGGTATCTCGATGGGTGGAATGATCGCTCAGGAAATTGCTATCCGGTATCCCCAAAAAGTACATGGGCTCGTCCTCGGCTGCACCCATTGCGGCGGCAAACATCTCGTCCCGGCGGATGAGGGGATCGGAAGGCTCTTTGGCGAATATATTCTTACCGGCTCCGAAGAGGCCTCAAAGAAAACCCTAAAGGCTTTATTCGCGGAAAAGACCTTACGTGAACATCCGGAGATCCCGGGACGTTACCAGGATGTTTCCAAAAGATTTCCTTCTTCTCCGAAATTTCTAATTCGACAACTGGAAGCAGTCCAGGGGCATGATTCGTGGGAGGATCTGGTCAAGATTAAAGCTCCAACCTTAGTCCTTACGGGAAGCGAGGATGTTCTTGTTCCCCCGCAAAATTCACGAATTTTGGCCGAGCGAATTCCCCAGGCCGACTCGAGGTTATTAAAGACGGGGGCCACCAGTTCTTAGTGGAAAGAGCCGATGCTTTTAACCAAAGGGTTGTTAATTTCTTGTCTGCCCTTTCCGGTTAATTCTTCCCATCAGGCAGAATTGGAGGAGGTCATTAGCTGGCTGCTGAAAAAGTCCTTTTCGGAAGAAAAAGCAGAACTTTCGTGCATATAACTAAATCAAAGGAGGGTTCCGATGGCTGATCCAGCAAAAGTTGTCCTGAAAATTATCTCGGTGAAGGGAACCTGCGCCGCCGGGCACAAGGTGGGCCAGGAATTCGATTTGGGCAAAGAAATTATGGTGGGGTACACGGAAGATGGAAAAGCGCTTTGCCCATCGGCTTACCATGCCGCTTTTCCCTCCTGGCGCGTGCTCCGTTTCGGCGGGGAGTTTCCCTGGGAAGAAAACAAAGACCTTGCCCATGTAGCCTGCCCGGATCACGCGAATCCTTTGGTCATGGAGTTGAAAAGGGTTCGAGACTAGCAAGACCGCTCCACGCCTTTTTCTTGAATGAGGCATGTGGGACGGAGCCATGGAGAACGCTGTGTCCTGGGTTGCACAATGCTCGACAGCCCCCAGCAAGCGTCCGGGGTAGTTGAATTGGCAATGTCTATGGCGGAGATAGCCCGGCACATAGGAAAGAGCTCGTCCAGCATCGCCAAGGCGGTTGCACGATTGGAAAAAGAAGGGTGATTGTAACAAAGGTTATAAAGACACCTAGGACACAACGTCCCCTTGGCGCGTTCTCAATCTTCAAGACGTTTCTCCGCAGTTCGTGGGCGCCGTCGGGAGGGAATGGTTCATAAAAATAGGATTAACAATTTCCGAGGCGGACCCCAGGCAGGCTCCCCGCAATGACTATTTTCCATAGCCGTTCACCATAGCCTAAGGGGAATTTTTTCCACTCATTATTGAGCCAGGATATGAAAACCCATCGGCTCCGAAGATCACAAGCGTTGATCGTGACCGGCCCCCTGAAGCCGCATTAATTCTCTTCCGATCACCAGGAGCTGAATCTCCGAAGCCCCCTCGTAAATCCTCGGGGCCCGCACGGCGCGGTAAAGATTTTCGATGCGGGACTTTCTGTGCAGCCCCATGCCCCCGTGAATCTGTAGGGACTGGTCCACCACTTTTTGAGCCGTTTCCGTGGCATAGTATTTGGCCGCCGATGCTTCCAGGGTTGTCTTTTCCCGGACGTTATCGGCCAGCCACGCCGCCCGGTATACCAACAGGGAGGCGGCATCCAGGGAGACTTTCATCTCCGCCAGCTTGAATTGAGTCACCTGAAAATCAGAGAGGTTCCGGCCGAACATCGGGCGTTTCTGGGCATATTCCAGCGCCAGGGACAACGCCCTCCATCCCATACCCAGGGCCGCGGCTCCTACGGTCGGACGGTAGATGTCCAGGTTGCCCAGAGCGATGCGCATCCCCTGTCCTTCTTCTCCCAGACGGTTTTCCTCGGGAACTCTCGTGTCCTGCAACAGGACCTCGCCGATGTTGCACTCGAAGGTCAGCCGCTCGGTTCTCACCCCGTAGGAAGATTGTTCCTTGTCCACGATGAACGCCGAGATCCCCTTGCCCCCCGCCGCCGGGTCAGTCTTGGCGAACACCACCGAGGTGTCCGTGTATCCGGGCCTGGAAACGTACCACTTGCGGCCGTTCAGTACATAAAAATCCCCCTCCCGCCTGGCCGTGGCCTGGATGCCCGCCACGTCGGACCCCGAGCTTGGCTCGGTAAGACAGAAGTTGGCCATCCGGGTCCCGTCCAGCAGGGGCGGCAAATACTTTTTCTTCTGTTTTTCGTTCCCGAAGAGCACGATGGGGTTGCTGCCCAATCCCTGCATGATGAAAGCCTCATCCGCGAAAGTGGAGATCTTGGCCAGCTCCTCACGGGCGATGCAGAGGTTGACCGAAGAAATGCCTTTGCCCCCATAAGCTTCGGGGACCACGTAGGCGTAGAGACCGGACCTCTTGATGCGCTTCATCCCTTCGGGATGGTAATCATAGGCGGCGTCCAACTCCTCGGCGAGGGGCGCAATTTCCTTTTCGGCAAAGTCTCTCGCCCTCTGGCGAAGCCGGACTTGATCGGCAGTGAAGGTGAAATCCATAGTTCCTCCTTTGGGATATGCTATTTAGTTTGGGTCGTTGAAAGATTACCCCTTATAAATTGGGTACATTTTAACCGTAGAGAAGAAATCCAGACCATGGGTCCGATTTGAAAGGCCTTAAACTATGATGGACTCGTAAAAAGTCTCTTGAGGCGTCACCCCGGCGAAAGCCGGGGTCCAGAACATCTTGAATTAACTGGATTCCGGCTTTCGCCGGAATGACGAATTCTATGGAATTTCGGCTTTTTACGAGTTCATCAATTATATCTTTACCATATTTCCCCGCAGTTCATGCGCCCCGTCGGCCCGGCATTGTTCGTAGAAATAGTAGAAGCAATCGCCGAGGGGAACGATGTCCATATAGCGCAGGGAGCCTGTTCCGTGGGGGGAGGATAGAAGCGGCTCTTTTCGGGATAGGCTTTCGAAGCGATCCGGTGTCAGCCCGACCGCCATCCCCGTCCGGTCTTCGTAAACATCCCCCTTCCCGGTTCTTCCATCATAAAACGCGGTAAATACAGGGGGGACATAGACCACGCAGGCTAGGCGGGCCACGTTGCAATCCCAGCCATCCCCGGGCCGGATGACATCCCCCTTCCACTCGAAATGAACGCCGTCGGCGCTGACCGCCAGCCCCGTGGGATGAGCCACCAGGGCGGTGGTGAAAACGTTGCCCGCACTGTGTAAATCCTCGGCCGTGCTTCCGGGAGTGACGGTCGCCTTCGGACCGTAGGGAACATACATGTAATACATCCCGCCGATCAGGATCACATACGGATCTTTCACCCCTTCGGAGGCCACGTCGTCGGGACGGAGAACCGGCTGCCTCCTGGCTGGATCGAAGCCGGATGGATGATCCGCCTCCAGCATGTCGATCCGCCACCGGTTATCTGCCGCCTCAACATAGCTGACGTAGAGACGATACCGTCCTTCCGGCGTCTTGATGAGCGCCGATCTCTCGATGGAGGGGGATTTGAACTGGGCCGCCTTTCCGGCCCAGATATCGGTAAATTCCTTTCCATCCTTGCTTTCCGCGACGCAGGTTAAATACCCCCTCCCTTCGGTGAGCGGCCGACGCAGCCGGTAGGAGAGATAGAACCGTTTTTGTTCTCCATCATAAAACGTGCTGGGCGCCCCGGCCCAATTTCCCTTTCCGTTCCCGGGGGGATCCTTGACCACCCACCCTCCGGAGGGGTCAAAAAGAGGCACTATGCCCAACCATTTCCTTCCGCTTGAGAGGCTCCCGTATGAACTCTTCTCTCCCTTTCCTTTTCCTTTATTCATATCCTGATTCCCCCGGTTCTCGCCCCAGCAGTGAGCGGCATGGTCAAAATAGGAAAAAACGTGCAGCTTGTCAAGGTGGTTCCTTCTATGGTCCCCTCTATGCCACCTCCGGTTGGCCGTGCTCGTTGGGGTTCAGGTCGGAGAAATTCGGATCATCAGGCTCGGCGGGATCATGCTTATTGAACGACCTTCCCGCCCATCATCCGCAGAGAGAGGCCTGCGATTCAATACGCCAAAGGAGAGCACTGAGCAAAACCGTCTCACCTCGCTTATTTCCTCGGGACAGGCCCGATCCAATGGAAGAACAACCGCCTCAGGATGATGATCCGAATTCCTCCGACCTGAGCCCCATGGACGATACCCTCTTTTCTCCGGGTGCGCGAGGGCTTCCTTTCTTCGGCTCCATTGATTTACCTTGACAATTAGGGGTTGCAATTCTAGAATTCCCACCGACATAATATTCTAACCTTTCGAACACAGGACAAAGCCCTGAATCCTAAATGGTTCAGGGGGTGAGGGGAAGGGGTGAAGCGTTGAACAACGACCAACTGAGCAGCGCGGTATGGTTCGGGGTGGGACTGGCGGTGTGCCTGGGCTCCCTGCAGTACAAGCTGGGAACCCCGGCGTCTCCGGGAACCGGGTTCATGCCTTTTCTGACCGGAGTGGCCATCTGTTTCTTTTCCGGCATCGGCCTGATCCAGGCAACCCTCCGCAAGAAAAAGGGGGGGGGATGGGTTCCCCTGCTCAAAGGGGTGGTCTGGAAAAATGCCCTGGTCATCCTTATTTCCCTTCTGGCCTATGCCCTTCTTCTGAAGCCCCTGGGATTCGTCATCACCACCGCCGTTTTCATCGCCTTCTTGCTCCGGGCGATCGTTCCCCAGCGGTGGTCCGTAGTGATCGCCTGCAGCATTCTGACCGCGCTGGGCTCGTATCTCATTTTTGAAGTCTGGCTCAAGGCCCAACTCCCCAAGGGCCCTCTGGGAATCTGACCGATGGATTTCATCAACAGCGCGTTGCTGGGTTTCCAGGTGGCTTTCCAGCCCGTCAATCTCTTCTTTTGTTTCATGGGGGTGCTTACCGGGACCCTGGTGGGAGTCCTTCCCGGTCTGGGCCCCGTCGCCGCCATGTCTCTCCTTCTGCCGACGACTTTCCATGTGTCTCCGGTGTCGGCCATCATCATGCTGTCCGGGATTTACTACGGGGCCATGTACGGAGGTTCCACGACCTCCATCCTAGTGAACATTCCCGGGGAGGCGGCCTCCGTCGTTACCTGTCTGGACGGATACAAGATGGCCCGCCAGGGAAGGGCCGGGCCGGCCCTGGGGATCTCCGCCTTTGGCTCCTTCATCGCCGGCACCCTCTCCATCGTGGGGTTGATGCTCATCGCCCCCCCGCTGGCCGCCATGGCCCTCAAGTTCGGTCCCCCGGAATATTTTTCCCTGATGATCATGGGCCTCACGGTGCTCACCTTCCTGGCCAGCGGGCCCATGTGGAAAGCCCTGCTCATGGCCGCCTTCGGCCTCTTCCTGGGCTGCATGGGGATGGACAACATGACCGCCTCCTACCGCTTTACCTTCGACATCCTGGAACTCTCCGACGGGGTGGGGCTGGTCCCCGTGGTTATGGGCCTCTTCGGGATCTCCGAAGTCATGCTCAATGTGGAGCAATCCATGGAGCGAACCGTCCTGCAGGCCAAAATCCAGCATCTCCTCCCGAACCGGAAAGACTGGGCGGCCTCCCTGGGTCCGATCACCCGCGGAACGGTCCTGGGTTTTTTCCTCGGTGTTCTTCCGGGCGGAGGGGCGGTGATTTCCTCCTTTGTATCCTATGCCATCGAAAAGAAGATCTCTCGACACCCGGAAAAATTCGGGACCGGGATGATCGAAGGAGTGGCCGGCCCGGAGGCGGCCAACAACGCGGCCACGGGCGGAGCTTTCATTCCCCTCCTCTCCCTGGGCATCCCGGCCAACGCGGTCATGGCCCTGCTCCTGGGCGCTTTCATCATCCACGGGGTGCAGCCCGGCCCCATGCTGGTGAAGGAACATCCCCAACTCTTCTGGGGCGCGGTGACCAGCATGTACATGGGGAACGTCATGCTCCTGATCCTGAACCTTCCGCTGATCGGGCTCTGGGTCCGGATCCTCAAGGTCCCCTACCCCATCCTCTTCCCGCTGATCCTCCTTTTCTGTCTGATCGGCTGTTACAGTCTGAACAACAGCATTACCGAAGTATTGGTCATGGTCCTCTTCGGGTTGATTGGGTACGCATTTAAAAAGTTCCAGTACGAGGCCGCCCCTCTGGTTCTCGCTCTGGTTCTGGGCCCGATGATGGAAAACAGCCTGCGTCAGGCCCTGCTCATGTCCGCGGGAAGCCCGGTTATTTTCTTCGAGCGGCCCATATCGGCCATCCTCATGGGAACCGCCCTCTTTCTCCTGATCTTCCCGCTCATCCCCAAATTTCACAAGAAGAGACCCGCCTTTGGAGAATAAAATTACAAATGCCAAGCTCCAAATCCCAATTTTCCGATGAAGCACCAAGCTCCAAGCACCAAATTCCAAATAATCCCCAAATTCCAATGACCGAATCATCCAAGCAAATGATCGGTGGGATGGCCGGCGTTTGAAGCCTGGCATTTTGGTGTTGGAATTTGTTTGGGATTTGGTGCTTGGGATTTGGTGCTTATTTATTATTGGGTGGTTCGCTTTTTTGTGGTAAGAAAGAAGAATGAAAAAGTTCGTTAAATAAGGAAGGTTAGAGGATGGTTATGAAGGAAAACAGAAAAGTCATCATTGCCACGGCCTCCTGGCACCAGGACGAGGTCAGGATGGTGGAAGAGGCGGGAGCCGCGGTGAAGATTATCCCGGACAAAGCGGATGATCTCTACCGCTCCGAAGTCAATTCGGCCGATGCCTTGATCGTCGGACTTCCGCCCGTGACCCGGCAGCTCATGGAGAGCTCTCCCCGCCTGATGATCGTAGCCCGTCACGGCGTGGGATACGACAACGTGGATTTAAAGGCCGCCACCGATTTGGGGATCGTCGCCACCAACACCCCGGGGGTGAATTCCGATGCCGTGGCTGAGTTCACCTACGGCCTCCTTCTGGCGTTTATCCGGCAGATCCCTCATTCTTGGGAGTTGATGAGAGGAGGGGGCTGGCGGAAGCCCCAAAACCTGGACGCGGTGGACATCCGGGGGAAAACTCTCGGGATTATCGGACTCGGGCGGATCGGGAGCCGCGTGAGCAAGATCGGGAACGCCTTCGGGCTGAAGGTCCTGGCCTGTGATCCTTACATCACGGAACAGGATTTCAAGAATGCCGGCGCTCAACGGGTCTCCAAAGAAGAGGCCATTCGCCAGGCCGACTACCTGACCCTTCACACTCCTCTGAGCGATGAAACCCGGAAGATGATCGCCATCAAAGAGCTCTCCATGATGAAGAAATCCGCCCTCCTCATCAACACCTCCCGGGGAGAAGTGGTGGACGAGGATGCATTGATCGAGGCGGTCGATAAAGGGTCGATTACCGGAGCCGCTCTGGACGTGTTCAAGGACGAACCGCCGAAAGACAAAAAGATTGCTGCCCATCCCAGGATTCTGGTCACCGCTCACCTGGCCGGGTTGACCCAGGAAGCCATGTACCGCACCTTCATCGCCGCGGCCGCACAGGTGGTCCATGCGCTGAAAGGAGAAAAGCCTCCTTTCGCGCTGAACGAG
>Ga0315281_10013476_pt1 | contig 11063 bp, 8 predicted proteins | sample YL17G07_0_MG_FD_204540 | JGI IMG/M metagenome (GOLD analysis project Ga0315281, IMG submission 204540) | Sediment microbial communities from Yellowstone Lake, YNP, Wyoming, USA - YL17G07_0 | ecosystem: Environmental > Aquatic > Freshwater > Lake > Sediment | place: USA: Wyoming | collected... | reverse complement strand
AAAGCGCTGTTGATGGCGGGTAAATTCTATAACGAAGGCGCGACTTCGGATCAAGAATTCATTTCAGTGGCCGTCGAGCGCTTGGGACTTAGTCAACTGGAAAAGTTCGATCCTGCAAAAAAGATTATAGAATATCAATTGTAATTACTCAGCTAAAAGAAAACCGCCAAGGCGCAAAGGACGCAAAGAATATATGATTTACTTTTTTTTACAGCCCGTTCACCATACACTTGATTCTCTTCTTTGTCTTTTTCATGACTTTGTTCCCTTTCGTTTGCGTCCTTTGCACCTTGGCGGTATATTTTTCAGCGTATTGGTCGCAGAAGCCGTTGAGTAGTTTCCAAATCTCTTTACTATCGGAGAAATAATGCTGACATCAAAAACAGTCAACGAATTTATCAATGAGCTCGCCTCCAGTTCCCCGGCGCCTGGCGGAGGTAGTGTCGCTTCCCTCGCGGGGGCCCTCGGGGCCGCCCTGACGTCGATGGTCTGCAACCTCACGATTGGGAAAAAGAAATATGCCGGGGTACAGGCTGAAATGGAATCTGTCGTGAAGCAATCAGAGAAATTACGATCATCTCTCACCGCGTTGATCGACGAAGATACAAATGCGTTCAATGCCGTGATGAGCTCTTTCGCCATGCCGAAAGAAACCGAGGCCCAAAAAAATGAGCGAACGGCTGCAATTCAGCACGCAACAAAGAACGCAACGGTCATCCCATTGCGAGTAATGCAACTCTGCGAACAGATGCTACCCTTCGTCCGGCTCATCGCTGAAAAAGGAAATGTCAATTCTATTTCAGATGCCGGGGTTGCCGCGTTAATGCTCCACGCGGCGTGCATGAGTGCAAAACTGAACGTGCAGATTAATCTTGGTTCGCTTCTCGACGCAGAGTTCGTTCGCAAAACGGGGGTTCAGATCGACGAGATCGGCGAACGCATGGAACGCGAGTGCCAGAACATATTGCGGCACGTCAACGAGTCGCTGAACACTTACCAATAAGGAGCCGCCGTGGAAACAATGTGGAAAATGCTTTCCGAACCCCCCGACGCTGTCTTCTTTTCCCGGAATGACGAATCAGATCCCCGCATGGGTGACATTGTGTTGAGAGGAAAGGAAAATTTTTCGAAAAAAGTCCAGGTTGGTATTGTTGGAGTTCCCGAAGATGAAGGTGTTCGCCGAAATCGCGGACGAGTCGGGGCAAAAGAAGCACCGAATGAGATTCGAAAAGCATTGTACAAGTTTACGCCGTTCGCCATATCTAAAGGCAAACAGCTCTCCGAGATTACTGTCTTCGATTTCGGAAACGTGAAAACCGGCGGATCGCTCGAGGAAACACACCAGCGAGTGCAAACGATCGTCGAGTCGCTCATCGCACACGATATACTCCCCATTGTTCTCGGTGGAGGGCACGACATCAGTTATCCATGCCTCCTCGGGGTTGCGAAGAAAGCGGCATCGACGGGAGCTATCAACATCGATACACACCTCAGTTTTCGCAAACCGCATCCGCACCGCAATAACGGGACAGCCTTTCGTCAAATCCTGGACTCCCCTCATAGTCCTTTGTTGCCGGGGCATTTTGTAGAGATCGGTGCGCAGTCGTTCGCAAACGCCAAAGAACATTATGAAGAATTGATCGACCGAGGCGTCACGGTTTTCTCTTTGCAGGAAGTCCACAAGGAGCGAATGGAAAAAATTCTCGACCTCGCGTACGAAATCGCGACGAATTCCGCAGAAATCCTGTACGTGAGTTTTGATCTCGATTCCGTGCTTGGCAGCGATGCCCCGGGAGTAAGCGCTTCATATCCAACCGGGTTAACGTCCGAAGAAATACTCAAGGCCGCGCATTTTGCCGGCCTAAGGGCCAAGACAAAGTCCATAGACATCGTCGAAGTAAATCCAAAATACGACATCGACGGAAAAACGAGCAGACTCGCTGCATTAGTAGTGATGCACTTCTTGGCGGGAGTTGCGAATAGATGAGGTCTTCGTTGAGTAGTGGCCGAATTTGTCATTCCCGCGAACGCGGGAATCCAGAAATGTTTCTTTGTTCTCAAAATGGATGCCCGCTCCCGCGGGCATGACAGACCTCTTCCATCGGTGGCTATTCTGTAATTCAAATGAGGACCCAGCCCAGATTCGCCTCGTCTTGTGTTGCTTCATCTTGCACTTCCCTCGTGAAAATCGTATCTTAATAATGAAAACTGCCCACGACCTGTTCGGCGGGCATTTTCTTTTAAAGAGGAAGGATGAAAGAAAATTAGGAATTAGGAATTAAGAATTATGGAGATCGAAGAAATACATTATTCTTAATTCCTAATTCTTCCTCCTACGCTACGTGAATAGAGACACCAAGTCACAGAATGAATCACCTACGTAACTTCTGCATCATTGCCCACATCGACCACGGCAAATCGACGCTTGCGGACAGGCTGCTCGAGATGACGGGTACGATCACGCAACGGGACCTTGTCGTGAATCAAGTGCTCGACGACATGGATCTAGAGCAGGAGCGGGGGATCACGATCAAGCTTCACGCGATCCAGATGCAGTACAAGTCAAAAGACGGTGAGCAGTTTACGTTGAACTTGATCGATACGCCCGGCCATGTCGATTTTACGTACGAAGTCTCCCGTTCCCTCGCAGCCTGTGAGGGCGCTATTCTTGTTGTAGACGCTTCGCAAGGCGTCGAAGCGCAGACAATCAGCAACCTCTATCTTGCTATCGATGCCGGCCTCGAAATAATTCCAGTCATCAATAAGATCGATCTCCCCTCCGCAAAAACGATGATCGACACAGTGAAACATGAGATCATCAATCTGATCGGATGCAAGGAAGAGGAGATTCTCATGGCAAGTGCGAAAGCAAAACTTGGCATCGAAGAGATTCTTGAAGCGGTGATTCATCGTATTCCGCCGCCAAAAGGCGACGCATCGCAGCCCTTGCGGGCGCTGATTTTTGACTCGCTGTTCGACTCCTACCGTGGATCTATTGCTTATATTCGTGTTGTAGAGGGAACGCTGAAAGAAAAAGACAAAATAAAATTCTTCTACAACGGAAAGATCGCGGAGGCGGAAGAGGTCGGGATTCTCGAGATGAAGCGAAAGCGCACCGGCATTCTGAGCGCCGGCGACGTCGGCTACCTGATCGCGGGACTCAAGGACGTGCACGATACGAAGGTCGGCGATACTGTCACTACGGTGGTGAACGGAGCGGCTGAACCTCTGCCTGGATACAAAGTAGTGAAGCCGATGGTGTTCAGCGGATTGTATCCGACCAATAGCGACGACTTTGCGGAACTGCGCGATTCGCTCGATAAACTGCGGATGAACGATGCATCGCTTGTGTTCCAGCCGGAATCGTCCACAGCCCTAGGATTCGGATTCCGCGCAGGATTTCTCGGACTGCTCCATATGGAAATTATTCAAGAACGGCTGGAGCGTGAGTACAATCAGAATCTCATTACGACCGTGCCGAACGTCGAGTATCGCGTGACGAAAACGAATAAGGAAATTGTTACTGTTGATAATCCTGCCGATATGCCGTCGGTCGGCGCAATCGAAAAAGTCGAGGAGCCGTACATTAAGGCACAAATCATTACGCCGACAGAGTACATCGGCAACATCATGAAACTCTGCATGGACCGGCGCGGCATTTACAGAAACACAAACTACCTCGACCCGACACGCGCCGATATTTCGTACGAGTTTCCCCTCTCGGAAATCATTTTTGACTTCTACGACAAACTGAAATCACTTACCCGCGGCTACGCATCGCTCGATTATGATTATCTCGATTATCGCGAGTCGGATCTTGTGAAACTGGATATTCTTCTGAATACAGAGCCGGTCGATGCGCTATCGACGATCGTGCATCGCGATAAATCGTACGACATGGGAAAAAAGTTGTGCAGCAAGCTTAAAGAGCTTATTCCACGTCAGATGTTTGAAGTCGTCATTCAAGCTGCGATCGGCAGCAAGGTGATCGCCCGTACGACGGTCTCGGCCATGAGAAAAAATGTTCTAGCAAAATGTTACGGCGGAGACATTTCGCGCAAGAGAAAACTCCTCGAGAAACAAAAAGAAGGCAAGAAGCGTATGAAACAAATCGGCAGAGTCGAACTTCCGCAGGAAGCGTTTCTCGCAGTGTTGTCGATGGAAGACTAACATCAGTGAACAATAAGCAGTAATCAGCAATCAAATTTTTTAACCTAATACTTTATCCCATGGCACAAGAAGAAAAAAAATCAGATGCACCAGTTCCTTTCATTCAAAAAGTGAAGGATTTCTTTCGCGAAGCAGCGATTGTCATCGTCGGCTTTTTACTGCTGAATAATTTCGTTGTCGCCTCGTTCATGGTTCCAACTGGATCGATGGAAAACGAAGTCATGACAGGCGATTTCCTGATGGTGAACAAGTTCATTTACGGCGGCTGTTCTCCGCGCAACATTCCTTTTACCGATGTTCGTTTGCCCTGGTTTCGGCTGCCGGCTTTTAAATCCGTACATCGCGGCGATGTGATCGTGTTCGAGTTCCCCGGTTATCGTGAGGAGGTCCATCCGGACGCGTTCACTTATTATCTGAAGCGGTGCATGGCGATCGCCGGAGACACCCTGCAGGTCGTTAACCGCGTCGTTTACGTAAACGGACAGCGTGCGCCGATCCCCCGGAACATGAAATTCAATTCGTCGCGCATCCTTCCCTCCGAATACTCGGACGAAAGGATTTTCCCGCCGACAGCCTCTTTCAACGAAGACAACTACGGACCGATTGTCATTCCCCACAAAGGCATGAAAATCGAGCTTTCCCCTTCAACTTTCAAAAAGTGGGAAACATTTATTCTCCGCGAGGGACACACCACGGCACTGGACGACGGTGGAAAGATTCTCATCGATGGAAAGCCAAGCGCGGCGTACGTCGTTCAGAGAAATTATTTATTTGGGATGGGAGACAACCGCGACAACAGCCTCGACAGCAGATTTTGGGGGTTTATTCCCGAAGAAAACATTGTTGGCACGCCGATGATCGTTTACTGGTCATGGGATTCCGATATTTCCATCTTCAATATTTTCCAGAAAATCCCGTCTGTACGGTTAGGACGCTTGGGAACGTTGATCCGCTAAAATGTCCCGATGAAAAATGTGGAAGATCTCAGTGAAGAAGTCAGGAATGCCGGCGAGGAGAATACGGGTGCATCGCCTTCGCGTCAGCGGCTTCGTGATTATGCCCTGACAATCACTGTCACGCTCTTCGTTGCATTTTTTCTGAAGACATTTGTCGTCGAAGCGTTCCGTATTCCCAGCGCGTCAATGGAGAGTACCCTCCATATAGGCGATTTTCTTTTTGTCAATAAGTTCATCTACGGAGCGGAATCACCGAAGACGTTTCCGTTGACGAATATCGAGATTCCCCATTTCCGTCTTCCGGCATTGACGCAGCCACATCGAGGAGATGTAATCGTCTTCGAGTACCCGGGCGACCGGGATGAAAAAAAACCGACGCGCACTGTCAACTATATTAAGCGATGTATCGCCATCGGCGGAGATACACTCCTCATTCAGAACAAGATTGTGTCAGTCAACGGGAGGGAATTTCTCTTGCCGACTCAAGACCGGCATCCCCGGCCGAGCGATTTTCTTCCTCGAGAATCCATTGCGGGAATATTTCCCAAAGGAAGTTCGTTCAATCCGGATTACTATGGACCGGTCATCGTCCCATATAAAGGAATGATCCTCGATCTCGCCAACGGCGCCATCGAACAATGGCGGACGTTCATAGAACGGGAAGATCATTCTGTCGAGATTACCGGCGATGGCGTGCAGATCGATGACGCCCAGGCAGAGATCTACATAGTCGAACGAGATTATCTCTTCATGATGGGAGACAATCGCGACAACAGTCTGGACAGCAGGTTCTGGGGCTTTGTTCCAAAAGAAAACATCGTCGGCAAAGCGATGTTCGTCTATTGGTCCTGGGATTCTTCTGTTCCCATCACCAGTATTTGGGAAAAATTTTCCGCGATACGGTGGTCACGCGTCGGACGGTTGATACGGTAGGGAACGCAAAAGTTGATACGATACGGGACGCGGAGGGGACGCATATATGCGTCCCCAACGTATGGATTCCCGATAATTGATAATAATTATGGCAAGCCTTTACCTTCACATACCGTACTGCGAAAAGAAGTGCATCTATTGCGATTTCTATTCTATTGAGAATATGAATTCAATGGAGCAATTTCTTACGGCGCTCGAAAAAGAGATTCGGATGTATGCAGGGCGATTTTCTCAAGGCGATGCTGTTGATACAATTTTCTTTGGCGGCGGAACACCATCGCTCCTCCCCCCGTCTACAATGGGAAGGATACTCACGGCGCTCCGCTCAAACTATCAGATTCGCACGGACGCAGAGATTACCGTTGAGACCAACCCCGGCACAGTCGACGTCGAAAGACTTCGCGGATACCGGTCGCTGGGCGTAAACCGGCTGAGTATCGGCATCCAATCGTTCCATCCTCATGAGCTGGCTTTTTTGAGCAGAATTCACTCCTCGGAGGAAGCGGTCCAATGTGTAGAGAACGCGTACCGGGCTGGTTTCGAGAACGTCAGCGTTGATTTGATTTTCTCTTTGCCGAACCAAACACTTGAACAATGGAACGAGAATCTCCGACGCGCAATCGCGTTGGAGCCAAAGCATATTTCTGCGTACAGTCTGATTGTGGAGGAGCACACGCCGCTGTTCACGATGGTGCAAAATAAAATGGTTTCTCCGTTGCCCGAAGGTCTCGATGCGGAGATCTACGAATCGACTATCGAAACGATGGCTGAATATGGATATCAGCAATATGAAATCTCTAACTATGCCAAACCTGGATACGAATGCCGTCATAACAAGAATTATTGGAATCATTCCAACTATCTCAGCTTCGGACCATCGGCCCACTCATTTTGGAAGGAAGGTCCGACACAAGGAAGCCGTTGGTGGAATGTGCGCAGCATTGCCCAGTATTGCGAGTCGATTGGGAAAGACGAATTCCCGCTTGGAGGATCTGAAGGCGTCGACAAAGATATGATGTTTAGTGAAGCCATTTTTCTCGGCCTGAGGACCGGCGAGCTCAATGTCGCGATGCTGCAACAGTTGTACGGTGTCGACATGCTGGCGACGCACGGAGAGAAATTGAAAAGCTTTTCTGATGACGATCTTCTGCGCATCAAAGACCGCCACATCACGCTGACACGAAAAGGATTTCTCGTGTGCGATGCAATCGCGGAGTCGCTGCTGTAGCTGACCCGCTCACGTCCAGCCAAACTTTCAATTGCAATTCAGACACATTCAAAGTATATTTAGCCTGTTTTATTTCACGGTCAATTTAGTTTGAAGAGGAAGTAATGGAGCACAAAAAGCTTAATCGGATTATTGCCGGGTTTGTTTTTCTCGTCTCGCTCGTGGTCTTCATCAAAACGCTTTCCGACACGGTAGTCTTCTGGGATGTCGGCGAATTCATCGCCGCAGCGTACCTGATGCAAGTGCCGCATCCGCCGGGATCACCGCTTTTTTTGATACTCGCGAAAGTGTTCTCGATGCTTCCCACCGCACACGATCCGGCGGTGCGCGTCCATCTCATTTCGCCTTTCGCGAGCGCATTCACTGCCGCGTTTTTGTATCTCTCGATCGTGAAACTCTTTCTCTTATGGAAGGAAAAGCCCGTTGCTCTGGTTGACAAGCTTGCACTCTACGGCCCGGCCGTCATTGGAGCGCTCTCGCTGACATTCAGTCCAACCTTTTGGTTCAACGCGGAAGAAGCGGAAGTGTACGGTATGAGCATGCTGTTCGTAAGCATGATTACGTATCTCTCTCTCCGCTGGAATGAACGTGCCGACGCCCCGGGAAACGAAAAATATATTCTCTTGATCTCGTATCTTATCGGATTATCAATCGGCGTGCACCTCCTCTCGCTACTCGTTATTTTTCCTTTCATGATGATCTTTTATTTCCGTCGGTACGAATTCACGCTCACGTCGTTCCTCAAATTCGGGGTGGCGGCGGTGATAATCTTCGGCATAGTTTATCCTGGTATCGTCAAGTGGCTTTCCGGATTGCTGGACGGTTCGGTGACGATTAATGGACAGGTATATAAGAATTTCATCATCGGATTGATGCCGTATGCAATTATCGGCGGCGCATTGTACGGCGTTTACTACTCCCACATTCATATGAAGAAGGTGATGAGTGTGGCGCTCTTGTCCGGGTTGCTTATCCTGATGGGGTATTCCACATACACGCTTGTGCTCATCCGCGCAAACGCGCATCCGCCGATGAACGAAAACAATCCGAACACGCTGACCCGCCTGGAATCTTACCTTAACCGAGAACAGTACGGCGATGCACCTCTCATGAAACGCCGTTACAGCAACGAACCACAGCATCAAAACATCTATACAAAATATTCAAGCGACAGCGATTTTCTGTGGCGATATCAAATCGACCACATGTTCCTGCGCTATTTCCTCTGGCAATATGCCGGCATTGAGGGCGATTGGCAGGATGCGGGCGTGGACTGGAAACAATTGTACGGTATACCGCTCTTCTTGGGCCTCTTTGGGTGTTACTATCATTTTAAGAAAGACAGAAAAATGTGGTTTGTTTTTTTCTCCTTCTTCATGATGATGGGATTTGTACTCGCCCTCTACTTCAACATGCAGGAGCCTCAACCGAGAGAGCGTGACTATTTCTATGTCGGGTCATTCTATGTGTTCTCCATTTGGATCGGCATTGGCGTACTTGGCCTCATTGAACTCTTGAGGGAGAGACTGAAAAACCAACGCGCTCAAGTATATGCCGCGGGTGGTGTGCTTCTCTTCAGCACAGCATTCGTTCCGGCAAACATGATGCGGACAAACTACAAAGACGCCGACCGCACTGGTGATTATGTAGCATGGGATTATTCCTATAATCTGCTTCAGTCATGCGAACCGGATGCGATTCTGTTCACGAACGGCGACAACGACACATTCCCTCTCTGGTATTTGCAAGATGTTGAAAGCGTGCGGCGCGATATTCGAATCGTAAACCTCAGCCTAGTGAATACTCCATGGTATGTCCACCAATTGAAGGATGAGACCCCGCACGGAGCAAAGAAGGTGCCAATAAGTATCTCTGACGCTCAGATCGAAGAATTACAGCCAATTCAATGGGAACCGCGGCAAATGAAGTTGGACGTTCCGCAAAGCGTCATCAGTCAGTACAACGCTACCGGTGATGCCACCCAACAAGGTTCCCTCATCGATACATCCGTTGTTAGGACGGGACAAATTCGATTCACTTTACCGAATACAATGACGTTTGGATCCGTCAAAGCTATCCGTGTCCAGGACATCATGGCATGGGATATTATCACCACGAATCGATGGCAACGTCCCATATATTTTGCCGTAACCTCGACGCCCGACAGCAAGATCGGCCTTGAGCGGTATTTCCGAATGGACGGATTGGCGATGAAGCTTGTGCCGATACACACGCAAAGCGACGAAGGAATGATCGTCGATTCGATTCTCTCGGCGAATCTCTTCAATTCTCCAGCCGGCTACTCGAAAACGTTCCGCCGGGGCTACAAATACCGCGGCTTGAACGATAGCACGGTCTACTACGATGAGAATGTGACGCGGCTGACTATGAACTACCGGAATGCATTCCTCCGCCTTGCTCTCTATCATCTGAATCAGACGCACAACTTTGCGAAGGCGACCGAAGCGTTGGATTCTATGGAAGCAAAAATCCCGCATAGCGTTATGCCGATGGACTATCGCTTGATGTACGACGTATCGAACTTCTACAACTATGCCGGTGCAAAGGAGAAGTATCTCAAATTTTCCGACGAAGTCATTGTAAAATTGCAGGATGTTATTAAATTGAATCCTCACGAACAACTGAATCAGTACAATCCGTATTCCGTCCTCTTAGCGATCTATGAAGCACGTGAAGAATACGAGAAGGCGATCGAGATTCTCAATAAGATCAGTGCAAACTATTCGGCAACAACGCCGGGCATCGATCAACAGGTAAAAGAAAGAATCACGCAGATTCAGAGTCAGATGGCGCTGAAGGACGTGATCAAGAAAGACACTATTGGCCGTCAGCAGCAGGCAAAAAAGTAACGCATTGTTGATCCATTGATCATCATCTATATACTGTAGGGACACGGCTTGTGTCCCTACGCTTTTTCATCGAAGACAAAAGAATGAAAGAATCTCGCAGGTCGAACTGGGAAACATTTTGGGAGGGGAAAAAAGAAGTCCGTGAAGTCTATTCGAACTCGGATCGCGTCGTCCGCAATCTTTCCAAAATCATTGATTTAAAAGGGAAGAAAATTCTGGAAGTGGGCGCAGGCACAGGGCGTGACAGCTTTCCCCTCGTGGGTCGCGGGGCTCAGGTGTATCAGCTTGATTACTCCATCAATTCGCTCGAGATTATGAAACGGCTCGCGGAAGAAGAGAAAATTTCCGTTTTCATCCTCGGCGGAGATACTTTTTGCCTGCCGTTTCGCGACGAGACATTCGACATCGTGTTCCACCAGGGACTTCTTGAACACTTCCGGCCGCGCCAGGCAGAAGCTCTCCTGAAAGAGAATATTCGGATCCTCAAAAGAGGTGGTCTGTTGCTCGTCGATGTCCCCCAGCGCTATCACATTTATACGATCATCAAACATTTTCTTATCGCAATCGCTAAATGGTTTGCCGGATGGGAGCGGGAATTTTCCGTTCGTGAGCTGCGAGAAGAAATGGAAAGACTCGGCTTGACCATAGTTCATACCTACGGTGAATGGATGTACCCGAGCCTCTTCTATCGCGCCACGCGCGAAGCATTATTGAAAGTCGGGATTAGACTTCCGTTATATCCCACAATTTTCAGGCCGCTGACAAACGCCCGGCGTACTCTGCGCGAGACGCTTAGAGACACACCAATCGCAATCAATACATCGTTGTCGTTTGGGCTGGTCGGAAAGAAATTATGAATTAGGAATTATGAAATGATACTCAATCCCCCACTCATAATTCCTAATT
>Ga0315281_10013475_pt1 | contig 11063 bp, 14 predicted proteins | sample YL17G07_0_MG_FD_204540 | JGI IMG/M metagenome (GOLD analysis project Ga0315281, IMG submission 204540) | Sediment microbial communities from Yellowstone Lake, YNP, Wyoming, USA - YL17G07_0 | ecosystem: Environmental > Aquatic > Freshwater > Lake > Sediment | place: USA: Wyoming | collected... | reverse complement strand
GATGGGGGCATGTTTAGCGTGCACGTGCGGGATTCGCCCCCACCCTACCCTGCTGCGCTTCAAGTGTTCCCTTGTCCCCCGCACGCGAGGGAGGGAAAGTTCCGGTAATTCAGAAGCACTACACTAGCGCTCAATCGACAAAGTGGGACTTGGCGGCGATGTCAATGGGAGATTCAGCCCGATTCCAAACCCTTCGATTAACCGCGTACCGTTGAGTGCTTACCGCGATCACGCCACGCCCGCTTCATGCGCTTGCTGATCGGCGTGGTAACTGGAGCGCACCAGTGGTCCGCAAGCGGCGTGGCGGAAGCCCATGGCCAGCGCTTCTCGCTCGAACTGCCGAAAGCGAGCGGGCTCGACGTAGCGCAGCACCGGCAAGTGGCCGCGGGTGGGCTGCAGGTATTGACCTAGCGTCAGCATTTCTACGTTGTGCTCGCGCAAGTCACGCATGACCTGAAGAATTTCTTCGTCTGTTTCGCCCAGTCCAAGCATCAGGCCGGACTTGGTCGGAGTATTCGGGAAGCGCGCCTTGAAGTCTTTCAGCAGTTTCAGCGAGTTCAGATAGTCGGCTCCGGGGCGCGCCTGCTTATAGAGCCGCGGCACGGTTTCCAGATTGTGGTTCATCACGTCCGGCGGGTTGGCCGATAAGTTCTCCAGGGCGATTTCCAGCCGGCCGCGAAAATCCGGCACCAGGACTTCGATGCGAGTGTGCGGCGACAGCTCGCGTATCGCGCGGATGCAATCGACGAAATGCCGGGCGCCGCCATCCCGGAGATCGTCGCGGTCAACGCTGGTGATGACCACATACTTGAGTTTCATCGCGGCGATGGTCTGCGCCAGATTGGCCGGTTCCTGCGCGTCGGGCGCGAGCGGGCGGCCGTGCGCGACGGCGCAAAACGGGCAGCGGCGCGTGCACAGGTCGCCGAGGATCATGAACGTCGCGGTGCCTTTGCCGAAGCACTCGCCGATATTCGGGCAGGACGCCTCTTCGCACACCGTATGCAACTTGTGCTCGCGCAGCGCCTGCTTGATTTCATAGAAGCGCTGGCTGCCCGGCGCTTTGACGCGAATCCAGTCCGGCTTCTTCAGCGGCGCGCTGGGGATGATCTTGACCGGATTGCGCGCGGTTTTCTGTTCGCCGGTCTGGCGTTCGACTTTCGTCGTGGTCATGGGAGTCCGTTCAGATTCGTGCCGCAAGTGTGTCGAGCAATTTTTCCGCGATGGCCGCGGCCGGATCGCAGACGCCCAGATCGCGTAGCTGCGTGACTTCAAGCCCGGGGTAACCGCAAGGATCGATCGCGCCGAACGGCGTCAGGTCCATGTCCACGTTCAGACTCAGCCCGTGATAGCAGCAGCCGTTGCGCACCCGCAGGCCAAGCGCCGCGACCTTGGCGCCGCCGACATAAACGCCCGGCGCGTCTTCGCGAGCATTCGCATCGATGCCGTAAGCGCTCAGCAATTCTATCACCGCCCGCTCCAGTCTCCGTACCAGCGCACGCACGCCGAGATTGCGCCGGCGCAGATCGAGCAGGGTGTAGATCACGATCTGTCCCGGACCGTGATAAGTAATCTGGCCGCCGCGGTCCGACCTGACCAGCGGGATGCCGTTGTCGGTACGCGGCAAATGCTCGGGCTTCGCCGCCACGCCCAGGGTATAGATGGGCGGGTGTTCGACTTGCCAGAATTCGTCGGGCGTCGAGGTCGTGCGTGCGAGGGTGAATTCCTTCATCTGCTGCCAGACGGGTTCATAGTCCACCAGGCCGAGCTGGCGGATCAGAACTGAGGACTGCCCGACCTTGCTGGATACTTGGCTTCGCCCATAAGGGTCGATGACTGAGTGAGGTTCAGTGGGCACCGATTTCGCCTTACCCGACCCGTCACGCGTCACGATCGTCACGCCGTCACGGTACTTCATAGCACCATGACAATCGCCGGATGATCGCAAAGATCGCGGTACAGCGCATCGAGCTGTTCTCGCGACGTGGCGCGCACGATGCAGGTCACGCTCAGATAGTTGTTCTTCTTGCTGGTGCGCATTTCCACCGCGGCCGCGTCGAAATCGGGTGCGTGGCGCTGCACGATGTCCACGATGGTCTGCACCAGCCGCGGCTCGCGCCTGCCCATGATCTTGATCGGGAAGTCGGTGGGATACGCGATCAGGGATTGCGGCGCCATGTTCAGCCTGAACGCATGACCTGGTTCTTGTAGTCCTGATAAAGCGCATACATTCGGGCGAAGACGGGGCCCGGCTTTCCGGTGCCGACCGGCGCGCCGTCGAGCCGCGAAATCGCCAGCACTTCCTTGGTGGAGGACGTCAGCCAGACCTCTTGCGCACTGCGCAGTTCGTCTTCCGGGATTTCCCGGATTTCATGGCGGATGCCGCTGGCCTGCGCCAATTCCAACACCACGTCGTACGTGATGCCGGGCAGCATCAGATGGTTCTTCGGTGGCGCCAGCAAGACGCCGTCCCTGACCACGAAAATATTGCTGGCCGCGCCTTCGGTCATGAACCCATCGCGCAGCAGCACGGTTTCCACGCACCCGGCTTCGACCGCCTCCTGGCGCAGCAGCACGTTGGGCAGCAGCGCGATGGCCTTGATGTCGCAGCGCAGCCAGCGATTATCCACGGCCGTAATCGCGCGTACGCCGTCGTTCACCTGCTGCTGTGGCGGAGTCGTCAACGGGTTGCTCATCAGGAACACCGTCGGCGTGACGAGCGCCGGAAAAGCGTGATCGCGCTTGGCTGGTCCGCGCGTGATATGCATGTACAGCGACTGGTCATCCGGTTCGTTCAGTTCCACCAGACGCCGGATCAAGCGCGTCCAGGTTGGGTCGTCGTGCGGATTGACGAGCTTGATGCCGTTCAGGCTCTGCTGCAGGCGCCGCAAGTGCTCGGCGAGTCGGAACGGATGGCGCGAATATACCGGGATCACCTCGTAAACGCCGTCGCCGAAAATAAAACCGCGATCGAGCACCGGAATGCGCGCCTGTTCGATCGGCATGAATTCGCCGTTAAGATAGATCATTTGAGGGACGGGGATTCAGTGATTGGGTGAATGGTGATCAGGAGACCAGGCGACCAGGAGACCAGGTGAATAGTAAATGGTAAATCGGAAATCGGCTTTGAATCCCCAATTACTCAATCCTCTAATCGCTCAATGACCGGTACAGCAGCCGCAGGCTATGCCAACCGCGGATGAAAATATTGGCGATGCCGACGGTTTCGAGCGCAACGACATTGCGTTCGGCAAAGGGCTTGCCATCGAATGTCAGCCGCAGCGTGCCGACCCGGTCGCCGGCGCGGATCGGCGCCATCAGCGGCTGCATGCTCTCCAGCGTTGCCTTGAGCCGTTGGGAAAACCCCTTCGGCAAGGTGATGAAGTAATCGTCGGGCAGCCCCGCCTGCAATTCCCTGCTGTTGCCCTTCCAAACCGGCAGCGGCTGGATCGGCTGTCCGCCGGCGTAAAGCTTGACCGTATCGAAAGCCTCGAAGCCGTAATTCAATAGTTTCTGCGCGTCGACGGCGCGTCCGTTATCCGAGCCGGCGTCGAGCACCACCGCGATCAGGCGCCGGTCCTTGCGCAGCGCAGTGGCAATCATGCAGAAACCGGCGCTCTCGGTATAACCCGTTTTCAGGCCATCCACAAAGGGATCGCGCCCGAGCAGCCGGTTGCGGTTGTACTGCGTGATGTTGTTATGGCGATACTCGCGCAACTTGTAGATCGGGAAGTATTGCGGAAATTCTTCGATGATTGCGCGCGATAGGTTGGCCAGGTCGGATGCCGTGGAATAGTGTTGCGGAGCCGGCAGGCCGGTAGCGTTGACGAAGTGCGAATTCGTCAAGCCCAGCCGGGACGCCTCCCGGTTCATGGTGTCGACAAAGGCTTCCTCGCTGCCGGCTACGCCCTCGGCCAGGGCGATCGCCGCGTCGTTGCCCGACTGCACGATCATGCCGTTGAGCAAAGCTTCGACCGGCACGCTCTCGCCGAGCGTCAGAAACATGCGCGCACCGGGAGCGTGCCAGGCATTTTCCGAAACACTGAACGCTTGCGCGAGCGTGATGCGCTTCTGGCGCAAGGCGTCGAACGCGACATACGCGGTCATCAGCTTGGTCAGCGACGCCGGTTCGATGCGCTCCTGCGCATTGTGCGCGGCCAGAATTTGCCGGCTCTGAAAATCGACGAGGAGATACGATCTTGACGACAGCGCCGGAGCGGACGCGTTGGCGCTGGCCGGAACCTGGGCAAGCGCCAGATGGCAGGTGAAAAGCGCGAAAAAGACCAAGAATTTCATCATCGCGAAGCACGGGGATTATACAGGACGCCTGTCGCAATCCGCATTGCCGCGCAGCGGAGCGTCTGCAACAATGCGCCCTGTCCACGATTTCACTCCAACATGATGAATTTCCCTCTGCGGCGCGATCAGATTGGCGCGATCGTCCTGGCCTGGTTCCTGACCGGCGCGGCCGCTGCCGCCGATCTGGTGCAGGTGATGGAGCCGTGGGCGAAAGCCACGGTGCCGGGACAGAAGGTCGGCGGGGTCTACATGGAAATTGTCGCCCGCGAGAATCTGCGCTTGACGGGCGTGAAGAGCGCGGTGGCGGAAACGGCGCAAGTGCATCAGATGAAGATGGAGAACGGCATGATGAGAATGCGGGCGGCGCCGTTCCTGGAGCTGCCTGCCGGCAAGACGGTCAAGCTCGAGCCGGGCGGCTATCACATCATGCTGTTCGATATCAAACAATCGCTGGTGGCCGGCCAGAAACTGAAGCTGGAACTGACCGTCGAGGACGCGACCAGGCGCCAGCACCGCATTGCGGTCGAAGCCATCGTGCGCGATCGCGATGCCGGCCCTGCAGGCGGGCACGATCGCTAAGTACAGGAAGCTATCTCAAGAACACTTCCCTCCTCTTCCCACATTGCGCTTACCCATTTTCTCCCTCCCTTTCAAGGGGAGGGCCGGGGTGGGGATGGGGTAAGCCGTGATGAAGTACCAGATGGACCAGATTGAACAGGAAAAAACAGAGATAACGGAGACATTTATTTCTGGCTCTCTGTTTCCCATTCAAATGTCTGAAGCCATAGCGGTGTAACCCATCCCCATCCCAACCTTGAAGGGGAAGGAGATTTCGGATCGCCAGCAACATAACGTTGTTTCTGAAACAGGTTCTAGTCCGAGATCAGCAACTGCGCGATCCAGCCGGCCTCGACCCAGTCGCGCAGCATGCCGGCGGCGCGAGCCGCCGCTTGCGCTTCGGCGACCCATTCGCACAGCCCCGCGCAGATTTCACCGAAGCTCGCCTGCGCAATCACCGCCTTCAGCGCCCAGGCTTCATCGGGGTCCAGTGAGCGGAAAAACGGCGAATGCTGCTTGCGCCAGACGGCCCAGGTAACCGGCTCGGACAAGGTTTCCGGCTTGCACGCGCTGCCTTCGTTGTCGATGCCCTTCCAAATCGCGACCGCGTTCGTGCGCAGCGCCAGCAAGCGCAAAGCCGGGTGGGGTTTGAAGCGAAGTTCCGCCCAGGCTTCCGCGGGCACGGCCGCGACCTGCGCGAAACCGACTGCGTCGTCGTCCGGCGAATCGAACGCCTGCCCCAGTGACCATTCGAAGCGGGCGAGTTCGGCCAGCTCCGGATGTTCGGCGTAGCGCGGCGTGGAGCGCAGGAACTCCGCCAGCTTGCCGCCAAACCAGCGCACATTGCGAAACGTCGACGGATGCGCGGCGATGTAATCGCGGGCGAGGGCGTCAAAAAGCTCGTCGCCCAGATAGGCGTGCAGGACTTCGTAGTCGGTGCCGAGAACCTCGATCAGACGCAGGCGATAGGCATCGCGGTAGATTCCCAGTCGCGTGTCGCGGAATTCCGCGCTGTCGCCCTCGATCTGGCTGTCGATCGCGCTGTCGCCGGTCAGCACGTTGTCCTGGAAACGGGCTTCGGTGACGGCGAGCTGATCGGCGCTTTTCATGCGGCCGCCCGCGCTTGCAGGGTGTGCGCGGCGATCTCGCGCGCGCGGCCAAGCTCCGCCACCAGATCGGCCAGCGGCGGGATGTGGTCGTCGCGCTCGATCATGGTGGCGACGTTGCCGAAGCGGCGCACCGCGGTGGCGTACAGATCCCATACCGGATCGACGATATCGGCATCGTGGGTGTCGATGATGTGGGTGCCGCAGTGGCTGTGGCCGGCCAGGTGGATCTGGCGCACGCGTTCGACCGGGATGCCGTTCAGGAACTCGATGGCGTCGAAACCATGGTTGAACGCGCTGACGTAGATGTTGTTCACGTCCAGCAGCACGTGGCAGTCGGCGCGGCGCGCGATCTCGGACAGAAAATGCCATTCGCTCAACTCGGACCCGCGGAACGTCACGTAACTCGAAACGTTCTCGAGCAGGATCTGGCGGCCGAGGAAATCCTGCACTTCGCGCACCCGGGCGGCGACGTGCTCGACCGCCTCCTCGGTGTACGGGATCGGCAACAGGTCGTGCAGATTCTTGCCGGCGATGCCCGTCCAGCACAGATGATCGGACACCCATGCCGGTTGCACGCGCTGCGCCAGTTGTTTCAGCGCCTTCAGGTAGTCGCGGTCGAGGGGGTCGGTACTGCCGATCGAAAGCGACACCCCATGCAGCACTATCGGGTAGTCGGCGCGGATGCGATCGAGGAAGTACAGCGGCTTGCCGCCGGGAACGAGGTAATTCTCGCTGAGCGCCTCGAACCAGTCGATGTGCGGATGGCTGTCGAGGATAGACTCGTAATGATCGGTGCGCAGGCCCAGCCCGAAGCCGAGTCCCGAAGTCGTTTTCATGACGAAATTATCGACCTCGCTCAATGCGGGAGTCCGGCGGACCGGACTTCCCGCACCAAAACATTACGAGCGTTGGGTGGCCTTCTTGCATTCTTCCGGAGTCAGGGAGACAAAGCCCTTGCCCTTGCAGGCGTTCTGGCCTTTGCAGGAGCTGTTCGCGCCCTTGCACTCGCTCTGCCCCTTGCAGGCGTTGCCGCCATTGCAAGCGACCTTCGCCTCGGTCCCGCTCTTATGTGCGCCCCCCATCTCCGCACAACCCGTCATGAAGAGCGCTGCAGCGGAAGCCGCTACCGCCAAGCCTAAGATTTTCCTGCGTTCCATGGTTCGTTCTCCTTCCAATGTGATTGACGATCTGAATGGTTACGGCCGCCGGTGCCTGCCGCAAATGCAAGTACGCAATGGCCGGGTGACTGGATGTGGGTGAGGCAACCCCTACTTGTCCTCGCGGTCCCCTTTGACGACCGGATGATTGCGAAACGCCGTGCGCAGGAAGGACATCTGCCGCTGAAAGTTCCGGCAGCCTGCGCAAGCCTTCAGGTGCACGGACATACGCCAGCGTTCGATCCAGCCAAGGCGACGGTCCAACGATTGGGAAACCAGTTCGGAAACTGGTCTACAGGTTAGCATCGATGTCGGCTCGCGGCAAACTCACAGAATCCGGGAAAACGGGCTATTTGGCGGCGCCGATCGTTTCTTCGGCACCAAACCAGGCGGTCTCCAGGCATGCGCGCAGGCTCATGCGGGCCCGATACAGAATTACCCAGCAATGGGTCGGCGAAATTCCCAGGGCCTTACAGATATCACCCGTTTCCATTGCAGCAGGGCATAGCGGTAGAGATAGATAGGCGCGGTGTTCCTGGATTTCACCGGGCCCGCTGCGGTCGGCCATCTTGAATCCACTGCAATGGGGAAGACCTGAATCTAGTGATTTTGTCGCCGGAAAATCAGGCTCCGAGCCAGCAGGTCCGCATGGATGTCAGCGAAGACGACAGCGCCTATAACGTTCGTGCCGAGATTCCCGGCGTGAAAAAGGACGACATCAACGTCACCATCGATGGCAACCAGGTGGCCATCACCGCCGAGGTCAAGCACATCGAGGAAGACAAGCGGGGCGAAAAGGTCCTGCGCTCCGAGCGCTTCTACGGCAAGGTCTATCGCGCCTTCAGCCTGGCGCAGGACGTGGACGAGACTTCCGCGCAAGCCAAATACAATGCGGGTGTGCTCGAACTGCGGTTGCCGAAGAAGGCGGCCGTATCCGCCAAAAAGCTCGCCATTCAGTAACGGAAATCTTCAGCATCGCCAGATGCGGATTCGTGTCTGGGTTGCCACGCCGGAATTTCGGCACGGGCGAAAGCGCCCGGACCGGGCGAGAAAACAGACAGGTTCAATCCCGCCGGTGAAGTATTCTCGGCGCCAATGCTCACCGCCCTATCACCCGAAAATCACGGTTTCATCACGATCCTGCTAATCGTCGCGGTAGAATCCGCGCTATCGAAGTTCACGTGAGCGCGCCATGCCCCTGTCCGCCATCGACGTAGCGCAGAAAGCGCAGATCCTCGCCGAAGCGTTGCCCTATATCCGGCGCTTCCATGGCAAGACCATCGTCGTCAAGTACGGCGGCAATGCCATGACCGACGAGAAGCTCAAGCATTCCTTTGCGCGCGACGTGGTGTTGCTCAAGCTGGTCGGCATGAATCCGGTCGTCGTTCACGGCGGCGGACCACAGATCGACGACATGCTCAAGCGCGTCGGCAAGAAGGGCGAATTCGTGCAGGGCATGCGGGTCACCGATCGCGAAACCATGGACATCGTCGAGATGGTGCTCGGCGGGCTGGTGAACAAGGACATCGTCAACCTGATCAACCAGCACGGCGGCCGCGCGATCGGATTGACCGGCAAAGACGGCTCGTTCATCCGCGCCAGGAAGATGTTGCTGCCGAACCGGGACCCTGGCGCGGAGATGCTCGACATCGGCCAGGTCGGCGAGATCGAGAGCATCGACCCGGAAGTCATATCGCTGCTGGAGAGCCGGGAATTTATTGCGGTCGTGGCGCCCATCGGGGTAGGCGAGCACGGCGAGTCCTACAACATCAATGCCGACCTGGTCGCCGGAAAACTGGCCGAGATCCTGCGCGCCGAAAAGCTGATCCTGCTGACCAATACACCCGGCGTGCTCGACAAGAACGGCAAGCTGCTGACCGGATTGACGCCCAAACAGGTGGACGCTCTATTCGCCGACGGCACCATCCACGGCGGCATGCTGCCCAAGATCGGCTCGGCGCTGGATGCGGCCAAGAGCGGCGTCAAGAGCGTGCACATCATCGACGGGCGGGTCGAGCACGCGCTGTTGCTGGAAGTGCTCACCGATCAGGGCGTGGGAACATTGATCCGCCATCGCTGACGGCCGGCTTGTCGAACGAAGGCGCGCGGTCTTATCCCTGAAATGGCCGGTTCCGGCGTACGCGCGTCGAAGGTCTGGATATTCGACCTCGATAACACCCTCCACAATGCGCGAGCGCATATCTTTCCGCATATCAACCGCGCGATGACGCAGTACGTCGCCGAGTTGCTCGATCTGGGTGAAGACGACGCCGGCGCGTTGCGCGACGTGTACTGGAAACGCTACGGCGCGACGTTGACCGGGCTGGTCCGCCACCATGGCGTCGACCCGGGACATTTCTTGCGCGAAACACACCGATTCCCCGATCTCGAGCGCATGGTCGTGGCACACCGGGAATTGCGCTCTGTCCTGCGGCGCCTGCCGGGGCGCAAGATCGTGTTCTCGAATGCGCCGGGACATTACGCCCGGGCTGTCTTGCAAGCGCTGGGCGTGAGCGATCTGTTCGACGATGTTTTCTCGATAGAACGCGCGCGCTACCGGGCCAAGCCCGATGCACACGGCTTTCTGCGCCTGCTGCACGCCCATCGCCTGCTGGCGTCAGGCTGCATCATGGTGGAGGACAGCCTGGAGAATCTGCGCACCGCCAAGCGCTTGGGCATGAAGACGGTATGGGTGAGCGATTCGAATTGTGCGCCGGCGTGGGTGGACGCCAATGTGCGGCAACTGTTCCGCTTGCCCAGGCTGTTGCATCGGCTGTGATACGCAGCGCTTCGCGACGCCGGTTCGTGTTAAATTCCCCGGTGTTCGGGTAACCTTTGTTACCCCACCCCAATCTGCGCCGCCATGCCGACCAAGCCGGGAGAACGCAAGCTGCAGATTCTGCAGACCCTTGCGAGCATGCTCGAAAAACCCAAGGGCGAAAAAATCACCACCGCCGCGCTCGCGGCACGGCTCGACGTCTCCGAGGCGGCGCTGTACCGGCATTTCGCCAGCAAGGCGCAGATGTTCGAGGGGCTGATCGAATTCATCGAGCAGACCCTGTTCGGTCTGGTGAACAAGATTACCGCGGAAGAATCCAGCGGACTCAGGCAACTCGAGGCGATCATGACGACGCTGCTCGGCTTCGCCAAGAAAAATCCCGGCATGACGCGCGTGCTGATCGGCGACGCTCTGGTGAACGAAGACGAGCGCCTGCAGGCGCGCATCAACCAGCTGCATGACCGGCTTGAGGCAACACTGAAGCAGGCTTTGCGCTTCGCGATTTCGGAAAAACAGCTTCCGGAAAATACCGACGCAGCGGCCCAGGCCAATCTGATGATCGCCTTCGTGATCGGCCGCTGGCACCAGTTTGCCAAGAGCGGATTCAGGCGCGACCCCACCGAGCACTGGGCCGCGCAATGGCCGGCTCTCGTCTAGAGTCCCCGATAGAGGATCCGTAAACCCCTCGCCTACAGGCGACGGGAAAGCATTTCTGTAGAAGAGCGGGAACTGCGAGAAGAGGGTGCGGTTGTATTGCCTCTCCCTCCGGGACAAGGGAACACTTGAAGCGGAGCAGAGGCCGACGCGATAGCGGCGGGTGAGGGACGATGGCAAAGAACGTGAAATGCTCCCTCATCCCCGGCCCTTCTCCCGGGGGGAGAAGGGAGATTTCGCGAGTCGGCCGCGAGGCCGACTGTTACCGGCTTCATCCGTAATTTGAAGCCCTCGCCTTTAGGCGAGGGTCGTTCACCTTCATTGCGAAACGTCGCGCGACGTCATCGCCGAAACCCAGTTCACGCTGCTGCCCGCAGGGCGGGTCAACTGGCAGCGGGGCGATCCAGGCTCCTAGTGTAGTGCTTCTGAATTACCGGAACTTTCCCTCCCTCGCGTGCGGGGGACAAGGGAACACTTGAAGCGCAGCAGGGTAGGGTGGGGGCGAATCCC
>Ga0315281_10013473_pt1 | contig 11064 bp, 14 predicted proteins | sample YL17G07_0_MG_FD_204540 | JGI IMG/M metagenome (GOLD analysis project Ga0315281, IMG submission 204540) | Sediment microbial communities from Yellowstone Lake, YNP, Wyoming, USA - YL17G07_0 | ecosystem: Environmental > Aquatic > Freshwater > Lake > Sediment | place: USA: Wyoming | collected... | reverse complement strand
CGTCAGCCGGGCGCGGCAGCCTCGGGTCGGCGATATTGATGTCTATGGTGAGACCTACACCTACCTGACCGTCTATGACTCGACGCGGAAAGACCTCACCAGCGGCATCCCCGAGGAGGGAGGCGAACCGAAGGCCGAGGTCACCATCGAGGAGCAGTCCCCGACTCATCGGAAGACCAAGACCTGGACCGAGGTGGATGGGGTCAAGACACTGGACAGCGAGACGGTCGAAGATCTCACCTACCGGGATATTCTCGATGACAGCCTTCTCTTCTCTAATGGCCGGTTCCTGAAGGGCGAGGGCCGCTGGGTAGGACGGCTCCTGATCAAATCGGTAATCGAAGAGACGAGCGACCTCGAAACTCAGTATCCCACTCATACCATCAGCACCACGGTTTATGGTTACGACAGCAGATGGTGCCTGGTGCTGAGGGATGAGGAGAAATGGAAGCGGACCGAGGGCGGGGATCCGGGGGATCCGAGCATCTTCGTCTCACATGCCGTCACGAGCTACGAGCAGATCACTCCCACTGATCTGCGCACCGTCACTAAGAAGTATGGCAAACCCAATGACCAGGGCAAGGCCAAGGTCCTGAGCACCGACTATCAGCAGGCGCCCGGCACGCTTCAGAGCAGCCTGCACCAGCAGCAGTCGCTGGCCGAGAGCCAGTGGCAGACCAATCCGGACGGCACGCAGCCCGAGAAGGCAAAGGGCCGGGAATACACGACGCAGTATCATGGGCATAGGGATGGGGCCGGAAGGCTGCCGCGGGTCTACCGGAATGAGAACCTACGGCCCTGGTTGATTGACATCTGCCAGCAGATCGCCGATGACCTCGCCGCCGAGTCGGGCAAGTGGCTCTACGTGGTGCAGCTGCAGTGGCCGCGGCCGTTCTCCTACCGCAAGGGCCAGAAGGTCACTCTCACCAATGTGCCCGGCGGCTGCCCCGATCTCATCGACGCGGTGATCGTCGGCCTGCATACCACCTTCGACCGGGAGCAGGCGGTATGGATGCACGATGTCCAGTTCGAGGCGTGGAGGGACACGTGACCCATTCGACTCGGCTCAGGGTCATCCCGAATGGAGTTGAGGGATGAGTCGCCTGCCTCGAGTGATCCGGGAGATCCTGCGGCCGGAGCGGACTATGGGCATGGGCCGGGTCGCCTCGATCGTGCGCCCGGGCGAGATCAGACTCGATGGCAGGGTCGAGCGCGTGCTGGTGGCGGGCAACGTGATGCCCGCGGTGGGCGCGATGACTCCGTGGGTGCAGGTGGATCGGAACCTGCTCGTGGCCAGCCACAACGTGCCGGTGGGACGGCCGGCGCCGGTGGGCTATGAAGTCCGAGTGCCAATCAACTTCCGGCTCTTCCCACTCTATGGTAGCGAGCTCGATGCGGGAGAGTACTGCTACGCCGGCAGCTGGGATCCGGCGGAGGGCGGGGTCGAATACTCCTATGTCTATCCGGAGGCCGGATACTACTGGCCCGACGGCCCCTACGTGCAGAACTGGGTGACCACCAGGGCAGAGGCCACCGCGCCGCGGCTCTCGGTCGCCTCGCCCGTCATCGTGCATGGTGGGACCTTCGACCCCGACGCGCTCTACCGGTTCACCTCCACCGTCGCCAAGCAGGATGGCACGCCAGGGGATGGCGAGTCGCTCTACGATCCCGCGCACTCGATCTATGAGTACAATCTCCCGCATCCCCTGGGCATGGATGACCCGGCGGTCCGGATGACGGTTGGCTATGGCAACACGAATGGGCACTATCACATCTACTGCTCGCAGAATGGCGGGCCCTACCGGCGCTGCTATGAGACGGCCGATGCCAGCTTCCAGACCATCATCGTCCCATCCCCCATGTCAACCGGCGAACTGCTGCCGACCGAGAACACGCTCCCGGTCAGGCGGATCGGCGTGGGATTGCTCTTCGGCCCCACCGCGGAGCCACCCACGGATCCTCCGGATGAGGTCAGCCAGGTCGTGGTCTATCGCAGCCTAGCGCAACCGGCCCGCGGCCCCGTCCCCGCCCTCGGGGAGATCGGGATGGCGGACCTGCCTCTATTGAACTTCTTCGGCGAGGCCTCCGGGGTCAACTGGATAGACGATACCGGGCCAATGGTCGGCGATCCGCCACCCTTCGAGATGGGGGAACAGCAATGAGCCGGCTCTACCGGGCGATCAAGGACCTGGCAGCGCAGGGCGATCGGGCGGCGATCGGGATCGCGGTCGGCCTGGCCGGCCCCGGGCATTACCGGGTGCAGATCGGCGGGCAAATCTATGAAGGGGTGCCGGCAGTCGGCGGGGCCGCCGCCTTCGACGGCCAGAGCGTGGCCGTGCTGATGAGCGGCGAGACCGGCCGGCCTCTCGGGATGCTCGGAGTCGTGACACCGTAGGAAAGGAGTGCACCATGGATGCATGGCGAGAAGCAGTGGCGGCCGAGGAGCTCGGCACATCGGAGCTGGAGCTGATCATCCCGCCCCGGGACCTCGGGATGCGGCCGCACCGTGTGATCACCGTGGCGGTGGCAGCCGGCGCGGACCAGTGCGGCCTGGCGGATGCGACGCTCGAGACCGGGCCGACCGCGGCCGGGCCTTGGTTCACGGAGAACCTGACGGCGAGCGGAATCCGCGACCTGGCAGATGGCGAGAGCGGCCTCTATAGCTTCACCAGCTACGGCCGCTTCCTGCGTTTCTCCGCCAAGGCCGCGGTCGAGGCGGAGAAGCACTGCGATCTGACCGTCTACCTTGACGCGGAGCCGAACTGATCATGCCCTGGTGGGATGCACCCTGGCTCAAAGAGGTCGCGGCGATCGCCATGGCAGGCCTCCTACTGTGGCGCTTCGAACGCATGGCGAAGCAGCAGGCCTGCGCCGCCGAGAAGATGGCCAAGCAGCAGGCGGAAGCGGCCGATAGAGCCCGGGCAGACTTCCTCGCGGCCTATCAGCAGCAGCGCGTGGCAAGCCAGGAGTTCGAGGCCAATCACATGGCCGAAAACCGTCGCGCGATAGAGGCAGCGACCGCCACGCTTGCCCAGCTCTGCGAACGACAGGAAGCGGTAGAGACCAGGGTCTCGGATTGTCCACACCGCGGCAAGAGGACCTGACCCATGCGCCCCATTGATATGATCGTGCTTCACCAGACGGGCACGGCGACCGGGACGGTGGAAAGCATTCGGCGGTACCACATGGCCCCGCCGCCGAACGGGAAGGGGTGGAAAGACATCGGATACCACTACCTCCTCTATGCTGATGGGTCGGTCCACAAGGGCCGGCCCAACAGCCAGGTGGGCGCCCACTGCCAGGGCGACAATGCCACCAGCCTCGGGATCTGCTGCGTCGGCGCGGGTGACGGATTCCCCGTGGGCCAGGGTTACATGACCGAGCCGATGGAGACCGCGCTCCTCGACTTGGTGGAACTGCTCTGCCGCGCTTACCGCGTTCCGCCCGATCGCATCTTCGGCCACCGGGAGCGCCCCTCGGGCAAGCGCCAGGGCAAGACCTGCCCGGGCTACGAGGCCCACCTGGTGCGGGCCGAGATGAGAAAGCGAGGACTGTGATGCCGGCGACCTGGCAGGCGGGCGATACCGCGCCGCCGATCCGGTTCATCATCACCGACGATGGCGAGCCGCTCGATCCGGACCTGACGGTAAAGTTCCGCTTCGGACCCAAGGGCCAGCAGGCGACCTTCGAGCGCGACTGCGAGACGGACGAGGAGGATGAGGCGAAGGGCGCGACGTGCCACTGCGATTGGGAGGTAGGCGATCTGGCGGAGAGTGGTGACTACGAGGGCCAACTCGTGGTCCTGTATCCGCCGGGCGAGGGCGAGGAGGATGACAAGCCGCGCCTGAGTCCACCTTTCGAGATTCTCGTGGCCCGCAGCGTGCCGGCGCCACCGGAGCCGGAGCCCTAGACCATGGGACTGGGCATTACAGTTCTGGGCGCCGAAGGCACGGTCACCGTCGTGGCCGGCGGCGCCGGCGTCCTCACCGTGGAGATTCTGGCGCCCGGCCTCTTCGGCCAGGGCCCGCCCGGGCCCCCCGGTCCCCCGGGCGAATCCGGCATGGCGGTCCACGATCTGGTGGGCGAGTACCACCACGAGAGCGGCCTCACATCCGGCCACTTTCTCAAGGCCACAGGTGAACATTCCTTCGGTTTCGGCCCTCATGGACTCACCTACTCCGACGTCGGCGCGGCGGCGGTTGGCCACGACCACAATGGGGTGTACGCGCTGCTCGCCCATGACCACGACGATCGCTACTCCCAGCTCGGCCACACGCACAGCGAGCTGCACAGCCACGCGAACAAGAGTCTTCTCGATAGCTACGACCAGAGCAATGCCGATCTCTCCTCGGCCGTCAGCCTGAAGCACGCGGCGGTGACGGTCTCGGATGGAACCACGGTTGACCTTGGCCTGAATGGTCAGCAGATCACGGCCGAGGTGATCGAGGGCGCGCTCCACCTCGCCGACCTCGGCGAGAAGAGCTACAACTCCCTCACCGACAAGCCGACCGGCCTGCCGCCGTCGCCGCACGAGCTGGTGAGCAGTAGCCATACCGCGTCAGGTCTGACACCCGGGCATTTCCTCAAGGCCTTGACGGAGACTACCTTCGGCTTCAGCGCGCACGGCCTGAGCTACGGCGATGTCGGCGCGGCGGCGGCATCACACGGTCACGCCTGGGCCGAAGTCTCGAAGACCGGATCGAACCTCACCGACCTGGCCACCCGGCAGCACGCGGGGTTGACCGACGTCACCACGGACCAGCACCACGCCCAGAGCCACATTCTGGCGGGTGGTGATCACACCGCGACTGGCCTTACCCCGGGCCATTTTCTCAAAGCTCTCACCGAGACTACCTTCGGGTTCGCCGCGCACGGTCTCAGCTACTCGGATGTCGGCGCGGCGGCCTCGGACCATACGCACGGGCAACTGCACGATCGGGCGCACGGCCTGCTGTCGGCCTCCGATCACAGCAATGTGGGCACCTACCTCAATCAAGCCCTCCTGACTACGACCAGGCCGATCTTCGCCGGCGTCTACCTGACCAACAGCCTGGAGTTCTCCCATAGCTGTTGCAGCATTTACAGCTGCGGCGAGATCTCGATCGGCGGGTCTGAGATCGGGCAGGGCTGGGTGCAGTTCCGCAACACCGGGTCCAAGAACTACATGGACAATGCGGACTATGGTGGGACGGGAAACCAGGACCTGGAGATCTGCGGCCTGCTCGGCGCGCAGATGAGCACGCTCACTCTCAACGCGGTGAACGTCCACATCACGGGCAAACTGCCCTGGGCCGATGTGAGCAAGACGAACTCCTCCCTCGCCGATCTGGCGACTCGAGCGCACTCCGCCCTGAGCAATGTGACCGCGGACCAGCACCACGCGCAGAGCCACACATTGGTCGGTTCCAATCATACCGTGACTGGCCTGACCCCGGGCCACTTCCTCAAGGCGCTGACCGACACGACCTTTGGCTTTGCGGCGCATGGTCTGACATATAGCGATGTCGGCGCCGCTCCCTCCGCCCATAACCTGCTCTCCGCGAGTCACGGCGACACTACCACTGCAGCGGCCGTTCGCGGCGACATCATCACCGCGCAGGGCGCTTCTCCGAAGTGGGCGCATCTGGCGGTAGGCGCGACCGGCACCTATCTGGCGGGCGGCATGGATCCGGCGTGGGCGACGCTGAACCAGGCGGCAGTGGCTGGACTGACTACGGGTGACTCGCCGACCTGGACCGCGGTCAACTTGAGCAGCGGCGGCAAGACGCTCGCGATATTCAAGAGTTCCGACAATGCGCTGATAAACTCCGGTGAGGGCGGCGTCTTCATTGGCGTGGCGGGCACGTACGGTTTGGTGGTGACCGCCACAGTCGTCCGGCCGAATGCCGACAGCACCGTTGCCCTCGGGGCTGCCGCACAGTACTTCGCCAGCGCCCGCGCTGACCGGCACTACGCCAATGAGACCGCCTACCTCGACGGTGCGAACGCGGGGCGCATCGGCGTGACCGGGACGATAGACGCGTTCTCCATCACGGCCAGCAACAACCTGACCTTCGGCGAGGCCTCCAATGTCGTGCTCGGCACCACCAGCGGCACGAAGTGGGGCACCGCGGTGGAGCAGAAACAGGGCTGGTGGAATGCGACGCCGGTGGTCCAGCCGAGCGGTGATGTGCTGACCGCGCTCGGCAACCTCGGGCTCGTGGCCACGCCCACGATCGCCGGGAGACTGGTGGGTGTCTATGTCCACGACAGCGGGACGACCCATACCACCCAGGCCGCAACCCACACCGTGGTCGTTCAACTTATCGGTGGAGGCGGCGGCGGGGGTGGCTCCAAGAGTAACGCCAGCGCGGCGGCCGCGGCTGGTGGCGGCGGCTCCGGTGGGTTCGCCCAGAAGCTCTTCGCCGTCTCGCCTTCGACCGGCTATACCTATGCCATCGGCGCTGCGGGGACCGCAGGAGACAACAGCCCCGGTGCCGGCGGTGCGGGCGGGAACACGACCTTCACCGTGGGTGCCACCACGGTCATGGCCTATGGAGGTTCCGGAGGAGGGGCCGGGGCAACGGGCACGGCCGTGGTTGCGACCCTCGGCGGCGCTGGCGCCATTGTCTCGGTCAATGGCGACCTGAACATGACGGGCCAGCCCGGGCAGTGGGGGCTGCGAGAAAGCGCCGCGGCCGCGGTAAGCGGAGTGGGCGGCGGATCGCAGATCGGCGGAGGAGGGCAAGCGGTCTCAATAACCTCAGGGGCCACTGCGGGCAATCCTGGCGGAGTCTATGGCGCCGGCGGATCGGGGGCAGCATCCGTGGGCAACAATGCGGCCGCCGGCGGGGCGGGATCGAAGGGCGTCGTCGTCGTCTGGGAATTCTCGTGATGAGGACACAGATATGCCATTGACCGAGACGCAGAGAGCAAAGAAGGTCGCGGCCGAGGCCAAGTTCCAGGAGGCGGGGACCGCCTGGGAGGGGATGCGGGCGGTCTTCCACCGACTGAACGAGGTGGACCAGGACCCCGAGCTGACCTTTACCGACGCGCAGTTGGCCGGCCGGTATAACGCGGCCAGGGACGCGTAGGAGGCGGCGGCGCACGCCATGCCGCGAGTGGGGGCCTGATTCTGTGATTCGTAGCGAGAGGGTCGCGGCCGAAGCCGGGACCTGAGAAAGGACGGGAAGACGATGGGGACTGATGCAACCATGTTTGTTGACGTGCCGGTGCAGCAGCGGATCCTCGAATGGAATGGGGAGCCAACGACTCTCCGACGGACCGAGGCGGATGGGCAGGTGGTCGCACTGCCGGACAAAGAGCAGCCGCGGGTGGCGGACTTCCTCTGCTCGCTCCTCAACCGCTACGCGCCGCCGGCCGACAAGCCCACCATGCTGACCTTCGTCCAGCGCCAAGGGCGGCACATCATGCAGGCGAAGCGCGAGAACGGGCCCTACCGAACTGGGCAGCTCGGCCTTGGCATCCTGCAAGAGGCATGGAAGCAAAATGCCGCGCTGCCGGTGGACCATGGCGCGCGCCTCCGCAATCTCACCCTGGGCCAGATCGCCCCACTCATCGGCCTCGCGCCGCCGGCCGAGTCCCTGCCCCTGATTGGGCTCGAGGAGATCGAGGAGGCGGAGGGCGAGTCGCCGGCGCCGGCCACCGATAGTGAATAGCAACTTGCCGGCCCCGCGGCGGAATCCTACTCGGCTCCGTCCCATCGTCCGGAGCTAATGTCAGCCCCGCCGCGGGGCCCGGCCGATGAAAGGCTGAGCGCGATGCACATGACGGCTTTGCAGTTGGGAGCGGCCGCGATCCTCGCGGCGGTGACTGCGTGGCTGCTCCTGGTCGCGATCTGGATGTTCACCGGCTGGTCGCCCGGGCGCTTGCCGCCTCCGGCCCGTCCGCAGAGGATCGCCGACGTGTTGGCCCGGGCCCTTCACGAAGATTACCTCGCCGTCGTGGCGGAGCATGGCACGCACCCTCCGGCATCCTGCCCGGTCGGCGGCTGCTATCTCTGCGAGGGTGCCGTGCCGACCTGGGAGTCCTACCCGGCCAGATCGCGGCTCGGAAATCGGAACATCATGGCGATGGAACTCCGGCAGAAGCACTTCGACCCGGAATATCCGGCAGCCAGAGACTCGGTGCTGACCAGGGCGGCAGTGCACGCGTGTTTCCGGCTGGCCACGGACGCGGAGATCGCGAGTTGGATCGAGCCGGTGACTCCTTGACAACGCACGCTCAGGCCCGCTTTGCGGGGTGAACGTTGCCCCCGATCACCGGGGGCCGACATCTGCATGAGAGACGCATGGCCCACATCGGATCAGCCGGCCACTGCGGCAATGGAGAGCACAGGGGAACACTGAGCGGGGACAAGCTGGGTGCTGCCAGATGGGCCGTTGTTGACTCCGCGCTCTCGACTCGGCAACGTGCCCTCCGGCGGCCGCGAGAAATAGCGGGGCCGGCGGCAGTCCGCCGGCCCCAGATTTCCATGCTCTCATGCGCTTTCACGGAGGCAGGAACCTGCTCCATCAACCTGAGCCCCTGCTCGGGCCGGGCGAACTGCTCGGCCGCGCTGAACGAGGAGTTGCGCGTCCGCGGCGTCGCCGACACCTGCCCCTATGCCTCCCGCCGGCGCGGCGAATCCCATGTCTGGTGCCACGCGGGCGAGGTCCACGAGTGCTTCGGCTTCCCCGACGAATGCCCGGAGTTCCTGAACCGGCAGGTGATCGCGTATGAGGCGCTGGTCAAGCGCCAGGTCGGCGAGTGCGAGACATGTGGTGCGCCGTTTCTGCGCATGCGGCCCTGGGGGAAGGCGAAGCGATTCTGCTCTGAGCGATGCAAGAAACTGAAGATGAATCGTCGGAGAAGATTGCGCCTGGGCATGACCCCGATCACCTATGGCAGGCGCCAGGCGGACCGTGATCTCTCTCGCTCGCAACGACGGAGGGCCGAAGCCCTATCTCTCACCTCAGAGGCCAGCCCCCACATCTGCCGGACCTGCGGTTCATTCGGACCGCGCCTGATGGTCCGCGCGGGGAAGCCGCTGCCCGCGCCTTATGGCTGGTGCCGCCGGCAGGAGAAGGCGGTAAGGCCGTGGGCGGGGACATGCGAGGAGTGGGCCGCGCCCGAGGAGGTCCAGATTCAAGGTTTGCAGACAGTGCAAGCGGTATAGCCCTGGGCCATCACGTCGCTCCGGCTGATGGGGGAGCTGCTCTTCGCCAGGTAGCGGCAGCCGGCGTCTCACCGAGATGGGACGAGGCCCGCGACTGCCGCGGCCTCTGCGGTGTGTCGCTTCGCGTTCTCCCAGGCGCCCTGGATGATGTCATCTGCCTTATACCAGGGGCCGTCTCCGAAGTCTGCCTGCCTATCGGGCGCGCCGGCCAGGAGGATGACCTCGAGGGCGGTGGCCTGGTCCGCCGTTATCGTTTCGTTCTTGATCTTCTTGCCCCAGGCCTTCTGGGCCAGGGCGTAGGACGCGGCACTCAGATCAGTCTCCTTGGTGAACTGGAAGCCGCTGTGGGGATCATATTCGCGGGTCCACTTGAGATGAGCGAACGCGGCCTCCGCGACCAGCGGACAGTAGTCACCATAGGTGACGCCAACCGATGTGGCGGCCTCCACGCGCCAGAGCGCATCGAGCATTCGCTGCGCGGCCTGGCGGTTCGGGACTCCCGACTGGACGTCATTGGCTGCCGGCGATCCTGGATTGGGAGTCCGCGAAGAGTACCACAGAATCAAGGCCAGAATGACTGCAAGTATGAGCGTGATGGGTGTGGTCGGCAATGGCCTGACCGTCTCGTTGTGGCTTTCGTCCATCGCATGCCCCTTCCGCGGCGCCTATGGCCGCGATTCATTCTCTGGGCGAGGCTCGACCGTGGCCTTGCCCGTGTTCCTATCAACCCTCACGATCAACTCGATCGTATCTCTGAGTCTCCCATCCTGGGAAGCCGGACCATAGGGCGCAGGTTCCTCGGCCACCTCTCTGGGCCCTCCGGTCTCAGATAGGCCGGCCTTTGCCCGCCATTCGGCAGGATCAGCGCCGTAGGCCCTCGCCATCCCCTCGACGCCCTCAGGGAATGGCGTCTGGTCGCCTCTCTCCCACCGCCCATAATGTGATTCGCTGAGTCCCACTCTCTTTGCGAAATCCGGGATGCCTTCGTGGTGGATCTGTTTCCGCAGAGCCCTGAGGAATCTCCCGAACGCGGTGGTGGGGTCCTTCTCTCGCCTCGCCATACTTTCATTATAGCATCGGGCCGGGCAAAACTTTCTTCCCAGAGGCCCTTGACAGGAGGGCAGGACCGTGGTAGGATGTCGGCAGGATGGTGGGAACCAACCCCAGGAGTGGAGGCAGATGAGGACAGCAGAGGCGATTCTGAACGGGCGGGATGTGGTCGCCGCCCGGGCGAGGGAGGACGTGAACCAGGAGGATCTGGCGAAGGCGCTCCGCCTGTTCGACTCCACGCTCAGCGACATCGAGAACGGCCGGATCGAGCTGTCGCAGGCCGACTACCAGCGGCTGCTCGACAAGATCCGGGAGATGGTCGAGGAGAAGGCAGCTCAGGCGGCTCAGGAGCCTGCCAGTGCCTAGCCCCTGGCTCTACCTCGTGGACGGGCCGACCCGGCAGATCGTCGGCCGGCTCAATCCCCACTGGGCGGCCTGCCTGGGGCCGGTGCTGGCCCGCCATGGGATCGAGGTGGAGGGCCTGGCGGCCCGGCGATCGGCGGCCATTGACTGGCCCGAGGCGATCTCCTGGGCCATGGTGATCGCCACCGGGGTCGCCGCCGGCGCCGCCCTGGGCGCGGTGATCCAGTTCGCCAGAGGGATGCCGGAATGAGCCCACTGGCGCCCCTGTTCTCGGAAGTTGCCGCCGCACCGACCGCAGACCCGTCTGGGGCGGGGACCTCACACGAAACCGGGGCTAGTGGCGTGCGCGGCGTGAAGGACGGCACTGTGCGGGCGCGAACCCGCCGCCCGAACCCGGCCCGCCCGACCCGCCTCCTGATCCGCCAGAAGTGCCGGGATTGCCTCTGCGGCTACCGTTACGACTGCCAGTGCCCGGACTGCCCTCTCTACAAGGC
>Ga0315281_10013472_pt1 | contig 11064 bp, 9 predicted proteins | sample YL17G07_0_MG_FD_204540 | JGI IMG/M metagenome (GOLD analysis project Ga0315281, IMG submission 204540) | Sediment microbial communities from Yellowstone Lake, YNP, Wyoming, USA - YL17G07_0 | ecosystem: Environmental > Aquatic > Freshwater > Lake > Sediment | place: USA: Wyoming | collected... | reverse complement strand
CAAGCTTCTTCACTATGAAATCGTTCTTCAAACTCCATCAAATTCTTAGGGAAATCTGGACGACCGGCATCTTGCATGTCCCAATTTTACAGATGTCATCAACATGAGTAAAGTGGAAAAGCCCATTGGCGGATAATGAAGAGGGAGGGTAACGGCAGATTCCATGCCTCTTTCTGGTCAGCCCGGCAAATGTGTCCTCCGGGGCCCCCAACCCCGGCCCGGGAGCCCCTCACCGGCCCCGGGGCGATAGGGGAGCTGCTTTAACTCGAACCTGTCCCACCCCTTGAATTTCCTGCCCCGTATTGCACCACCGCCTTTCGGGTCCTATATTAACTATTACCAAGCGGCTGAGGCGCCGGGCCGCTTCATGCCGGTCCTCGGCCCCCGGGAGGAGCTTATGAGTGCGGACCTCAAAGATAAAGCAGTTCAGGGCCTGAAATCCACCTGGTGCAACACCTGGACTTTCACCGCCAACACCGGCCGCCGGGCCAAGATCCTGGGCCGCTACACCCTGGCCTGCTGGCAGCAGCAAAAGCTCAGAAAAGCCATGCGGCGCCTGGGGGGCCAGATCTTACAGGCCCTGGAGCGGGGGGAGGCCAATCCCCTGGCGGCCCCGGAAGTGAGCCAGGCGCTGCAACAGGCCAGGGATTTAAAGGAGCGGAAAGCTAAGAACTACCAGGCCATGGAGGCCATCCGGGAGCGGATTCGCACCTCCTGCGTCATCCCCACCCCGGAGCAGCCCGGCGGCCTGGAAGAGACCCCTGAGGTGCCGTGAGCTTTATCAGGGAGGGGGCTAGGGGCCGACGGCCGCTTACAATCCCTCCCTGAAACCCACCCCCAACCCCCATAAAGGGGGTTGGGAGGGGAGCTTGAGGGGAGGGCGGGGGACTCGCGTCCCCCGGCCCTCCCCTCAAAGAACTTTAGGGCAAGGGGCTTTTCCCCTTGCCCTAAAAAATTTATCTGTTTTCTTTGTTCTTCTTTGCTTTTACGGGGCGCCGCACTCCGCCGGGCTGCCCTTGAGCTTTTCCAGGGCGTGGGGCAATGCCTTCGCCACGGCCTCCAGGTTTTCCCGGGCGCCCCTGGGGCTCCCCGGCAGGTTGAGAATGAGGGTGGCGCCCCGGATGGCCGCCACCCCCCGGGAGAGCATGGCGTGGGGCGTATGGGCTAACCCTGCGGCCCGCATGGCTTCCGGGATGCCGGGCACCAGGCGCTCCGCCACCGCCAGCGTCGCCTCCGGGGTCACGTCCCGGGGGCTCAGCCCCGTGCCCCCGGTGGTAAGGATCAGGTCCAGGCGCGCCTCATCGCACCACGCCACCAACTGGGCCACGATGGCCTCCTGCTCATCGGGGACCACCTGGTAGGCGGCCACTTCGAAGCAGCGGGAGTCCAGCAGGCGGCCCAGTTCAGGCCCGGCGGTATCCGCCCGTTCGCCGGCGTGCCCCTTGTCGCTAACCGTCAGGATCCCCACCCGGAACATCGGTCACCTCGATCACGTCCCCCGGTTTAACCACCCCGCCCTTAATTACCCGGGCGAAGACCCCCTCCCGGGGCATGACACAGTCCCCCACCTGCTCCCGGATGGCGCAGCCCTTGTGGCAGGCCTTGCCGATCTGGGTGATTTCGAGAATCGCCCCTGCCCCCACCTGAAGCCGCGCCCCCACCGGCAGGTGCATCACCGCCATTCCCTGGACGGTGAGGTTTTCGGCGAAATCCCCGGGCTTGACCACCACCCCCAGGGCCACCATCTTGTCGATGGACTCCTGGGCCAGCAGGCTCACCTGGCGGTGGCCGCCTTCAGCGTGGGCGTCGCCCACCAGGCCGTGGTCCACCTGGAGGACCGCTTCCGGGACGTTGTGCTTCACCACCCCTTTGCGATCGCTGACGGAGACGGCTACCAACTTGCCGGAAGCGAGATTTTTGGGGGAAAGTTTGCCATCCATGGTTTACCAATAAAGATGCACAGGCTGGAAGCCTGTGCCACCAGGCTTTTGGCGCAGGCTAAAGCCTGCGGCTACCCTCTTACCATTTTGGGGTTGGGGGAGGGAGTTTGAGGGAGGGGGCAGGGGTCTGGACCCCTGGCCCTCTCCCTCAACTATTCATTCCCTTTCCCGGGCGGCCCGGGCTTCGGCGACGATTTTTTCCGCCAGGTGGGGCGGCACTTCCTCGTAGTGGGCGAATTCCATCTCATAGGTGCCCCGGCCCCCGGTCTTGGAAACCAGGTCCGGGGCGTAGAGCAGGACCTCCACCATGGGCACGTGGGCGGTGATGATCTGCTGCCGGCCCAGGGCCTCCACCCCCAGGACCCGGCCCCGGCGGCCGTTGAGGTCGCCGATGATGTCCCCCATGTTCTCTTCCGGCACCGTCACCGTCATCTTCATGATGGGCTCCAGCAACGTGGGGTTGGCCGCCTGGCAGCCTTTCTTGAAGCCCATGGAGGCGGCGATCTTGAAAGCCATATCCGAGGAGTCCACTTCGTGGAAGGTGCCGTCGTAGAGGGTGATGCGGAAATCCACCACCGGGAAGCCGGCCAGCACCCCTTCATTTTTGGCCTCCACGATGCCCTTTTCCACCGAGGGGATGTACTGCCTGGGGATGGCGCCGCCCACGATCTTGTCCACGAACTCGAAGCCGGCGCTCCGGGGCAGGGGCTCCAGTTCCAGCCAGGTGTCGCCGTACTGGCCCCGGCCGCCGGACTGGCGTTTGTATTTGCCCTGGACCTTGACGGTCCCCTTGATGGTCTCCCGGTAGGGCACCTTGGGGGGCTTCAGGTTGACCTCCACCCCGAACTTGCGCTTCAATTTTTCCGCGGTGGCTTCCATGTGCACCGACCCCATGCCGGAGAGCAGAATTTCCTTGGTTTCGCTGTTGCGGGTGAGGGAGAGCGACGGATCTTCTTCAATGAGCTTGGAGAAGGAGGAGAAGGCCTTGTCCTCTTCGCCCTGCTTCTTGGTCTCCACCGCAAAGGTCACCATGGGCTTGGACGGCGACATGACCGGCAAGAGGATGGGTTTGGCCTCCGAGGCCAGGGTGTCGCCGGTGACCGTCTCTTTCAGTTTGGCCACCGCCCCGAAGGCGCCGGGACCCAGATTGCTCACCGATTTCTGCCCCTTGCCCTCCGGCAGGAAGAGCTGGCCGTAGCGCTCCGGCACGGCCCGGGTCACATTGAACACGGTGCTGTCCGCAGCCATGGTGCCGGAGTAGATCCGGAAAATGGACAACCGCCCGGCATAGGGATCGGCCACCGTCTTGAAGACCTGGGACGCCAGCGGCCCGTCCGGGTCCGGCTCCAGGGCCACCTCGGCGCCATGGGGGGTTTTGCCCCGCACCGGTCCCCGGTCCTCCGGGGCGGGGAGATACTGGTTGATGGCATCCAGCAGCAGCGGGTAACCCAGGTTGTCGTGGGTGGCGCCGCACAACACCGGCACGATGCTGCCCTTGAGAGTGCCGATCCTGAGGCCCTGGTACATCTCCTCGGGGGTGAGCTCCCCGGCTTCCAGAAACTTTTCGATGAGGGCGTCGTCGCTTTCCGCCGCGAAGTTCAGGAGGTCGTTGCGCAGAGAGTCCACTTCGTCTTTCAGGTCCGGGGGGATGGGTGCCGCTTCCAGCTTGCCGCCCTGGGCCACATAAGCCTTGAGGGTGATCAGATCCACCACGCCTTTAAAGGCGGCCTCCCGGCCGATGGGGACCTGCAGCGGCACCGCCGGGGCTCCCAGAATTTCCTTGATTTCCTTGAGCACCTGGGCGAAGTCGGCCCGCTCCCGGTCCATTTTGTTGATAAAGATCAGGCGGGGAAGCTGGTATTGATTGGCCGTGTGCCACACCTTTTCGGTGCCCACCTTGACGCCGTCCACCGCGTCCACCACCACGATGGCGGCGTCGCCCACATGGAGCGCGGCCTTAGTGTCGGCCAGGAAGTTGTCGTCGCCGGGGGTGTCGGCCAGATAAACCGTGTGCTTTTTCCACTGGTAATGGTGGAAGGCGCTGGAAATGGTAATTTTGCGCTTGATCTCTTCGGGCTCGTAATCCAGGACGGAACTGCCGTCATCTACTTTTCCCAGCCGGGAGGTGGCCCCCGCCCCAAAGAGGAGGGCCTCGGCCAGGGAGGTCTTGCCGCACCCGCCGTGGCCGATCAGGACCAGATTACGGATCTGTACTGTTTTGCCGGACATCAAAAATCTCCCTTCCCTCAAGCTTGCCTCCCCAGCCCAGGGCTAGCCTTCCGCCGGGGAAACCTTTTTAAGTTATCAACTATTTTCACAAATCTCAACCCGTTTTCATGGCTTCCCGGCAGTGGCGGAGTTATAAAGATTGGGCCTCTGCAGCCGGGCAATCTTCCAGTCCCCTGCCGCGGACCTGGTGATCAGCGCCTGGCCGCGGTGAGTTCCGTGGAGACTGAGATAGTAGTTGGTGGCGAAAATCAGCAACCCTTAATCGCGAGCATTCTCAAAGATCAGTACTACATAAAGTCCCCCTTTAAAAAAGGGGGATTTAGAGGGATTTCAAGGCGTTATAAAATCCCCCCTAACCCCCCTTTGGAAAAGGGGGGAAATAAAAATGGGTCTCAAATAATTCGCGAACTTCTACCATTAAGTACTAGGGGCGGATTTTAAATGGACCCCCATCTTTGGGCAAGGCCGGTTAGGCCCCCAGACCTAAGATTCTCAGGCGGCTTAAGCGGCCCAAAGTCATTGACAGCCCTGGGGGCAGTTGATATATTTGGCAGTTGTCGGGACGTGGCGCAGACTGGTAGCGCACCTGAATGGGGTTCAGGGGGTCGGAGGTTCAAATCCTCTCGTCCCGACCATAAATTGGCTGGAATTACCAGAGGTTGGCAATTGAGTGGTTGTCAGCCTTTTTGCTTTTGGGGAAATGTTCAATGATTCTTTAATACTCGGCATATTGATCTGCCCCCAGTAGTTGTACCAAGTTTTAAGTTAGGATAGGGGTCAAGTCAAGCCAGGGGTTTTGGCGGAGCAGAGCGTAGCCAAGATCTCTGGGAATCACCTCGATTGCCCCAGGTTGGCCGCCGCATAATCTCGGTTGAAGTTGTCAAATTTACATGTATAATGCCCGAACGGGCAGGTATTTAATTTGTATCTAATACTCACGGGCGGGTACTATGAACGGGCTTCCGAAAAAAGTGATCGGCTTACTCATTGTGGGGATTTATCTGGTGGCGGTGGGGGGCTGCGCCCCGGGAATAAGTCCAATGACCGAGGCCCAGGCCGGAGCGGCCCAGGCAGTGCCCCCGGACCAAGATAAGTACCTGCTGGGGGCCCAGGACGCCATCGAGATCTCCGTCTGGAAAGAGCCGGAGCTCACCAAGCAACTGGTGGTGCGCCCCGACGGCAAAATCACCTATCCGTTGATCGGCGAAATACAGGCAGGCGGACTCACCGTCAAGGACCTGCAGAAAGAGATCAGCAAACGTCTGGAAAAATACGTGACGGATGCCAATGTCACGGTGATTCTCCTCAAAGCCGAACATTACCGAATCTATGTCACCGGCAAGGTGAACAAGCCCGGGGATTTTGCCGTGGGACGACCCACCACGGTGATGCAGGCCATTGCCATGGCCGGGGGCCTGACCCCCTTCGCCTCACCCGGCTCCATCGTGGTTTTACGCAATACGGGAGGTAAGGAAGAAGTCTATACTTTTAACTATAATGCGGTGGCCCGGGGGCAGTATCTGGAACAGAACCGCACCCTGCTGCCGGGTGACGTAGTGGTAGTGCCCTAAATAATTTGCAGGGGGAGCAAGATTTATGGGCACCAGGGTCTGGACGGGACTGGTATTTCTGTTATTGGCAGTGTTGGGGGCAAAAATTGCGGTGGCGGCTGATTTGTCTCTGGTGCCTTCCATAAATGCCCGGACAGAGTTCACTAGCAACTTAAATAACGATTTTAAGAATCCGATAAGCGACTTTATCTTTACCCTGTCGCCCGCCGCGGAGTTCAACTATACCACGGAAATCAGCCAGATCCAGGGGCGCCTGGGCCTGACGGGGTTGCATTACTTAAAGGAAAGCTCAGCAGACCATATTGATCAGAGTTACCAGATCAGCGGCAAATACCGGGTTGCCCCAAGGTGGAATCTCTCCTTGAGCAGCGCGTATATCGTTGATTCTAGCCTGCAAGAGGAATTGACCACCTCCGGATTGATCATGAGCCGGACCCCACGGCAGTCCTTCCAGGTAGGCCCCGGGGTTACCTATAATTTAACGGAGAGGTTAGCGGCGACGCTGAATTACAATTTCAACAAAGTCAATTACCAGGATCCCCAGTTCCGAAATTATGCCTCCCAGCAAGTGGGGTTGACTCTGAATTACCCGCTGAAAAATGAGAAGACTGTATTGGTCGGTAACTTCCTGGTTCGTGAGACCACGTATCCCGGCACTGACAAGTACAGGTCTTTGGGGACCTACCTGGGGGCAACGCACAAGTTCAGCGAAAATTGGGACCTTAATCTGATGGCAGGCGTCAATACCTCATTCATGGACTTCCAGACCCAGGTTGTCCAGACCCGGCAATCGTTTTCCATCGTTCCCACCCAGACCAGATTCAAGGAAACCAACATCAGCCCTTATATCAATGTGTCGACCACGCGCCGGTGGACTAACCTCAGTCTCACCGCTGGTTTAAGCCGGGATGAGTCGCCCTCGGCATACGGCAGTATTTCGGAGCTTTATCGGGCTTATGGGGGCGCGAACTATCAATTCAGCGAGAGGTTATCCGGCAGCTTGACCGGCGAATATTCTTTATCCAATCAGTCTTCGCAACAGAACAACCTCCAAAACGACTACTTCAGCATCAGCCCCCAGGTTAACTATCGGGTCACGGAGAAGTTGACCGCTTCTCCAGGCTATCGATTCGGACTGCGGGATGATATAACTAACAGCAGAAGCGCCAGCGTCCAGGTGGTATGGCTGATGCTAACCTACTCCTATCCCATCCACTATCAGAGATAGACCGCGGGGTGCGCGGGTATATAAATTGCAGTCTGAACTTATGAAGCCATATAACGGAATATGGTCATTCATTAAGGCAGTGGAGTCATGGAACAGGGTCAAGATATCCTTCATTATTGGGCAGTTCTGAAAACCCGGAAAAATTACTTCATCTGGCCGGCGCTAATCGTTTTTGTGGTGGCGGTCACCATTGCTCTGCTATTGCCTCGCATTTATCAATCCAGCTCCACCATTCTCATCGAGGAACAGCAGATTCCGCCCGATTTTGTGCGCTCCACGGTCACTGGCTTTGCCGACCAGCGGATCCAAAGCCTCACCCAGCAGATCCTGTCCCGCATCAAACTTTGGGAAATCATCCAACAGTTTAACCTCTATCCGGAAATGAAAGGGAAGTTAACCCAGGAAGAGATCATTGAAAAGATGCGGGATAGCATCAAGCTGGAAACCATCAGCGCCGAAATCGCCGAGCGCCCTAAAGGACGCAGCCGGGTCACGGGAACCCAAGGCATTACCATTGCTTTTTCCATCGCTTATCGAGGCCGAAATCCTGAAACGGTGCAGAAAGTGGCAGGTACCCTGGCCTCACTGTATCTGGAACAGAACCTCAAGTTCCGAGGGGAGCAGGCCAAGACCACCACGCAATTTCTGGAAGCCGAACTGAAGGAATTGCAAGAGCGTATTGGCGTCCTGGGCGATAAGATTACTAAGTTCAAACAGGAGCATGAAGGGGTTACGCCAGATCTCTATCAGTACAATTTGACTACGGCCGAGCGGCTGGAAAATGAAGTTAAGCAACTGGACAATGTTATTCGAGCCACAGAAGACCGGAAGATTTATTTAGAAGGGCAATTGGCCACCGTGAACCCTGATACCCCCATCATCGGGGGAACTGGTGAACGGGTCATAGACCCTAAAACCCGTCTCCGGGCCTTGGAAGTCCAGCTGGCGGACTTGCAAGCCAAGTTTTCTGACGATCACCCGGATATTCGCAAAGTGCGACGGGAGACGGCGGAGCTGAAAAAATTAGTGGGGCAGAAAGGCGGCAGTACTTCTATGAGGCGGCAGAAGCTCACCCAACTCAAGGCGGAGTTGGCCCAGAAACAAGGGAAGTACTCCGATGAGCACCCAGACGTCCGGAAGCTTAAAAATGAGATTGCCCTTTTGGAGCAAGAACCTGAGAAGGAAAGTTTCCCGAAGCCGGTGACTGAACCGGAGAACCCGGCTTACATCAATCTTACCACCCAGGTTCAGGCTACGGCCAATGAAATAGCCTCCATGCAGAGGCAGCGGGCCTCTTTAAAGGAAAAGGTGCAAATGTACCACCGCCGCCTGGAGCAAACCCCGACGTTGGAGCAGGAATATCTGGCTTTGCAGCGCGACTACAATAACGCTCATACCAAGCATCAGGAAGTAATGAACAAAATCCTGGAAGCCCGGATTTCTGAGGGCATGGAAGAGCATCAGAAGGGAGAAAAGTTCACCATCATCGACCCGGCCAGTTTTCCGCAAAAGCCGGTCTCACCCAAGCGGTGGCTCATCATTCTGGCTGGCCTGATTATGAGCTTAGGGACTGGGGTGGGGGCAGTGGCTCTCATGGAGCATGTTGACCATTCAATTAAATCAGGGGATGAACTCACCCGCCTTACCGGGCTGCCGGTATTGGGGAGCATAGCCCGCATTCAGACCAGGGAAGACGTTAACCAAAGACAGCGCAAGCGAAACCTCATTTGGGCGGTAACTGGTTTTTCCCTGATAATCGGACTGGTCCTGCTTCACTTTTTTTACATGGACCTCTGGGTACTGACCGCCAGGCTCATGCGCCTGGCCCGTAAGTACTCCTGAATATCTGGCAATATTCATAACTTATTACAGGACGGGAAATTACCTTGAGTTTCATCGACAAGGCGCTGGAAAAGGCCAAGACCCTGCACAAAAAGAAAGAGAAGCATGAGCTTCCTCCCAGGCCGGAAGGACTCCTTGTCGACCAGCCACTGACAAGTCCGGTGATGCTAACCGACCGCGAAGTCTTGCCACAGGAGATCTCTTATACCATTACCCGCAGCGTGGCGGTGGATCCAGAGGTAATGCGGCGGAACCGCCTGATCGCCGGCGGCTTGGAAGTAAAGGCGGAGGTGGCCGAAGGATATAAGTTGCTGCGCACCCATATCCTGCAACGCACCAAGCCGGAAGGTCGTAATACCCTGATGATTACGGGCCCACGACAAGGGGAGGGGAAGACGCTGACAGCCATCAACCTGGCCATTAGCATCGCCCAGGAGGTGAACCAGACGGTGCTCTTGGTGGATGCAGATTTGCGCTCTCCTTCGATCCACCGCTATTTTGGCATAAGGAGGGGGGAAGGACTGATCGACCACCTAGCCTCGGGAGTACCCCTCAGTGAACTCTTGATTCATCCCGAAGGGATTCCCAAGCTGGTTTTGTTACCCGGGGGCAGGCCGACGGCCCAAGCGGCGGAACTCATCAACTCACCGTTGATGGGTGAACTGGTTCAGGATCTGAAACACTACTATCCCAACCGTTATGTCCTCTTCGATCTGCCGCCGTTGCTGACTTATGCCGATGCCCTGGCCTTTGCGCCCCTGATGGATGGCATCATCTTGGTGGTGGAAGCGGGGAAGACTTCCCGGGAAGACATCGAACGCTGCCAGGAGATGCTGAAAAAGTTTAACCTCCTGGGTTTTGTGATGAATAAACTAGAAATCCTGGGACAGGACCATTATTATTACCCTTATCAAGAAAAGCGAACCTCCAATCGGAAGCTTAGCTTTTCACTGTTCAAATAAGTGAACGCATGTACGAAGATTTTTACGGACTAAAAGAGCGCCCCTTTAGCCTGCTGCCGGACCCGGATTTTCTCTATCTGAGTCCGCAGCACAAGCTGGCTCGGGCTTACCTGGAGTACGGCGTTAACCAGCGGGTGGGGTTTGTGGTGCTCACCGGGGAGGTGGGGACCGGCAAGACCACCCTGATCAAGTCCCTCCTGAAGTCCAGGGAGAGAAACCAGCGGCTGGGGGTGCTGTACCAGACCTCGGTAGGGGCCCAGGACCTGTTGGAGCTCTTGCTGAGAGAATTTGAAGTCCGCGGCCATCATACCAACCGCACGGCACGGCTGGCGGCCTTTAACCAGTTTTTGCTCACTGCTTATGGGCGGGGGGAGCACGTGGTCCTGCTAGTGGATGAGGCCCAGAACCTGGGACCGGAGGCCCTGGAAGAGCTCAGGCTGTTATCCAATCTGCAGACCGAAAAGGAACCGCTCCTCCAGGTGATCCTGGTGGGCCAACCCAGCCTGCGGACCCGCTTGCGCTACCCGGCCCTGCGCCAGTTAGCCCAGCGGGTGGCGATACATTATCATTTGAGTCCCTTAAACCTGCAAGAGACCAAGGAGTACGTCAACTTCCGGCTGGCCCGAGCCGGGGGCAGCGGCATTTTTACGGAATCGGCCTTGGACAAGCTCTACGATTATACCCAGGGGGTACCCCGGCGCCTGAACGCCTGGTGCGATCTGGCCCTGGTGGCCGGCTTTGCCGAAGGCCGCCAGGAAATCGACGGGGAATTTATCGACACGGTAATCGCCGCCCAGGGAGGTAGCTTGGAAGGCACGGAGGAAAGTGAGGCTCCCGCTTCTGAAGATTTCGTTTCCTTGCCGGAAACTGCTGAAGGCGGAATCCCAGCTTCCCGAAATGGACTGGAGGCAACGGTGGCAGAGTTGTCAGCCCGTCTGACTCGGTTGGAGGGATTGGTGCTGGAGATGACCAGCCAGTTAATACCAACTATAAACCTCTTTTTGCAACAGCAACAGCCTAAAGGGGTTTCTCACTTAGAAGACCAACCAAATCCCCATGCGCCTGACGACTCTATGGTATCCCCCCTAACAGAGAGTACTGCTACGTCTTCCAAGAGATGGTGGTCCCGTTTTTGGACCAGATAGTAGTATCATGACTATTAAAGAAATCGCTTATTGCCATTGCTCCTAAAATTAGCTATAATTTACTAAAATAATTAGCTAAATGGGGCAAATATTATGCAACAGGAAAGTCTGAGTCTCCTGGCATTTCAAAAAAGGTTTAGGACCGAA
>Ga0315281_10013471_pt1 | contig 11064 bp, 13 predicted proteins | sample YL17G07_0_MG_FD_204540 | JGI IMG/M metagenome (GOLD analysis project Ga0315281, IMG submission 204540) | Sediment microbial communities from Yellowstone Lake, YNP, Wyoming, USA - YL17G07_0 | ecosystem: Environmental > Aquatic > Freshwater > Lake > Sediment | place: USA: Wyoming | collected... | reverse complement strand
AGCGCCAACGCGTGGCGGGTGTGACCGATTCTACCTTGCGGCTGCGCGCGCGCTCAACCGCCCCGGCCTGCGCTGCGCAGGCAAATTGCTGTGCTAGACTTTCCGCATGCGAACTCTGCGCGTCATCGCGCTGTCCTGGATCGGCCTATATCTCGCCGCGACTCCGGCGCTCACCCAGTGGCAGCCTGCGCGAAACATCGAACTGATCGCGCCGGCGGCAGCCGGCAGTGCGCTCGACAGCGTCGCCCGCCTGCTGCAGCGCGTGGTTCAGGACAAGCAACTGGTGAAGGGCAACATAACCGTCGTGAACAAGGCCGGCGGCGGCAACGCGGTCGGTTTCTCGTATCTCTCGTCGCACGCCGGCGACGGGCATTATGTCCTCGTTACGCCGTTCACCATCATCACCAACCGCATCACCGGCGCCAATCCACTCAGCTATCAGGATTTCACGCCGATTGCGCTGCTGGCCGACGAGCACATCGCGTTCGTGGTCAATGTGAACTCGCCGATCAAAACCGGCCGCGACCTGCTCGCGCGCCTGAAAGGCGATCCCGCGTCAGTCAGCATGGCGCTCGCCAGTGCGCTCGGCAATGCCAATCACATCGCGGTCAGCCTCGCCGGCAGGGCGGTAGGCGCCGACAGCAAGCGCTTCAAGATCGCCGTTTTCAATTCAAGCGGTGAATCGATCACGGCGGTGCTGGGCGGACACATCGACCTGGCGATCACAACGACCGGCCTGGTCGGAGCGCAGGTTCAGGCTGGACGGCTGCGGGTGCTGGCGGTGGCGGCGAGCGAGCGCCTGGGCGGCCCGCTCGCACAAGCGCCCACCTGGCGCGAACAAGGCGTGGACGTGGTGTTCAGCAGCTGGCGCGCGCTGATCGGCCCGCGCGGCATGAGCCCCGAGCAGATCGCCTACTGGGATGCGGTTGCCGCCAAGGTAAGCGCGCAGGATGAATGGGTGCAGGAACTCAACAGGAATTCCCTGACGCCCGCATACTTGGGAAGCGAGGACACGCGCAAGTTCCTGCAAACGCAGAGCGAGCAGTTGCGCGCAATACTGCAGGAACTCGGCATGGCAAAGTAGCGATTAGCGATTAGCGATTAGCGATTAGCGAAGAACGCAGCGAACAGAATATCCAGATACCCGGGGAACTGCCCCTTCCACGGTTTATCGCTCACTCTTGCTGGATCCCGGCGTCCTTGATGACGGCGGCCCATTTGCGAATGTCGGCGCGGATGATGGCGTCGAATTCCGCTGGCGTATTGCCGACGGCGATTGCACCTTCGGCGTTGAGGTGCTGGCCAAACTCCGGCGAACGGACGATTTTCACGATCTCGCGGTGCAGGCGGTCAATTACCGCCTTGGGCGTGGCTGCCGGCGCGAGGATGCCGTTCCAGCCGTGCGCCTCGTAGCCGGGCAGCGCGTCGGCGATGGGCGGCACATGCGGCAACACCGCCAGCCGCTGCCGGGTGCTGACCCCGAGCGCTCTGATTCTGCCGGTCTTCTCGTGCGGCATCACGGTGCTCGCCGAAGCAAGGAAATACATATTGAGCTCGCCCGCCATCAAGGCTGTCAGTATTTGCGGGCTGCCTTTGTACGCGACGTGCGTGATTTTCAACCCGGCCATGGCGCGAAACAACTCCGTGCCGAGGTGTCCCATGCTGCCTCGCCCCACAGACCCGTAATTGAGCTGGCCCGGCCTGGCTCGGGTGAGCGCGATCAGTTCCGGCACCGACCTGGCGGGAGAATCGCCGCCCACGATCAGGATCAGGGACACCGTGCTGACGATGGTGATCGGCGCAAACGCCGTTACCGTGTCGTAAGGCATGGCGGGAAACAAGCTCGGATTTACCGGATGCGAGGGAAATACCATCAATAGCGTATGGCCATCCGGCGCCGCGGTGGCGACGATCTGCGAGCCGACGATGCCGCTCGCGCCCGGCCGGTTGTCGATGACTACCTGCTGGCCGAGACTCGCGCTGAGTTTCTGCGCAACCACCCGCCCCAGGATATCGGTGACTCCGCCAGCGCCGCTCGGGACGATCATGCGAACGGGACGCGCGGGATAATTGTCGGCCGCGCCCGCGCACGCCGCAGATATCGATAATGCGAATGCGCCGAGTAGCCCGTTCGTGAACGTCATCGTATTCTTTTTGCGTTTTTTATCCGCCGTTGCTTGCCGCCGCGCGCCCCAAAGAACATAAACCTATTTCTTCATCCGGCCTGCGAATTTTTTTTCGAATTTGGCTATTTTGGCAGCGACGACGAACAGGCAGTATGGCTGTGTCCTGTTGTTGACGAAGTACTCCTGGTGATAATCCTCGGCAATGTAAAAAGTCTGCGCCGGCGCGACTTCGGTCACGATGGGATCAGCGTAGGCTTTCTCGGCCGTTAGCTCGGCGATCAGTTTTTCCGCCGCCGCCTTCTGCTCGGGCGAGTGATAAAAAATCGCCGAGCGGTACTGCGTGCCCGCGTCGTTGCCCTGCCGGTTCAGCGTGGTCGGGTCGTGTATCGTAAAAAACACCTCGAGGATTTCGCGGAACGCAATTTTTTCGGGATCGAAACTCACGCGCACGACTTCAGCATGCCCGGTATCGCCCTTGCAGATTTGTTTGTAGGTCGGGTTGACTGTCGTTCCGTTGGAGTAACCGGACTCGACCGCCGTGACGCCCTGCAGATTGTCGAACACCGCTTCGAGGCACCAGAAACAGCCGCCTCCCAGCGTGGCGACTTCAGTAGTTTGTGGCATGCAACGTCCCTTTCCAGAAAGAGGCCGCCATAAGTCCCGCCCCGGGCGTTTCCCCGCCAGTGCCGGCGACGCGCCAGAACGTCAAAACAAGGAATCCTTGACCGCCGCGGCCAGCGTGAGATGATAATCTATTGAAACCCGCCGAACGCAATAACCTTAGTTTTGGAGAAGATCAACATGCCGAATATCCGTAATGCTGTCCTGGTTATCGCAGCCGCCCTGTTGCTCGGCAGCGCCGCATTGACTCAAGCACAGGCGCCCAAGCCCGCGGCCAAGCCGGCTGCCAGCACCGGGCACGCCAAAGCCATCTTCGCCGGCGGCTGTTTCTGGTGCATGGAGCAGCCGTATGACGTGCTCGATGGCGTGATCTCGACCACTTCGGGCTACATCGGCGGCCTGAAAAAGAACCCGACCTACGAGGAGGTCTCCTCCGGCCGTACCGGCCACACCGAGGCGGTGGAGGTCGTCTACGATCCAAAAAAAGTGAACTACGAAAAACTGCTCGACGTGTTCTGGCACAACATCGACCCGACGGTGAAGAACGAGCAATTCTGCGATCGCGGGACGCAATATCGGTCAGGCATTTTTTACATCAACGATGAGCAGAAGCGGCTGGCGGAGGCATCCAAAGCGGCGCTCGAAAAATCGCGACCGTTCAAAGAACCTGTCGTGACCGAAATCACGCGCGCGACGGAATTCTATCCGGCCGAGGATTATCACCAGGATTTCTACCTCAAGAACCCGGTGCGTTACAAGTTCTACCGCAACGGCTGTGGCCGCGACGCGCGCCTGCAGCAATTGTGGGGCCGCGCGCCACATTAGCCGGCCGCCTGCGTTTGACGGGGCGGTGGTTCAGGCGATAGTCACGCGCGCAAATTTGCGCCGGCCTACCTGCACCACGACCGCGGCGCCCTTGGCGAGCTTGAGCGATTTATCGCTTATTTTCTCGCCATCGAGTTTGACCGCACCCTGCGCGATCATGCGCAAAGCCTCCGACGTGCTTGCGGTCAGACCCGCCTCCTTCAGCAAGTTGGCGATCGGTATGCCCCCTGCGCCTGCCTGCAGCTTGACCTCGGCGATGTCCGCCGGGATTTCACCTTGCTTGAAGCGCGCTTCGAAATCGGCCAGCGCTTTGCCGGCGGCGGCTTGATCGTGAAAGCGGGCGACAATTTCCTGCGCGAATGCGACCTTGATTTCGCGCGGGTTACGGCCGCCCTCGACATCTTTTTTCCACTGCCTGACGGTGGCGAGCGGCGCGAATGACAGGAGTTCGATATAGCGCCACATCAAATCGTCGGATGCCGACATCAGCTTCCCAAAAATCTCGTTCGGGCTGTCGGTGATGCCGACGTAATTGCCAAGCGACTTGGACATTTTGTTGACCCCGTCGAGGCCTTCGAGCAGCGGCATGGTCAATATGCATTGCGGCAACTGGCCATAATGCTTCTGCACTTCGCGCCCCATCAGCAGATTGAATTTCTGGTCGGTGCCGCCGATTTCGAGATCGGCTTTCAGCGCGACGGAATCGTAGCCCTGCACCAGCGGATAGAGGAATTCGTGGATCGCGATCGGCTGGTTGCTTTTGTAACGTTTGCCGAAGTCGTCGCGCTCCAGCATGCGCGCCACGGTGTACGTGGCGGCCAGCTTGATCATGTCGGCCGGCGCCAGCTTGTCCATCCAGGCCGAGTTGTATACGATTTCCGTTTTGCTGGCGTCGAGTATTTTGAACACCTGCGTTTTATAGGTTTCCGCGTTGCGGTCGACCTCGGCGCGCGTCAATGGCGGCCTTGTCGCGTTCTTGCCGGTCGGGTCGCCGATCATGCCGGTAAAGTCTCCGATCAGGAACACGATGTGGTGGCCGAGGTCCTGCAACTGCCGAAGCTTGTTGATCAGCACGGTGTGCCCCAAGTGCAAATCGGGCGCAGTCGGATCGAAGCCGGCTTTGACGCGCAAGGGTCGGCCGGACTTCAACTTGTCGACGAGTTCGGCTTCGACCAACAATTCGTCGCAGCCGCGCTTGATGATTTCGAGCTGTTCTTTCGGTGCCGCCGCCACAATCTCGCCTTAATCAGTATTTCACAATGTGAAATTCAGGGTTGCACATGAATACCATTCTGATAAGCTTGCGCCGTCGTTTCAAACCAACCATTAACACCGCAAGCTAATAGCATGATTTTAGCCCAAAAAATTGCCCGCCTGATACGCGAGTTTGCGCGCAGCTACCGGCTGCCCGCAATATTCATCGCCATCCCGTGTTTCGGGGTTGTTGCGGCATTCGGCATCGCCCCCGACACGCTGGTCGAAAAAGTGCCGGTCAACAATGTCATTGAAGCACTCGAGCTGCCCGTGCCGGCGCCGGTCACCGACGCCAATCCCACCTTCATACGCGAAGAACGCATACAGCGCGGTGACACCGTAGCGAGCCTGCTCGCGCGGCTGCAGGTCGAAGATCCCACGGCGACGCAGTTTTTGCGCAACAACAAAGCAGCGAGGGCGCTGTATCAGCTGATACCCGGCAAAACCGTGCGTGCAGCGACCACCGCCGACGGCAAACTCGCCAGCCTGCGCTACCTGAACGGCGCCAACTTGCTAACGGTCGATCGCGGCGACAACGGTTACACCATCAGGGAAGAACCCGCGCAGCTCGAGCGGCACGTCCTGATGAAATCCGCGGAAATCAGAAATTCGTTGTTTGGCGCGACCGACGCAGCGGGCCTGCCCGACGCTATAGCAACGCAGATCGCCGACATCTTCTCGTCCGATATCGACTTTCACCGGGACCTGCGCAAAGGCGACCGCTTCAGCGTCGTCTACGAAGTGATGCACCACCGCGGAGAGCCGGTCAAGACCGGGCGCGTGCTCGCGGCCGAGTTCGACAATCAGGGCAAATCCTATCGCGCGGTCTATTTCGACTACGCCGAAAACCAGGGCGGTTATTACACGCCGGACGGCAAGAATCTGCGCAAGCAGTTTCTGCGCTCGCCGCTCGAGTTCTCGCGCATCACGTCAGGGTTCTCCTATGCGCGCTTTCATCCGGTGCTGCAGACGTGGCGTGCGCATAAAGGCATTGACTACGGTGCGCCTGCAGGCACTCGCGTTAAGGCAACCGGCGACGGCGTGGTCGAGATCGCCGGCCGTCAGGGCGGCTACGGCAATGTTGTGGTGGTGCGGCACCAGTCAAAATATACGACCTGGTACGGTCACCTGTCCGGCTTCGCCAAAGGCATGCGCAAAGGCAAACGCATCGCGCAGGGCGACGTGATCGGTTATGTCGGCGCCACTGGCCTGGCGACCGGCCCCCACCTGCATTACGAATTTCGCATCAATGACGTGAATCAGAATCCGCTGCGCGTGGCCATGCCCGCTGCACCACCGATTACGTCCGAGCTACGGCCGAAGTTCGAGCACGTCGCCGGGCCGTATGCGCAACGGCTTGAGCTGTTGCGCGGCACCAACCTCGCCCGCCTCGACTAACTTCCGCAATGCCCGGGCTCTACATCGGGCTGATGTCCGGCACCAGCCTCGATGGCATCGACGCCGTGCTGGTGAATCTCGACGAGGACCGGCCGCGCCTGCTCGGTCATCATCATCAAGCCTACACCCCGGGGTTGCGCCGCGAATTGCTTGCGCTCAATCATCCCGGCGCCAACGAACTTGAGCGCGCGGCAGTCGCGGCCAATGAAGTTGCGCGCGGATATGCTGCCGCAACCCGCGCGCTGCTCGAAAAATATCCCGCGGCCAAGGCGGTAACAGCAATCGGCTGTCACGGCCAGACGGTGCGCCACCGGCCCGCCGATGGCTATACCGTGCAGCTCGTCAACGGCGCGCTGCTTGCCGAACTCGCCGGCATCGACGTCGTCTGCAACTTCCGCAGCCGCGACATTGCAGCCGGCGGCCAGGGCGCGCCGCTGGTGCCGGCATTCCACCATGCCATGTTCGCAAGCCGCCGCGTACATCGCGCGGTCGTCAACATCGGCGGCATCGCCAACCTCACCGACCTGCCGACTGCTGGCGCAGTGACCGGATTTGATTGCGGGCCCGGCAATCTGCTCCTCGACGCCTGGGCGCAACGCCATTTGAATCGGCCGCTGGACCGCGATGGCGCCTGGGCGCGAAGCGGCCGCGCAATTCCCGCGCTGCTCGCACGGCTGCGCGCTGACGAGTATTTCCGCTGCGTGCCGCCGAAGAGCACCGGCCGCGAGAAGTTCGACCTCGACTGGCTGACGCACCAGCTTGCCGGCAGCGAGCTGCCGGCGGACGTGCAGGCAACTCTCCTTGCACTGACCGCAGGAGAGATTGCAGACGCCATCACAAAATTTGTCGCCGACGCGCGCGAGGTTTACCTGTGCGGCGGCGGCGCACGCAACGCGGCGCTGGTAGCATTGCTAACGCAGCAGCTTGTGCCAAGGACGGTTGCCGCCACCGACGCGTTGGGCGTCGCTGCCGAACACGTCGAAGCATTTGCGTTTGCGTGGCTCGCGCGCCAGACCCTGAGTTCACATCCCGGCAACCTGCCGGCGGTTACCGGCGCGCGCGGAGCGCGCATCCTCGGCGCGATTTACCGCGCCTGAAAAAGCAGCACGCCAAAAAGCAACGGGGCCCGCAGGCCCCGTTTGCAAAGTGCGTTATTCTGATCAGGCCGAGAACGAAGACCCGCAGCCGCAGGTGGACGTTGCACTGGGGTTCTTGATCACGAACTGCGCGCCTTCGGCGCCTTCCTGATAGTCGATTTCCGCGCCTCCCAGGTATTGCAGGCTCATCGGATCGATCAGCAGCGTGACGCCGTTTTTCTCCATCGAGGTGTCGTCTTCGTTGACTGTTTCCTCGAACGTGAAACCGTACTGGAACCCCGAACACCCGCCGCCGGTCACAAACACGCGCAGCTTGAGGTCGAGATTGCCTTCCTCGTCGATCAGTTGCTTGACCTTGCCCGCCGCATTGTCGGTAAAGACCAGCGGTGCGGGCATTTCGGTGATGGCATTCATTTTCTGCTCCTGCAAATTTGCGACAAATTTCGATTATACGCTTCGCCCCGGTCAATCGGCGGTTGCCGGCTTTATCGGCACCACTTTGTCCGATTTGGCCTCGGGCTGATAAACCAGGCGGCCTTGCACCACTGCACCGAGTTGAATCTCAAGCGTGCGGTAATACACATCCCCTGTGACATTGGCCTTGGTCTGCAGTTCCGCGTATTCCACGGCATGCACCGGGCCGACCACGGTACCGTTAATAACCACGTGCGAGACGCGGATTTCGCCCTCTATGCGCGCCTCCTCAGACAACACCAGCGTGCCGGGTTTGTCGTCGACCGCCAGCACGTTGCCGCGAACGTGACCATCGACACGCAGGCCGCCGGCAAACGTAATATTTCCCTCGATGACGGTGCCTGCACCGATCAGGCAATCGATGCGATTCTGCAATTTGTTGCCTTTTTCCTTGCCGAACATGGTCGCACTCCCTTCAAGACGCGTTGATGGTCTGGGTCAATTTGGGCTCGCTGCTACCGATCTCAAAGACCCGGACCTGCATGCTTTTTACCACCGCGCCAGGAGCGACCCGAAACGCGCCTTCGATGCGCTGGTAAAAACGAAAATTCAGCTTGAATCCTTTGTCCTCCTTGTCGCTTTCGGAGGGCAATGTCATCACGACATTCTTGTTATCCTGCAGCAAATTGACGGCAAACTGCAAGTTGCCCTGAAAATACTTGTTGCGCTCGCCGGTTTGGGTCAGCAACAGCCGATAACGATATTCACCGGGCTGGACGTCATTCTGCACCAGGAAGCGGTTGATCGCCACCCCGCCCTCCTTGCCACCCGACGGCATCAGCGTCTGAAAAAATGCCAGGTCCTCCTTGAGAGTCGCATTTTCCGCGGTCAACGCCTTCATTTGCTTGACCAAATCGGAATAGGTCGCACGCTCCATCTGCAGTTGGCGTTCACCTTGCGCAATCTGGCCGCGAATCTCCGAGATTTCCTGCAGCAGCTTCGCGTTGCTTGCCGCCAATCGCTGCACTTCGCGGTCGGCTTCACTCTGGTCGAACCCGGCGAACTGCTTGCCGAAATCATAAGTTGCGCGCGCCACGAAAAGTATCACCAATGCCAACGCTATCAACCCGATCCAGCGCCAATACCACGGAATCGCGGCGCGCACCGCCATGCGCGGCGCCGAGATGCCGAACATGCGCTTGAGCTTTTTGATTATGGCATTAATGCGATCTGCTCCAGCCCCGCGGTTTCCGCCACGTCGCACATGATGTTCATGTTCTGGATCGCCTGACCGGCCGCGCCCTTGGTCAGATTATCGATCACCGACAGCACCACTGCGATATCGCCGCCGTGCGGTTGATGCACGGCGATGCGGCACAGATTGGAACCGCGCACCGAGCGGGTATCAGGATGACTGCCAGCCGGCAGCACGTCCACAAACGGCTCGTTCGCGTAGCGCTTTTCGTAGAGGCCCTGCAAATCGGCGGCGCCGGTCAGGCCCGCATACAGCGTGGCATGGATGCCGCGAACCATCGGCACCAGATGCGGAACAAACGTGAGTCGCACCGGGCGCCCTGCCGCCAGGTTCAACCCCTGTACAATTTCGGGATGGTGGCGGTGCCCGGTCACGCCGTAGGCTTTGAAATTATCCGACGCCTCGGCAAACAGCGTGTGCACTTCGGCCTTGCGCCCGGCGCCGCTGACCCCCGACTTGGCATCCGCAATCAGATGTTCAAGATCGACGAGCTTGTGCTCGATAAGCGGCAGAAACCCGAGCTGCACCGCCGTCGGGTAGCAGCCGGGATTGGCAACGATGCGCGCACTTTTGATCTGCTTGCGATTGACTTCCGGCAAACCGTAGACCGCCTGCGCAACCAGCTCGGGGCACGCATGTTTGGTGCCGTACCACTTTTCCCAAGTCGCGATGTCCTTGATGCGGAAATCGGCGGCGATATCGATCACGCGCACGCCTGCATCGACGAGCATTTTGGCCTGCTGCATCGCGACGCCGTTGGGAGTGGCGAAGAACACGATATCGCACTGCTTGAGCGCGGCATCCGATGGTGCGCTGAAATTGATATCGACGCTGCCGCGCAGATTGGGAAACATCGCGGCCACCGGCGTGCCCGCTTCCTGGCGCGAGGTGATGACTTTGAGTTCGCAGTTCGGATGCTGCGCGAGCAGGCGCAGCAATTCGACGCCGGTGTATCCGGTACCGCCAACAACCCCGATCTTGAGTTTTTTGTGTGCCATTCCCGTCACCCGCGCGCGCCGTTTATCCGTAGCGCATCATTGTAATTTACAAACGAAAAAGCCGCCCACAGGCGGCTTTTTCGGCTCAACCCGAGGGTTAGCGCTTCGAGAACTGTTTGCGGCGGCGCGCTTTGTGCAAGCCGACCTTCTTGCGTTCGACTTCGCGCGCATCGCGCGTCACGAAACCGGCTTTCTTGAGCGCCGGCTTGAGGGCCGCGTCGTATTGAATCAGCGCGCGCGTAATGCCGTGGCGCACCGCGCCTGCCTGGCCGGATTCGCCGCCGCCATCGACAATGACCCGGATGTCGAATGCAGCAACCTTGTCGATGAGCACCAGCGGCTGGCGCACGACCATGCGCCCGGTCTCGCGCGAGAAAAACACGTCGACCGGCTTGTCGTTGACGATGATGTCGCCCTTGCCCGGCTTGAGGTAAACACGCGCGACCGCGCTTTTGCGCCGGCCCGTGCCGTAGTTGTATTGCGGCTGCTTGGCTGCCATGGAATCAGGACCTTATTTCGAGAGTTTTGGGTTGCTGCGCGGTATGCGGATGACTGGTGCCGGCATAAACCTTGAGCTTTTTGAGCATCGCATAGCCGAGCGGGCCCTTGGGCAGCATGCCCTTGACCGCAATTTCCAGCACGCGGCCGGGATGACGCGCATGCAGCTTGGCAAAATTGGTGGTGTATATGCCGCCCGGATACGTGGTGTGGCGGTGATACAGTTTGTCGTTTCCCTTGTTGCCGGTCACGCGCAGCTTATCGACGTTGACCACCACGATATAATCGCCGCCATCAACGTGGGGCGTAAATTCGGGTTTATGCTTGCCCCGCAAGCGGTGCGCGAGCGCCGCGGCGAGCCGTCCAAGCACCTTGTCCTGAGCGTCGACCACGTACCAGTCGCGCTTGATTTCATGGGCTTTCGCCACAAAAGTCTTCATAATCAAACCGGGATCATTGAAACTACGGAAAGCCGCGGATTTTATTGCAGAATTAGCCCGCGTGTCAAACCCGGCCGGGGTTGCCCGACAGCGGGGGCAAGGTCCGCCCGGCACCGCGCCTCGATAATGTAACTGACT